>Ga0315296_10001376_pt1 | contig 21274 bp, 16 predicted proteins | sample YL17G14_18_MG_FD_203921 | JGI IMG/M metagenome (GOLD analysis project Ga0315296, IMG submission 203921) | Sediment microbial communities from Yellowstone Lake, YNP, Wyoming, USA - YL17G14_18 | ecosystem: Environmental > Aquatic > Freshwater > Lake > Sediment | place: USA: Wyoming | collected...
CGCGCGGCTCGGAATAAACGGGGTGCGTGTGACCGCTCCCTTACAGTCGCTGATACAGTCGTGAATACGGTCGTGGATTGAGGCAATGTTTCCGAGCCGCGCGCGTAAGCAAGCGGGTCCGCGACTTTAGCTACCAAGCGGATTGGTTGCAGGGGTTGCATGCTCGCTCTGGAAGACGCGAGCTGGGAGGTCGTGGTCCTGCAGGCGGGACGCATGTGCTCCAGATCGAGGTTCTCCCCGACGGGTGCTGGTGAGAACCTGGAGCGAAAATGCCCCCCTAAGGGTTCAGAATTCCGCCGAGGAGTGGTATCATTAGGTCGAGCCAGATAGGCTGACAGTCTCTCCTGCTTTCATGCGGAGGCCTGCGAAGACAACAACCCATTCGGGAGGAATACCAGATGAGTCGCACGGGCAGCTTGGTTGCAGTGTGTTTTGTATTGCTGTTCGGACAGTCCTGCGCCGGATCGTCCGGCGGACCGGTCAGTCCGGACCTGTCCCCGCCCCCGGACCTTGCAAGCGGTCGCGAGATGCAGAGCGGGGGGTCGGGCACGCATCTCTGGGGTCTGTGGGAGATCCACATTGATCCGGTGAACGAAACGGTGGAGGCCGTCCCCCTGAGGGCGCCCTCCTACGCCGCCAATATCAACAGGTTTGTCGACGGGCCGCCATCGAACCTGCTGCTGAGGAACATGGTGGTCGACGACCAGCCCGGGTACACGGACATCTCGCTCGAGGTCGGTCTGAGGCACCCGTTCCCCGGCCAGAACACATTCACGGGATTCGACGTGCTGGGGGTTTTCATGGGCCAGGGAAGCAAGGTTTATCCCGGGACGGTGCCGTTGCCGGTGGCGGGTGACAACGATCAGCGGCTGCTGAATGCGGACGGGTACACGCGCTGGTTCAATCGGCCCGAGTTCAAGGAGGCGGGACAGCAGTTGCACCTGTTCGGCTACGATCCGGGCAGGGCGGGGACCAAGGGATTCTATCCCAGCGCCTGTCTCAACGCGTACAAGTACTTCACGGACGGGCTGGGCGTAAGTGACGATGCATTCAACTACCTTGTGGGCAATCCCGCCGACCGCGGATGCTTCAGGCCGGGCCAGAGCAACTACCGTCAGTACGACTTGCGCTTTCCGGACGCGGCCGGCATTGTGTTCCAGTACGCGGTAGTGGCGCACTGGGAGGAGCACGCGAAGTATCCGGGGCAGCCGAGCGGTCTTGACGACTTTCCGATCTCGGCCAACGCGGACGAGGCGGTCGTGCTCAGCGTGGTCGACAGCAGCAACCTGTTCTACTCGCAGGGGAAATTCGGCGGCCAGGTGGTCCTGGATATCAGCCCGTGGGACTGGTCCGCGGAATGCAATGTCAGCGGCGTGATGGAGGAGTATGAGGTCAAGTGTTTCTCGAGCGGATGGGCGGGTGCGTACGCGCTCGACATGACGCCGGTGGGCGGGGGCGATCACTACAGCACCTATCATGCTGAAATCCCGGTCACGACACTCAGCTCGGCGAATCCGCTGGGGGTATGGATCGAGGTCAACTATCCCGAACTGGACTACACGAATCCCTTCGGCATTCAGAACAAGGCCGTCGGGGCGCTGGCGGGATGCTTCCTGCATAGCGTTCCGGTCGTGAACGAGCTTCCCATCTGGATCAAGGTGCTGAAGCCGAACGGCGGCGAGAGCTGGACGCCGGGGTCCACCGAGGAAATTACCTGGGACTACAAGGACGTGCCGGGGACGGTTTTTATCGAGTACTCGAAGGACAATTTTGTGTCGGACATCCAGTCGATCGCGACCGACGAGCCTTGCGACGGGAGCTACATGTGGACGATCCCGGACGATCCCTGTCCGACCGTTCGGGTCAGGATCAGCTCGACTGACGACCCGAACGTGTGGGACAAGTCGGACTCGAATTTCACTATTTACGGGCCCTGGATAACCGTCACGGTTCCCAACGGTGGCGAGAAATGGGATCCGGGCACGAGCAAGAACATCACCTGGACCTGGAATGCGATCCCGGGGACGATCTTTATCGACTACTCCAAGGACAATTTCGTCTCGGATGTCAACTCGATCGTCGTCGACGAGCCCTGCGACGGGAGCTACACGTGGCCGAGCATCCCGTATGATCCATCCACCACGGTTCGAGTGAGGATAAGCTCGACCGATGACCCCACCGTGTTCGACATCTCGGATGCCGATTTCACGATCAACACCCTGCCGAACTGGATCCAGGTGCTGGTCCCCAACGGCGGCGAGAGATGGGTGATCGGAGGTAACCGTACGATCACCTGGACGTCGGCGTACGTCCCCGGCACCGTTTTCATCGAGTATTCCAAGGACAACTTCGCTTCCGATCTCCACACGATAGCCACCGGTGAGACGAACGACGGGAGCTACCTGTGGGGCAACATACCGTCCGACCCCTCCACCACCGTGCGCGTGAGGGTCAGCTCAACCGACAGCCCCGGCGTGAACGATAAGTCCGACAACGATTTCAGCATCATCACAACGGGCGGCTGGGCCCAAACCTGGGGGGGGCCGTCGGATGATGAGAGCTATGGCGCTGCTGTCGACGCGAGCGGCAATTACTACATCGTCGGGAGCTTCAGAGGCACGGCGGACTTCGACCCCGACGCGGGGGTCGTGACCCGCACCTCGAACGGGGCGAGGGATGTTTTCCTGAGCAAGTTCAATTCCACCGGGACCTTCCAGTGGGTGTGCTCCTGGGGCGGAATAGGTGACGATTACGGATATGGAATCGCTCTGGACGGCGCCGGATCCATCTACACGACCGGCAATTTCTGGGACACAGTCGACTTCGACCCCGGCTCCGGCACATCCAACCGTTCTTCGACGGGAGGATCGGATGTCTTCCTGAGCAAGATCAGCCCGGCCGGCGCTCTCATGTGGGTAACCAGCTGGGGTGGCAGCAGCCCCGAGCAAGGCCTGGCTGTTGGCACGGCCGCTTCCGGAAATGTCTATGTGACAGGTTCGTTCACGGGCACGGTCGATTTCGACCCCGGACCGGGGACCGACAGCCGCACTTCCGTGAATTCTCCCCCGCCCGGGGGGCCGACTGCGGACGTGTATGTCAGCAAGTTCGACTCCAGCGGCAACTACAGTTGGGTTCGGGTGTGGGGAGGAACCGGCGCGGACGCCGGGCAGGCGGTGAGGACCGATGGGTCCGAGAATGTTTCGGTTGCGGGCTGGTTCCAGAGCACTGTGGACTTCGATCCCTCCGGCGGCACGGACAATCGGACGTCGAACGGGGGCATCGACGTCTTCCTGAGCAGGTTCAGTTCGCTGGGCGCCTACCAGTGGGGGCGAACATGGGGCGGAACGGCCAATGATGGCGCGTTCGGCCTTGCGGTTGAATCGGCGGGCAGCATCTCTGTTGTCGGCACATTCCAGGGCACGGTCGATATGGACCCCGGCGGCGGGGTGGACAATCGCACGTCGAACGGCGTCTCTGACGTGTTCCTGACGAGGCTTGACTCTGCGGGGCTATACCAGTGGGCGCGCACGTGGGGCGGAACCGGGCAGGAGACAGGCACTGGAGTTGCCCGGGACGCCTCCGGCTATTTGTGCGTCAGCGGCTCGTTCGAGGGTACGGTCGATTTCGATCCCGGAGCGGGGTCCGACAGCCATTCGTCGAACGGAAGCGTAGATGCCTTCGTTAGCAAGCTTGATTCCTCCGGTGCCTTCCAGTGGGCTCGCACATGGGGTGCGACGGCCAGCGAGAGCTGCAGGGGGGTTGCGTTCGACACCTCGAGTAATCCCTATGTCGTGGGCGGCTTCAGTCTGGCGGTGGATTTCGCGCCGACCGGTCCGCCCTGTAACCAGAGCTCGGATCTGCATGCGACGAACGGGGGCTCCGACGCGTATCTGCTGAAGTACCTGTCGACCGGCTGCTGGTGAGCCCCGTATCAGAGGTGCGGGTCCGGCGAATCGGGTGATTGTCTCCGCGTAGGGGCGCACGGCAGTGCGCCCGCGACGCAATCCTCGGATTCCCTCTTGCTATATACCGCGGATGGTATAAAATTAGTGCAGAACTTCACCGGGAGGATGCAGATGAACCACACAAGGTTCTGCGTCGTTTTTCCGACGATTCTGCTTCTGACGTTGCTTATCGGATGCGGCAAGTCGCATGATCCGATTGCGGGCGGGATCAATGGAGGTGTGGCGCCTGGGGTGATGCAGCAGGCATCTCATTCCGCAGCCGGGAATCGCGTTCTGTGGGGACTCTGGAAGATCAGCATTTCGGCGGATAGGGGGACGGTCACGGTCGTGCCCGACCGCGTCGGCGCGCTGCATTTCAACGTCGTGCGGCTGCTTGAGGTCACCCCGTGCACCGATTGCCTGAGAATCAGCAACCTGCAAGTGATCCCTGACGGGTTGAGCGCGGACGTCACGCTGATTCATCCGTTTCCTGGACTTCTGAAGTACACCGGATTCGACGTGCGCGGGATTTTCATCTCGGGGGCGCGCTACACGTTTCCGGTAAGCGGACGGAAGATCGCGTGGGGCGATGATGTCGCCCGAATGCTCAACTCAGACGGATACACGCATTTATTCAATCCGACGAATTTCCCTCCGACCGTTCCGCCTATACTCGGCTACATACCCGGCCACAAAGCGCCGGGCGGCGATCTCTCCGCGACGTTGAACCCATACGTCGCGTATGAGCAGGACAAACCGCGATGCGTCTTCATGCCGGGGACAGTGAGCACACGCACGGTCGAGCTGCACTTTCCGCCTGGGCCGCTCGAGTTCGGCTACGCGGTAGATGCATCCTGGTTCCCGGCGGGCGTCGAAGTCACCGACCCGGTCAACGATTTCCCTCCGGAGGCGAATTGCATGGAGGCATATCGGATCGATGTGCGGTTGGGCCAGACGCAGGGGCCGACAATCGGGAGCACGGTGGAAGTCCAGGTGGAAGTCTTCGATCATCAGGGTCTCGAAACAATCTACGCGGTAACGATGGAAGCTCCGGACCTCTTCTCCGGCGAACGTGTGGTGAGTTTTTCGACCGCGACCGGCGAAGAGAGCTTCCTGTTTACGGGCGTCGTAACGAACGAGCTCGGTCCGGACTACGGCCGCTATCCGCTGCTTGTCAGAATAGTAGATACGGAGACGGATCAGAATCTGGGAGCTGTCGATGCGTGGCAGGTTGCCGGCGTCAGAGTCAGGGAGGGCTGGGCACGTACATGGGGCGGGCCAGGGAATGACTTTGGCAGTTCGCTCGCCGCTGACAACTCCGGGAGTGTATACGTTACTGGCAGTTTCAGCGGCACGGTCGACTTTGACCCCGATGGCGGCGACACGCACACCTGCAATGGCGGATTCGATATCTTCTTGAGCAAGTTCGATTCATCGGGCAACTTCAAGTGGGCGCACACCTGGGGCGGGGCAGGCTCGGATGAAGGCTTTGGAGTTGCCGTTGACGGCTCCGGCAATGTTTACGTTACGGGCCGTTTCGCGGGCGCAGTTGATTTCGACCCCGGCGGCGGTGATCCGCATACGTCGAACGGTGCGAGGGATGCCTTCCTGAGCGAATTCGATTCATCCGGTAACTTCAAATGGGCGCGGACCTGGGGCGGACCAGGCTGGGATGAAGGCTGTGGAGTTGCCACTGACGGCTCTGATGCTGTCTATATTACTGGCTATTTCTACGGCACAGCGGATTTCGAGCCCGGTGGCGGCGATCCGCACACCTCAAATGGTCAGGATGATGTTTTCCTGAGCAAGTTCGATTCATCGGGTAACTTCAAGTGGGCTCGAACCTGGGGTGAGTTCGAGTTCGATCTGGGCTTTGCAGTGGCAGCAGACGACTCTGGAAATGTCTACATCACGGGCACATTCTGCCAGACAGTCGACTTCGACCCGAGTGGCGGCGATCCGCATACCTCGAACGGCTCGTATGATGTCTTCCTTGGCAAATTCGATTCATCAGGCAACTTCATATGGGCGCGGACCTGGGGTGGGTGGGGCAGCGATAAGGGCTATGGAATTGCCGTTGATGGCTCAGGCAATGTCTACGTTACCGGCTCTTTCGAAGGCAAGATCGATTTCGATCCGGACGACGTTAATGAGGATCCGCGCACCTCGGAGGGCAGTCTTGATGTCTTCCTGAGCAAATTCGATTCATGGGGCAACTTCGAGTGGGCGCGGACCTGGGGTGGGCCAGAGCCAGACTGTGGCCATGGAGTCGCCACAGACGACTCCGGGAGTGTCTTCGTTACAGGCGTTTTCGAGGGCACAGTCGATTTCGATCCCGGCGGCGGCGATCCGCACACCTCTGGTGGGCCGTATTACGATGCGTTTCTGAGCAAATCCGATTCATCAGGCGCCTTCGAGTGGGCTCGAACCTGGGGTGGGTGGGCTGGAGATGAGGGCGTGGGAGTCGCCACTGACGTCTTTGGGAATGCGTACACTACGGGCTGTTTCGTGGAGACAGTCGACTTCGCTCCATCCGATCCGCCCTGCAACGCGTATCCGGATGAACATGATTCATACGATAACTATGACGCATTCCTGACGAAGCACCTGCCCGACGGGTGCTGGTGAGGGCTTCAGCACGCAAGCAGTTGGGACCGGCGCGTGGGTTGCGAAATTGGCCTATCCGCTTGCCGCGGTTGCGGCTTCGCTCACGCTCAGGATGAGCGTGGAAAGAAGATCCATGCGCTGGAAGCGTATGCTACGAAGATGTCATGCGCTGGAAGCGTATGCTACGAAGAAGTCATGCGCTGGAAGCGTATGCTACGAAGATGTCATGCGCTGGAAGCGTATGCTACACAAGAGGAGCATGCTGGGAAGAGTGGATTGGCTCAGTCCGCCCAGTGCAGACCTTCGAGCTTGTCCCAGAACGACTCGAGTCGCGCCCAGCCGGTCAGCCCGATCTCGCTTCGGATCAGATACCAGTCGCCGTAGTAGTCCACGTACGAGTCGTCGGTATCCAGGGGGGGATCGTAGCAGGCGATGACGGTGATGAAGCTCCCCGACTCCAGATCCTCGAGCAATTCGGTCCCCTCGCGGTCGTTGTAGATCGGGAAAGGATCCAGGACGGTGCACTCGAGTCCCAGGGCCTCGATGCTGCTCCATTCACAGATCGAGTAGAGCTCCTGCGGCACGAGATGGAGGCGGCGAGCAGGGTCCAGAACGTACTTGTCCCTGCGCATCCAGAAGCCCATCCAGTTGTCGACGAGCATGGTGCCGTCTCCGCTGAACCTTACGTAGCCGGTTATGTGGTCCATCTCGACGATCCGACCGTCCTGATAGCCGTAGATGATGGACTCATAGTCGTCGCTCGGCCCGGCGGTGGTGACAACCACCTCCACGTACTCGTCTCCCGTATCGATGTCGACGATTTCGAATCCCATAAGGTCCGGTTCGAGCCAGCCGGCGATTTCCTGATCATCGATGCGCAGAACGAAATCACCCACTTCGGTCACGTACTCCATGGCGATTGTCTCGTCGATTCCGTCGCCGTCGAGATCGGCCTCGGCACGATCGAGTTCTATGCCGAAAGCCGGGGTGGTCAGGGCGATGAGGGCGGCGAGGATGTAGATCGGCAGTACGGTTGCATGGTATCGCATGATTGAAAGCCTCCGCGAGATGGTTGGGATGCTCGTTTGAGGCTGCTATGGTACACGGATTCTGTGCTGATGTCAGCTTTCGCTTCTGCTGCAGGTGACGGCTGTCCGATCGCTATGTGGAAAGTATGTGGAAAGTATGGGGAGAAAATCTATTGCCCTTATCCCCCCGGTCCTGTATAAGGGGTATGCACGTGCACGTCGACCCGCCCCAGGGAGCAATCCCGAAGTCAGGTCGGCGCTCCGGAAAGGGAGGAAACCCCGGAACGGAGCTCAATGGCCGGAGGGAGCAATCCCCAAGGCGACTGAGGTCCTCGACGGGAAGACCCCCGGGCCGGAACCTCCAAAAGGGGACCAGTCCCCGAGTGGAGCGCCCCGAAAGGAAGCAATTCCTCGAGGGGCGCACCCGACGGGCCGAATCCCCCGGCGGAGACCCTCCGAAACGGGGCGACTCCCTTGAAGGGGAACTTCGGAAGGGACGCAAGTCCTGGAAGGAGACTCGACACGGAGAAGACGTTCTCTGTGGAGAGTGGGAGGGAGACGGAATACACATTCCATACATCTCCCTCCTTTTTTGTGCCCTTACGCCCGGCGCGGTCCGGGCTTTTGTTTTTTTCGTGGGCCTCTCAGCGAGGTTTCAAATGGAGTAAGCGGACGGCGACGGGGACGACGCGCCGGGACCTTTGGTGTGATGCCCGTGGTAAAATATGAGAGCGACGAGCCGGCTACAAGACCGGACGCGATTGGGGATCGGCGACAGGCACGCTTGCGGTCTGGCTGTCGCCGGCAGCCGCTGGAAGATCAGCCGAAACCATCGGAGCCGAATAATGCCAGCACTCATCCGCAGGTCCATTCTCTACGTTCTCCTAGCCAGCTTCATGCTAGCCAATTACAACATGGCACCCCGTTCTGTCGAAGCGCAGATTCAGCTCGAGCCCACTCGATATCTGCTAGGATTCACAAGCTGGGAACACGAGTGGGATACGCATGCAATAAGAGCTCAACTGGCGGCAACGGTGCCAGAAGGTTATGTAATAGGCCCAATTGCATTCTGTAAGCTAGGGTCCATGGAAGATACGACGCTATGGTTTGTGTCCCTAGACTACCCGATTGACTTTGACATGGAAGGCCCCCGATCGCTAATTCAGGTTTGGCAGGAGGACGGGTTGTCAGGCTCATTAGTGATGTTGCAGGAATTCAGCCAGGACGAGACTTACGTTCACGAAATGGCCCTCATCTCAGTCGACAATAGGGTCTTTCTGTATGCTATTTGTGCTCAGGTTCTACGATGGACTCAACTGGTGTGCTTTGAGGTAAGAGTCAACGAACCGCACCTCCAACTGATTAGTCAGGAGTCGTTCAAGGACCTTTTCTGCTGGTTTGTGCCTGACTTGAAGGAAATAGGGTCCGCCTTTATTTTCCTCGACTGGGCGACATTCTACAGTACAGGCGAGGAGCCGGAATTCGGCAGGTTGATCTTGAGAATCTGCCCTCTCTCAGAGCAGGGATTCATGACGAAATACACACTGAGAGTCGAGGATCTGCTGTCGGAGGAGGAAATGGCGATTATGGAAGAGCTCGAAAGCGCCGAGGAACTGCGCTCGGCACTTAATACGAAGCTCAGGCTGGAATCGCATTGGTTGGAGAGGATTGAGGATGACGATTATGCATCTCGAGGAGTCAAGGAACGCGCTAATCTCGATGGAAGCACGTATTGGTCGAGGGGAGGCGCAACGGGATGGGAGGAGAACACAATTGATCGAGTGGTGATAGCGCGATAACGGTGCCTGTTCTCGGCGTCCAAGGATGGCTGTCACCAGAACAACAGAAGAATCGCGGTGGATCGTCCGCCCGGCTACGACCGGGCTGCGATGGCGGCGGGTTATTTGCGGGCGAAGAGGGTGATGCTGGATGCGGCGCGGGAGAGGGAAGAGGTTGCGGCAGTGGTGATGGGATCGATCGCAGCCTGCTCGGCCTTCCAGACGACTTCCTTCAGGACGTCGACTTCCGGGAAACCGGCGCTACGGACGGCGGCGATGTAATCGTCGCGCAGGAGGGCGCCGGCGATGCAGCTTGCGTAGAGGTGCGGATCGCACTTGAGCTCGTCGGGAAGCTCGCGGTTCAGAACGATGTCGCTGACAACCATCTTCCCGCCGGGCTTCAGGACGCGGTAAATCTCGCGGAAAACGCGCAGCTTGTCGGGCGACAGATTGATGACACAGTTGGAGATGACGAGATCGATGGATTCATCTTCGACGGGAAGCTGCTCGATGAGGCCGTGGCGGAATTCGATGTTGTCGTAGCCGGCGACGTCGCGGAAGCGCTCGGCGTTCTTTCGCGCGAGATCGATCATCTCCGGTGTCATGTCGATCCCAATCACCCTGCCTGTCGGGCCGGTCTTCCGCGCGGCGATGAAGACGTCCTTCCCGGCGCCGCTGCCGAGGTCGAGGACGATGTCGCCGGGGGTGATGTGCGAGAGGGCGACGGGATCGCCGCAGGAGAGGCCGAGGTCGGCTTCCGGCACGAACTCGGCGGTCTCCGGTGGAGCAGGCTCGCAGCATGGGGAGGGTCCGGAGCAGCAGGACGACTGCTGCCTGGCGACTTCGCCGTATGCTTTTTTCACCAGGTCATGAGCATTTTTCTCTGATTTCATTGATCGACTCCTTTGCGATAGACACGCGGCGAACAGGTGCATCGGCGAGTTGATTTTCAGGCAGGCCTGAGGGGGCCGATGACGGGCACAGACACGTTCGACTTCGTCGAACTCAGTCTGTGCCCGGCACCCGTTTAGCCCGAGAATCAAATCGCGGGCGAGCATCGGCCCATGTCATTTTAGAACATCCGGCGGGGTTCTGCTATTATTGGGATGCGCTAGTGTCGTGCGTCGGAAATAAGGTGGACATTCCGTCGGGGCGGACCTGCGTATCCGTCCCGACGCAAGGGCGCACACGCAGGTGCGCCCCTACCGGACGTGTCCCCTTTTTCGAATGCAAGACACCAGGGCGCGGGTTGGAGGAAGAATGATGGACGCGATGACGGCAATACACACTCGGAGGAGCATTCGTAAGTATACCAACCAGTCGGTCCCGGATGATCTGATCGAGGAAGTGCTGATGGCGGCGATGATGGCGCCGTCGGCGGGCAACCAGCAGCCGTGGCATTTCGTCGTGATCCGCGACCGCGAGCTTCTGGACAGTGTGCCGACGGTGCATCCGCACTCGAAGATGATCCCCGGTGCGCCGATGGCGATCATGGTGTGCGGGGATCTCACTTCGGGGAAGCATAAGGAGCTGTGGGTGCAGGACTGCTCGGCGGCGACGCAGAATCTGCTTCTCGCGGCGCACGCGAAGGGGCTGGGGGCGGTGTGGCTGGGCGTGTTCCCGTACGGCGACAGGGTGGAGGGCCTGAGGCGGATATTCGAGGTGCCCGAGCACATGATCCCGTTCGCTCTTGTCCCGATCGGATATCCGAACGAGACGAAACCGCAGCCGGATCGCTATGACCCTGCAAGGATCCACCACAACCGCTGGTGATCAAGCGTTCTCGACATGAAGATGACAGGGACTCGCGACTATGGATGACAAGAAACCCAGGAGAGTGATCAGCCCGGACACCAGGCGCGACGAGCGCGTCCCGCCGGGACAGCGTGCGAGAAAGGACTGGCCGATTCTGCACTTCGGCGGTGTGCCCGAGATCGACCTCAAGACATGGCGGTTGAGAGCATACGGACTTGTCGAGAAGGAGGTCGTCTGGACTTGGGGGGAAATCAGGGGGCTCCCGGTGACGGAGGTGGTCGCGGACTGGCACTGCGTCACGACCTGGAGCAAGCTGGACATGCTCTGGACCGGCGTGTCGTCGCGAGACCTGGCCTCGCGGCTGAAAATCCTCCCCGAGGCGAAGGCAGTGATGGTTCATTCATACGACAACTACTTGACCAACCTGCTTCTGGAGGATTTTCTGGGGGAAGACGTGCTGTTTGCCTGGGCGGAGGGCGGGCAGGAGCTTTCACCCGAGAAGGGGGGTCCGCTGAGGCTGGTCGTGCCGAGGCTTTACGCGTGGAAGAGCGGGAAGTGGGTTTCGGGACTGGAGTTCATTGCGGAGGATCATCCGGGTTACTGGGAAGCGCGCGGTTACCACATGCGAGGTGACCCATGGACAGAGGAAAGACACGGGTAGGAGCCCTCCGGAGGCGTCGACCAGGCTGACCGGCGCTGTCTTCTGTTGGTATAATGCAACGGGAGAAGCCCATGGGAATACTAGAAGCTATCAGAGAGAAACGCGAGGAGATTTTACGGCTTGCGGCAAAGCACGGGGCGAGCGAGGTCCGAGTCTTCGGATCCGTAGTGCGCGGCGAGGCGGACAGCGACAGCGACGTAGACTTCCTGGTGACATTCGAGCAGGGCAGGAGTCTGATAGACCATGTGGCTCTGGTGCAGGACCTTGAGGATCTTCTGGGAACCCGAGTGGATGTGGTGACGGAATCCGCGATTCACTGGTACGTCAAGCGGCGGATCATGCAGGAGGCGGTCCCACTGTGAAGGACGAAAGGCTCTACCTGATTCATATTCTGGAGTGCATTGCACGAATACAATCCTACACCGGAGATGGTCGGGACCGCTTCATGACCGACACGATGGTGCAGGATGCCGTCATTCGCAATTTCGAGATCATGGGCGAAGCCGCCAAGCGCCTCTCTGCTGAGACTCGCGAACGTGCAGCCGATGTTCCATGGCGACGGATCGCCGGGTTCAGGGATATCCTTATTCACCAATACGAAGGCGTTGACCCGGCTGAAGTCTGGGTCATTGTTGAACGGGACCTCCCAAATCTCAAGGTTACGGTTGAGACCATTCTGGATGAGATGGGAGGAGCACACATCACCTAGGGATCGCTGACCGCGGCGCTGAGTGATGGGCTTGTCGTTCGAGGGATTTCCCTGTCCTCCCCGCAAATCAAAAGTCGTCGGCCATGCAGTTCGGACCTCACCCCAGGCTGACCCAGGAGGAGTCGCCGAGCATGAGGCGTGTGGCCTGAGGCTTGATCTCGCACTTCTCGACAATCACCCTGCGGCCGATAAGGCTGTCGGTCAAGCGGCCGGGCACGTTGCGGATGATCGACTCCTCGAGGACGATCGAGTGCTCGAGATCGCAGTTGGATATGTGGCAGCGGTCCTGGATGGAGGTGTAGGGACCGACGAAGGCGTTTTCAATGATGACATTCCTGCCGACAATCACAGGGCCCCTGATGGCGGAGTTAATGATGCGGGTATTCGGGCCGATGACGACGCGGCCCTCGATCTTGCTCGCCTCGTCCACGCGGCCCTCGACCTTCGCTTCGAGCGTGTCGAGGACCAGCCGGTTGGCCTCGAGCATGTCCTCGAGCTTGCCGGTATCCTTCCACCAGCCCTCGACGATGCTCGAATGGACCACGTGCCCGTCGTCCAGCAGTTGCTGGATGGCGTCGGTTATCTCGAGCTCGCCGCGGAAGCTGGGCTTTATCTTGCGGGCGGCATCGAAGACCTTCCTGTTGAACAGGTAGACACCCACCAGCGCGAGATTGCTTTTGGGCTCGGCGGGTTTCTCGATCAGCTTGCTCACGGTGCCGTCCTCGTTCAGCTCCGCGACGCCGAACTGGGAGGGATTCTTGACGGGGGTGAGCAGGATCATGCAGTCGGGCTTTTTTTCGAGGAACTCGGTGACGATGCCCTTGATGCCGTCACGGAGGAGGTTGTCGCCGAGGTACATCGTGAATTCCTCGTCGCCCAGGTATTTTTCCGCAGTAAGGACGGCGTGGGCGAGACCGAGAGGCTCGGCCTGGTGGATGTACTCGACGTTAACGCCGAAGCGGCTGCCGTCGCCGACGCGCTCCATGATCTCGGCTCGCGTTTCGCCGACGATGATGCCGATTTCGGTGATGCCCGCGTCACGCATGAACTCGATGCCGTAGAAGAGGATCGGCTTGTTCGCGATCGGGATGAGCTGCTTGGCCGACGTGTAGGTCAGCGGCCTGAGCCTTGTTCCTTTTCCGCCTGACAGGATGAGTCCTTTCATCAGAAGGTCTCCGGTACAGAAATGGCCCGCACTCGGGTAGAGAGGCAGGAAGTGAAGTATAGAGGTAAGTGCAATCGTGGGTCAACCGGGGTGGCGCATCCGGGAGCGAGGTAACGGGCACAGACACGCTCGACTTCGTCTCGCTGAGTCTGTGCCCGGCACCCGGCAATCGTGGGTCAACCGGGGGCCTCACCCCCTGGCCCCCTCTCCACAAGTGGAGAGGGGGAAAAGGGGTAAGGTCCGATGCGCGCGAGTGGGGGGGAAGTGAACAATAAGGGCCCGGGTTCCGGGCCTGGATTGGCAGCGATCTGGCGGAGAGGGAGGGATTCGAACCCTCGAAGGAGCTTATCGCTCCTTACTCACTTAGCAGGCGAGCGCTTTCAGCCACTCAGCCACCTCTCCACGAAAGGCCGACCGATTCTACCACACGCGGTATACCCGGACAACCGCGATCGGGCACGGCATCGGGTCACAAAAAACCTCCCCGGTTCGAGGGAGGCGCTTGTCGACACGATCGAGAGAGGATCAGTTGCCGAAATCCGGCGGCTCCTCGTCCTCATCGAGGTCCTTGAAGAAATCCTCAGGCTTCACGTTGTTGATGAAGTCCCTGAACTGCGTCGCATCGTCCAGCCGCCTGCGCTGGGGGAAGCTGATCCCCTCCTGCGGCTCGGGCGGCTCCTCGGCTTCCGGCTGATCTTCGCGCCTCATCGCCTTCAGCGGAATCCCGGCCTTGACCAGGATTTCCTCGCTGACCAGCACCGGGCTTCTGGTGCGAAGCGCGAGGGCGATCGCGTCGGACGGCCGGGCGTCGATCTCGATCTTCTCGCCCTCGTTGTAGAGGACTATGTTGGCGAAGAAGGTGCTGTCCTCGATGTGAGTGATATGGATGAACTCCACCGACCTCTGCAGCTTCTCAAGCACATGGCTCAGAAGATCGTGAGTCATCGGGCGAGGGAACGGGATGTTTTTCAGGCCCATCTCGATCGCGCTGGCCTCATAGATCCCGATGAGGATGGGCAGATAGCGGTCGCCGTTCAATTCCTTGAGAATCACGACCGGGGTCTTGTTGACCAGATCGTACATGATCGAGTCGACGACCATTTCCTTTATGCCGTATCCTCTGTCGTTCACGGTACGCTGCTTCCTTTCGGCCTCCGGTACGCACCAGCCGATAAGAGCCGCTCAGCCCTCTCGTGTATCTAAATCATACCGCATCTCGGGCCTAAACTAAAGCCCCTTCTGTCTTCGTCGCCTCCTCACTTCTGAAAAAGCCCCCGGTGTCCGGAGGCTTCTGCTGGCTCAGATGGTGCCGGCTATACCGGCGCCAGTTGCAGATCGACTACCGTCGTCGTGCCGGCGTTCACCATCACGTTGAACATGATGCCGACAAACGTCTCTGTTGTCTCGTACTCCACTCTGCCTTCCACCTTGTAGACACCCTGCGGAATGCCGTTGAACACGAATATGCCCTGGCCGTCCGTTGTGGTCCGGAACTTGATCCCGCTCATCGTCCCGCCCACCTTCTCGGCGGCTACCTCCACCCCGGCGGGCGGATACGCGAACAGTCCGGAGCCTCCGCCGGCGATTGTCACATTGCCCCTGAGCACGCCTTCCTGGATATACCTGAGGGCGAAATCGAGGCGGTTATCCCCGGTGACGATGGTCTGGAACGAGCTCGCGGCCTCGTAGAACGTCACTCCCATCCCGGGAGCGGCGACGGTGATGGAGTAGTTCGCCGGGACAACCGAGTTGATCCTGTAGTAGCCGGTGGGGTTGGTGAAGGCCAGGTAGCTGCCGAGCAGCGGATTGGAGAGGGCCACACGGGCGCCGGATACGGGGAGGGGCACTCCCGCGGAGTTCACATAGCCGAACACGCTTGCGCGGCCGGTCTCGACCCGGTGCATGAACACATTGAGGATCGCCTCATCCTGCCCCTTGATCACCAGCCCGTCGAATGTCCCGCTCGCGTACCCCGGTCGCTCCAGATAGATCTTGTAGATGCCTTCCTCGAGATTGAAGAACCGGTACTCGCCACCGAGATTCGTAAGGTATCTGATCGGGCCGAACATGGGATCGGCCGGCAGCGTCAGGGTTACTCGCACCCCGCCCAGACCCGTGCCGTCGTATACATCGCGGACCGCGCCGCCGAGGCTGGATCCGATGGTGTTGGTCGGGTTCAGATCGAAGAACGGGGTGTCGAAGTAGTCGTCGTTCGCCTGCCCCTCGCGGATGTCCTTGTTCAGGTTGTAGAATCCCGGAGCGGTAACCGTGAAGCTGGTCGTGCCGGACGGGACGGTCATCGCGTAGAACCCGTAGCCGTCTGTAACGGCCGATCTTCCGCCGGCGCTTACCGTCGCACCGCCGATCGCCTTCTGGTTCTCCGAAGAGGTAACAAACCCGAAGACAAGCTCCTCCCCGTCCGGAAGGCTGCGGTCGAGCTCGATATCAAGCCGATAGTCCATGTCGGCTTCGATGTTCACGTAGGAAGAGAAGTCCGTCTCAAGCTCCGGCGGCCTCCATCCGGCGGGACCGAACGCGAACATGAGGTACTGCCCCTCGTTGATCCCCACCACATACCCGCCGTCGGAGCCGATGGCGGCCTGGTTGAAGAGCTTCAGCTCCTTAAGGTCGTATACGTATACCCAGCCGCCGGCCACCGGCCCGCCGTTCTGATGGACATAGCCTTCGACGCTGCTCGCGTAGTTCGTCAGGTCCCCCGGCGCATTGCCGCTTACCGGGTTCGAGCCCGCCGAGCAGGCTCCGACGACGAGCAGAAATCCGATGCAAAGAGTTGCAAGGTACGCTTGCTTTGACATGCGCGTTATGCCTCCCACCGGGGAAAATCAATCAAGCCCGGTGCTGTAATCGGGTCACTAGTGAGGGTAAAGCATACTCAAAAGGTTTATGAAACACAAGCATGTTTGCGGCCGGTCGCTTCGGGATGCGCCCTCCGTCGATTCTCCTCAGGATCATCACAGACGGATATGAAAGCGTCCATTCCGAATCGAGAAGAACCGAGGGGGAACCCCATCCGGGCTTCCTCGCCAGGAGAATACCATAAGTTACAAAAAGTGTCAAGAGGCTTGTGGCACACGCAGCGCGACTTGTCGACCGAAGCTTGAGCGAAGGTGGAAGCGATGTGTGTGTGCTCCTGGGATCAGCACACATATCCTCGCTGCGCTTCGCTGCGCGAGGCTATGTGTGCCACGGGGGACTTTTCCGCTGCCGCTGCAGCCTAGAGCCAGGCATCCCAGCGTCAGTATCAGTAGGGTGTTAGGTCTCATTGCGCGTCTCTTCTCCTTTGCCGGGCTGTTTCGTCTCAGGGATCATATGCTATCCGCACTCCCGACAATTCCATCTGGCTGTATTGCGCATGACTGTGGCGTGCGGATGTTCGAAGATATCTACTGGCGTAGTTCTGCCAGTATGCCCCCCCCCTAACGCCTCTGTGGCCCGCATACGGCCAAGGTTCCTGGGGTGGCGAGAAGTCACCGGCGGCATACCGCTCGTAGACGTACCAGTCGAACCAGTCACTCACCCACTCCCGAGCGTTGCCAACCGCATCCGCGAGATGGTAGGGACTGTCCCCCTGGGGAGAATGGGCCCCGACCGGAGCTGGCCCGACACCGTTCTTGTTGCACTGGCAGTTTTGCTCATTCCACTCGTTACCCCATGGCCAGATTCTGCCGTCAGTGCCTCGAGCTGCCTTCTCCCACTCGGCCTCGGTCGGCAGCCGCCCGCTGGCCCAGTTGCAGAACGCCTCCGCTTCAAACCAGCACAAATGCATTGTCGGATAATCCGGGAAATCAATGCCGTTGCGGGTGCTCTTCTCCGGCCACATGTTCCATCCCTCAGGTGACGTGATACTGTATTGCACACGCCATTTCCAGCCCTCGTCCGACCAGTAGATCGGGTTGAAGTAGCCACCGTCAGCAATGAACGCCGCATACTCTTCGTTGCTGATCTCGAATCGGCTGATGTAATATTCCCCGGTAGGATGAATGTGCTGGGGTTGCTCGGTGGACAATGCCTGCGGATCGAAATCCGGGTCGCCTCCCATGATGAAATCACCTGCCGGTATGTGGACCAGCTCCCTGATCCAGACACCGGTCAAGGTCACGTGCGCCGTGATGACCTGATATCCCGCAATCGAACCAAGGTTCGGGTCGACCTCGGTGTCGCTAACAGTCACCAGAAGCGGGTAGTCCCCGATTGGCGCGTGCTTGCTGTTCTGAATGTGCGCGTAGAAGATCGCGCTCTCGTCGCCAACCGTCGAAAGTGCGCCCTCCACTTCCCCGACAAACAGGTCCGGGGCCTCAATCAAGACCTTGTCGATTGTGTCCACCCCCTGCCAGTCGAAAACCTCAATCATCACCCTCGCCGTGCCGGTCCCGGTCGGGGTCAGGCCCTTCCCGATCGAAGCCCGGACCTTGTATGCCTCAAGGCTGTTCGCCGAGAACGGAAGATCATCCGGCACATTCTCGACGGGGCCGTCGACCGGATACCAGCTCGCATCGACCGCGTAGCCGAAACTCACCGGCCCCGGAGGGAGCTTGAAATCGTATGTCCGACTAGCGCTTGCGCCGGCGGGGAAATGATTCCTCTCCTGCTGCGGCACAAAAACCAGGTACGGATTCAGCGTGCACCCGTCAAGGTTGGGATCGGCAAACCTCCCCTTGATGTAGTGAAGCGCCGGGGGACCGGCCTTCCCCTGGCCGAACTCGACCGGGTTGAACAAGCGCGTGTAGCCGTCCGCGCCGACCAGAACCGGATCGCCAAGCTCCTCGCGGGAAACCGTGACCCCGGCGGCGGGGAACTCGAAGCTCCCCGGAAACATGACAATCCCGCGGACGTCGAATCCCGTCAGAGCTCTGTGCTCGGAGGAGAACGGATGCTTGAGCTGTACTCTCACCAGCACCCGACCTTGCCCGAAGGCGATGATCTCTTCGACTGTCAGGCAGCCCGTGCACGGATCGACCTCGAGCATCCTGACCGCGTTCACGTGCAGCGCCAACGCCCGGTCCGGGATGATCTCGATGCTGCTCCGGTCAGCCGAGATGTGGATAGAGTAAAGCCCGAGCAGTGCGCGGTTCGCGGGCATAATGAAGCTTGCCTGAACACTCGGCGCTCCTGCCGCGTCATCAGGCATTGCCGGAGTGCTCGGATCAGACCGTGCGCACGCGCTGAAGCACAAGGCCATCACCACAACGCCGCCGGTTGCGAATATCGGACGCATAGGCAGTTTCCTCAGCACGATCTTGTCCTCGTCTGATGTCTAATTCTACCACGATCAACGAGCAGATGCTGCACTGCGGATATCAGGAACGTCGTTCATGCACACATATCCTCGCTACGCGAGGCGATGTGTGCCACGACAGCGTGAAAAGAATGCGACATGTGGCACACACAGCGCGACTTGTCCATCGAAGCTTGAGCGAAGGCGGAAGCGATGAGTGCGCATTGAGGGGGCGCGCGAGCGATACGGGTTGCGTCAGGAGCCGTCGCCCGCTTACAATGGCGTCTGCACATCCGAGCGAAGAGGGAGCAGAAAATCATGCACGTGCTGGTACTGGGATCGGGTGGCAGGGAGCATGCGATCGCCTGGGCTGTCGCGAAGAGCCGGCGGGACGCGAAGGTCACGTGCGCGCCGGGAAACGCGGGCACGGAGTCGCTGGGACGGAACGAGGATGTCGATCCGGACGATCACGAAGAGGTCGCCGATTTCTGCAAGGCCGGCGGTGTCGACCTGGTGGTGGTAGGGCCCGAGGCGCCGCTTGTGGCGGGCGTGGCGGATGTGCTGAGGTCGAAAGGGATCGCCGTGTTCGGACCGGGAAAGAGCGGGGCGAATCTCGAGGGCAGCAAGGTCTACGCGAAGCAGTTCTGCAGTCGGCACGGGATCCCCACCGCCGCGTTCAACGTGTTCGATGATGCCGGCAAGGCGCACAAGTATATCGACCGGAGCATCGATGAGACTTGCGTCGTGAAGGCGGACGGTCTGGCCTCGGGAAAGGGCGTGATCGTGTGCGACGATCCCATCGACGCTCACGCGGCGGTGGACACGATCCTGACCGAGAGGAAATTCGGCGACTCGGGGAACAACCTGATTATCGAGGATCGGCTGCGCGGCTTCGAGACGACCCTCATGACGATCGTCGCCGGCTCGGACTATGTGAAGCTCCCGTACTCCCAGGACCACAAGCGGGCATACGACGGCGACAAGGGTCCGAACACCGGCGGAATGGGCGTATTCGCGCCCACGCCGAAGGTGTCGCGCGAGCTTGACGAGCAAATCACCGCGGAGATTGTCGAGCCGACGATAAGCGGCCTTGCTGAGGATGGGATAGAGTACACCGGCTGCCTGTATTTCGGGCTGATGGTGACCGAGGACGGGCCGAACCTGCTGGAGTTCAACTGCCGCTTCGGCGATCCGGAGGCGCAGGCGGTCCTGCCGCTCATCGATGGGGATTTCCTCGGCGCGCTTGAGGCCGCGACGCGCGGGAGACTTCGCGATGTCAAGCTGGCCGCGAAGGATCTGAAGGCTCTTGCGGTAATTCTCGCGAGCGAGGGCTATCCGGGCAAGTACTCGAAGCGCGTGGATATTACCGCGGACATCGCGGCGCTTGAGAAGGAGCCCGATCTTATCGTCTTTCATGCCGGCACCCGTCGCGAGAGGAAGAAGCTTCTGACGAGCGGGGGGCGTGTCGTCGCCGTTACCGCTCTGGGAAGGGATTTCCGCGAGTGCAGGGAGAAGGCTTACGAGGCCATAAACGCGAGGAAGCTCGAGGGGCTTTTCTACCGAAAGGACATCGGACACGAGCTTGTTGCTGTGGGCTAGCGTTGTGCGAACGGAGAGGGGGATGCGCCGGGGAATGGTCTGAAATCAAGACAGTGCGCAGGATGCGCACTGCACGGGCGACCGAAGGCAGGATGCCTTCGGCACATTGGTCGGGGGGACGAGATGAACGCCGGGATTCGGGAGTTGGAGAAGAAGGTAATCGATCGCGCGCGAGCGGCGAGGATCGGGGATGATATGCGCTCGTCCGGACGCACTCTCGTGTTCACGAACGGCTGCTTCGACCTGATCCATCCGGGCCACATTGATCTTCTGATCCGGGCGCGGTCGCTAGGCGACGCGCTGATGGTCGGGCTGAACACGGACGCAAGTGTGCGGCGACTCAAGGGTCCGGGCAGGCCGATTCTGGATGAGGGCTCGCGAAGCCAGATGCTCGCGGCGCTGGAGGTGGTGAACTGGGTGATCCTTTTCGATGAGGACACGCCGATCGATCTCATCAGGGAGGTCGGTCCGATGATCCTCGCGAAGGGCGGCGACTACACGCCGGATACAGTAGTCGGGAAGGACATCGTCGAGGGCGTGGGGGGGAAGGTCGTGATCATCCCGATCACGATGCAGTTTTCAACCAGTGCGATAATGGAGAAGATTCACCCGAAATCCGGCAAGTGAGCCTGCGAGCGGACGCTCCGCAAGTTCAGAGCGTTTTCATATATCGTTCGTTTATGTATATCTGTGAAACCGCCACAAGCTACGCTTCGCTCCGCTTGTGACGGCCACCCTGAATGGATCATTCAACTCTGTGAAACCGCCACAAGCTACGCTTCGCTCCGCTTG
>Ga0315296_10001377_pt1 | contig 21272 bp, 38 predicted proteins | sample YL17G14_18_MG_FD_203921 | JGI IMG/M metagenome (GOLD analysis project Ga0315296, IMG submission 203921) | Sediment microbial communities from Yellowstone Lake, YNP, Wyoming, USA - YL17G14_18 | ecosystem: Environmental > Aquatic > Freshwater > Lake > Sediment | place: USA: Wyoming | collected...
ATCGCCGACGTCAAGGATGGGATGTACAGCACAATAAAATTAAAAAGTGATAAATTGGATAAGGCAAAGCAACAGGTTATTTGACAAAAGGGGGAGTTATAGGGGATATACGTTTACACCAATAACAACAAAAAGTGTTGCAAAACCTGTGCATTTCAAATCAATTTTTAAAAAACGTGTAAACATAGGTTTTTTTTATCCATTTAAATAGTCTCATTCGGTGAAAGCAACCGTTTTAGGGATGCTTACTCTTAATTACCCCCCCCATGTTTACACTCCTATAAACATGTAAGCTTTTATATATAACGCACCAACATCTATTTTTAGGTTGCAACATGTCCCAACAGACCAAGCTTTTAAGTTTTAGAATGTTTAAATCTCAAATAGAAGAGATAAAAAAAATATTAGAATTATACTCTAAAGAAAAAGGATTAAATAAAAGAGACACTCTATACAGATTTATTGTTGAATCAAACATAAGAAAACCAGAAGATAGAGCGTTTGAAGCCTACAAAAAGGCTATGACTCAGGCATCGGAAGCCTACAATAAATCTATAGCATTGGAAGCCTACAAGAAGGCTGTAAATCAAGCATGGGAAATCTACAAAAAGGATATGACTCAAGCATCGGAAGCTTACGAGAAGACAATGGTTCAGGAGATTAAAATTTAATGTCTCAACAACCTAAGGTTTTAAGTATCAGATTACCCGAAAACCAGACTGAAACAATAAATAAAATGATTGACGAATACTCAAAAGAAAAAGGAGTAACTAAAGGAGAAGCCTTATATCAACTCCTAATAGAATCTCGAATTAAAAAACCCGAAGACAGAGTATTTGAACCGGAAGAAAACCCTTCAAATATCGTAGGATGCAATTTTCTAAATCTAATTGAAAATAATTTTTATTGTTTTGAAAACTTGCATAGAACAAAAATAGGAAAACAACTAGGAGAATCATTATCAATAGTAATAGAAAAATGCAAAGCCTGTAAAAGGGGAAAAGAACAACAAAGAGAAAAAGAAAATGAAAAACTATTACAAAAAGAAACAATAAGAAAACTAATAGACTTCCGAAAAGAGTTCCTAAGAATATCACAGGATGGATTCGGCGCAACCTGTTATATGTGTAAAGCAGACTTGCTAGATAATTATAGAATAAGCTTCTCACATGATGGATTATCTTTATTATGTCCTCAACTAGAAAACAAATTAGTATTAATAAAAGAAGTATGCAGACAAGCAATAGACAGAAAAACACAAGAAATTCCATGCAAATATTTCATAGAATTAGAACACCATGTAACCTTTACCGAAACACCAATATATGAAAAAATAAAAACTAAACTACCACAAATAGAATATCAAGAAGATAAAACTAAAGTAGAATCAGAACCAACAATAAAGGAGAATGAATAAATGTCTGATGAAATAAAATGCATAGAAATATTTTATAGTGAAGACTATGATTCCGGTTTTAGGATGCATTGTCCTAATTGTGGACGATTTATGAAATGGAATGAAGAAACAAATGAATATACATGTGTATGTAATGAAATAATAACACTTCAAGGCTCAGGAGATAAAGAAATAGATAAATATCAATTAGACGAATATGGAAAATTACCTATAAGAGTATGCAAAAAACCACAATACTATAAAGACCATGAAAAGACAAAGGAGTTTAAATAAAATGACAATACTTGATAGAATACATAAAGACCAAATCTTAGAACAACTAGAAACACAAATACAATATTTAGATACAGAATTTTCCAATATCCAATCAGATACAATGAAAATAGAAGATATAAAAATGATAATAAAATTAATTTATAAATACATGAAAAACCTGATAGAAGAAATAAAAATATTAAATGAAAAAATTGAAGATTTAAAGAAAAAGGCGGAAAATATGATTAAATCCGAATCTGAACCCTATATAAGAATTGTTCAAACAATACTTAGTGAGGAATACAAGGAACCAGAGGTCAATTTCCGTAAAGTCTCTGAGAGAATCATAAGCGATTGCAATAAATATCGTAAAGAAAAAGGTGAATGAAATGTCATTACATGATAATCCTAAGTGTTTCGGGCGTTTTGTCTGTTTAGATGATTGTATAGTTTCCTGTACTTGTTGGGAAGAATGTATGGAAGAATCCGACAGACAAGATGATGAGGATAATGAGGATGAGTTAAATGAATAAAATTAAATATATGAAAAATTTATTATACACAATAAGAAACCAACTTGATTTACTGAAAATAACAGAAACAATATTAGGCTCTTTAATGATAATATCCAGTTTCAAAGTATTTAATATAGGAAATTCATCTATTAATGAACGAATAGCTATATTTATTATCCTTGTATCAATAGGTTATACATTTATCTTTCATGCTATTTTTAGTAAAAGAGTAAATAAAGAAGAAGAATCAAAAGGTGAATGAAATGAGAGTAGAGATAATCCCGACTAAGAACGGAAAAGTGGTTATCATCTGTATGAAGATGATACCAGACCCCCAAATCAACCCTGTTTTTTGGAATCAGGCAATAAACGAAACAATGTCTTTTCTCGAAGGAGAGAAGCTATCAACTAAAGAATTTAAAAGAGGTGATGAAATATAAGAACAGATAACTTACCTCAAGCAATACTAATATGTTTAGCTTGCTATATATACTATAACTATGAAGCACCTATAATAGTAATAACTTTAATATTCTTCTCAGTTGCAACATGGCAATATTATTTTACAAGTAAAAAGGATAAACAAGAATATGAGAGAACACAATTATTAAATAAGAAACTAGAAATAGAAATAGAACTACTAGAAAAAAAACTAAGATGGAATAAACCATGAAAGAAGACTTTTCAAACGAGAAATTAGAAATTGCTTTAAAGATAGCTGAACTAATAGATAAAGACCAATCTATAATAAAATGCCCTGATAATAATGAAAAAAGCGATTGTTGTCAACTATGTCAATATAGCGAAGATTGTCAAGGATTTGAATCTCTTTTGCTCCAATATAGGAGATTTGAAGCGTAATGTATGAAGACTCATTAGATAAAATAAACAGAGAAATATCAAAAGTATGGAGTGATACAGTTTTAAGAAAATATGGGTGCAAATATATAATTTGGTTAATAGAAAAGCAATTAGAAGATATAAGAAAAAATAATTATGCAAAAGATTCTTATCTAAAAGAATTTGCAGATATATTGTTGATATTATTCTGGGAATTAAATTATGAGAGAATAGATATAGCAAATTTAACGATGCACCGATTAACAACAAGACATAGAGGAAAAACAAATGAAATAACAGAACAATATTTAAATGAATATAAAATTTATTGCTGTCTTAAATGTCCTCATCGAACTGAATCATGCGAAGAAAAAGAATTATGTACTCACATGATGGGATAAAAATGTCTATAACTCTCTATAAAGATAGACCAGTATCAACAATATCATTAATTATAAGTGATGAAGATAAAAGACAATACCAAAAAACAGAAATAGACAAACTAAACAAAGAAATAGAACGCCTAAACAACATAATAATAACATACGACCTACTCATAAAATTCCGTGAAATGCTATTACTAAAATGTGCCTACAAATCAACACCAATCACAATAATTCAATGCTCAGAATGGAATAAACAGGGAAAATGTAGAAACTGCTCAATAAGAAACAATTTTCTAAAAGATAAATTGAATGCTAAAAGCCTCTAAAACCCATTTTTAGATCCAAAAATTCAAAATAATCAGAATTACATAAACGAACAACGGTTTTTCAAACAAAGGCCACGTATCAATCCAGTCATTATTTGAGCTTCTTTTACAGCTTTAGAGCTGTCGATTGCATAAATATGTTAATTTAATATTAATTCAAGAACTTAGATTAGTTTTTAAAAAGAGGTCTTCCCCGACACCGACGTAAGCGACCTCATTCAATTTAGCTAAATTCTAATTAACTGTTTAAAATATTCCTGCAAGATTGAGATATATTTAAAATATTTAATATATTTAATATATTTAATATATTTAAAATATTCTTGCAGGACTGAGATCATAGGCTGGCCTGATTCTTCAAAGAATAATTTTCAGACTTAGTGAAAATTTAAATCCTGATACCCAATCTTAAACGATATTTTCTAAAAAACTCGTCAAGGGTCTTGTTTCTCTTTCCATCGAACTTAATGGGATATTTGCCTGAGTTCTGAGGTGGCTTATTCTGAGCCTCAACACTAAGCGACCTAGAATTCTCCTTTTTCAAATCATCATAGAGGCTCATCCAATCACCAAACATTAAAAAACATCTATTAAATATAAACTTTATTATATTTTATAACAATTTCAACTCATAAATATAAATCGTCGTAGGCTTTTTTCCTTTTCTCAGATAATTCTCCGAACAATCCCTAAGCCAATCCTCAATACGATCGTAACCTGAATGATTAAGGCATTCTGTTAACGTCTCTTTAATCCTATGTCTTTTGAATTTAAGCTCTAACAAACCATAATTTACATAGAAACCATGAATATCCTCTATATCTACCACCTCTTTATCTAATCTTCTAGGAGATTGTCTTAAAACTATTATTTTTAATTCCCTTTTTAATACTTCTATTTGCCTATCATTAAGAGTCAACATTTTAATTACCCCCATAATTCGATATTAAATATAAATTATCAAAAACAACAATAAGGTAAAATATTATTAAAACTATAATAATTGTATTAATGGTTTCATAAGCATATCTAGCACCCTTTTTCTCTAAGATAATCCCAATCCTCTTCAAAACGAATAATGGAATCAAACATAATAGAGTTGAAACCAATGTATAATAATAAGTACCTATATTAATAATAATATAATTACTAAAAGGATTACCCTCTAAAAACCCCATATTAATAGCTATATGAGTTGTAATTCCATCGAACAATTTTATTAAAGTACACAAATAAATCTTATAATTAATATTATTCCAATTCATACACTTTACCATCCTTTAAGAGCAACATCTTAATATTATCATTCACTCTTTTACATACTAAACAATATTTAACAATAACAACTTTACGATTATCCCAATCATAAGATTCTTTATCAATAACAGTATCACCATGACAAAAAGCACATTTTTCAACTATAAACATTTTTCTTTTGCTAAATGACACTTTTAAATACTCCTTTTTTCTACCCATTAAAGATACTCTCCTTTAAGTACGCATTTATCACGTTTTTCGTAATGACCTTTTTTACATCTATCCCATGAATCAAGATTGCATCCTAACCGTGTTCGAGCTATACATGTACCGCATACCCTATCTCTCTCATTTTCAGTAGCTTTAACCCTCATTATTATAACTCTCCTTAGAAAATATTATGTAAATCATTAATTAGTTTAATGTGTCTCTCTCCCTTCTCAGTAGTATAGTATTTTCTCCCCTCATGTCTTAGCATATCTGAATCTATCAGCATATCTAGGTATTTGTTGACTATCTCGAAGTTGAGATTTGCTTTATAGACTATCCTAGTTTTGATTGCACCCCTCTCAGCAACCTTTAGTATATCCGACATAATTTCAAAACTATTTCTTTTAATCATTTTATCACCTCCTTAACATACTTTTCATAGAGCGATTGATAGCTCCCCAACATATACCGCATAGGCAATACTTACCACTTTTAGTGCTTATCTTTCTTTTACCACATTGGACACATAATGTAGGCGGTATATTCAATATAGGCGGTGCATTCAATATAGGCGGTGCATTCAATATAGACGTTGCATTCAATGTATCTCATCAACCTTCTTTTCCTTTTTTGGAATCATGTCGAACAGTTTTTCAGGCAATTTTGTAAGTAGATGAATAAGAACAGTTATTACAATGCTTATGATAAAAACTGATATTGTTAAGTAATGCGTAAATATGTAAATCAACAAGAGATAGATAATCAGATAAATAAGCAAATACAGTAAAGATATTACTGTAAGCCTTTTCAACTTCTCTTTTACTGGCTTTAACCAGTTATCCAATCTCTCACTAAGTTTATTTTTGGTTGTCATTTCATTCACCTTTTAATATTCTTTTTCTCCCTCTATATACCGTCTTATAATCTCCACAATGAATACAGCCAAATATTTTAGCTATATCACATTCCTTAACACTCTTATTTAATGAACATACTCTAATTGTCGTCATTTTACCACCTCAATTCATAAGTTACGTCTTCAACAGGTAGACCCATAGCCTTTCGTAGCCCCCTTATTTTGCTTCCTACACTCATTTCCCCGTAATGCTTCTTTAAGACGTGAGTTGACTCCCATCCACCTAATGAGGCGCATAGTTCATAGTTACCGTCCGTTGCTTCGAGGAAATCCTGAGCGAATGTATGCCTCCATATATGAGCAGGAACAGTAGTGTTATTTCCAACCTTCTTTAGTGCTATTCCGTATATTTGAGCTAACTCGGTGTCTCTTTTGGAGAAATAGGGGAATACTAATGATATTGAAGGTGCATTCACTTCTAAGTCGTCATATTTCATGTTGAATCGTATGCATAGATAGTTTTTGAAGTATTGAAGAGCAGAACCTATCAGTATTTTATCCCATCTTATTCCGCCCCTTTTACCTTTATCTATTACTGATATGACCCATTTATCAGTATTGAAAGTGTTTTCTTTTGAATCTAATTTCAATGTACATGAAGCTGTTTTCCTAGTACCAGTATAGTACATGAATCTTGCTAATGCTATACCTTCTAAAACTGCTGTTTCTAATTCCTCTCCCCTCAACGTATGATAGTATTCTTTTATTGATTCATTTAGAACAGTCTCGAATGCTCTTCTTTGTTCTTCCGTTACTCTTTGTCTAGCTAAAGAACCAGAGTTTTTAGACTCCTTAGCATCTACTCCTTTTGAAGATAATATTTCTCCCGATACTCCTTTTAGAGTTGTAAAGAAACTCCTAACTCCTTTACTTACATTACTAAAGAACATTCCAACAGGTACTTCCTCACCAACCTGTTGTCTTCTCTTCATCTCGTTAAGAGTATTGCAAACTAAATCTACTGTCAAGTTATCAGGGTGTACTTGAAGATATTTACATAAATTGTAGATGCCTCTAAGGTTTCTTTTAATTTGTAGTTTTGCGACTTCACGATTAACTAGCATCTGCTCCCATTCAGCGATGCTAGGCAATCTCAAATAAACTTCATAAGCAACAAATTTAGAATCGAATTTAATGTTTGTAATTTCATCTAACATATCCTGAGCCTTTTTCACTATATCAGGATGAGATGCTTTGAACCTGAATATTGTGCTTCTATCGGCTCCTAGAAGACTAGCTATATCAGTATCATTCAGATTCCGAGTCTTCTTTACAGCCTTTATGAATTCCTCTTCATTAAATTTAGCTTTTCTCGGCATCTAATACTCCCTCCCTTTCAACGCGCCTATAACTATACCCTCAATACTGAGGGCTAGGATAACGACCATCAGCCAAACTATTCCCATCATCCAGTTTTCACCTGAAAGACATAACGTATTGTTGCGATATAAAGCATTATGGATTTATGAACCATAATTTCAATATTAGCTAAAAACTGCTTAAGCCCCTAAAAGATACTCCATTAGGGAAATGAAGCTCAAATATCGGCTGATTCAAATCTCCAGCTCTGAGCTAACAAAAAAAGAGGGATAGAACCTTCATTATTCGTAAACTCTTTTCGTGCCCCCGCCCTTCTTGCGTTCTAAATGGTATTTTGCTCCCCTTTCTCCCGTTCTTGTTTTACATGGTCTATCTTTTTTACCCATTTTTGTTCAATTAATATATCTTAATTAAAATATTTAAATCATTCTATATCTTTTAATTCCTTATCTAATTTATGAGCTACCGCATATATCATAATAAGAACTATTATGACGATTATAATTTGAATATATCTTATATCCATGTTTCTAACAACCTCAAGTAACTTATCCTCGTTTCAATCCGTTTAAGACATGGAGAATGAATGATACATTTTATTCCTCTATTGAATCGACACCCGTAATTAGCACATTTAAAAAAACGAACCTTCAAACTATTTCACTTCATATCCTTTACAGCTATAATGCTATCTCTTATAGGTTTTCCCCTTATCTTACAATACAAACGATATAACAATCTCTCTTTAGATGAACCATGAATCAAAGGCAATATTTCAACTTTAAAACCTCTTACCTTAAAATCATCTACTCCAATTTTACATAGATGCTCATTCTTTTTATTTCCATCAACCTCTTTAGTTACTATGAAATTTAATGGAGTAGATATAATTAATAATTCATCCGTAATTGAAATTAATTTATCTAATAATTCCAAAGCCTTTTCCCTTTCCTGATGCTCTAAAACATCAGTACAAATAGTAATATTAATTTTTTCTAATAAATAAGAAATATCCTGATTCATTATATCATCATTTATAACATAATCATATATTCTCAATTTTCTCATTCTATCACAATATGGCTTAAATAAATCTATACCAATTAATGATTTAGGCTTACCTCTTTTCTTCATTCTTATATTAAAACCATTATAACCATAGCCGAAACCAACATCAAGAATTTTCTTATCTTCTAAATCATTAGGTAATATTGAATCAACCTTATCATGTATGAAGAAACCAGAACTCATTTTTCTTTTTCTCCTTTAATTCTATCTTCAATACAAATAGTATAAACATATCCGCATGATAAACAAATGAATTTTAATGATTCTAATACTCTTAATTTTTCTTTACATCTAGGGCAATAAAAAATAGAATCACACATTGCTTTATATTTATCAGGTTTACTCATTTTATTAACCTCCTTTTAATACGTTTATAATCGCTCTGAATCATCCCAATCAAATAAAATAAGTTTCTATAAGCAACAAATATAGAGTAAAATATCCCTCTATTAAAAACCGCTTTAAACGGCATTAATATTAACCTAATATATTGTTTCAAGTATTTTATATTTGTAGGTCTTCTACACTGGTAATGCTCCCTACCCGCCCATAATGCAGAATTTTTAACACCAATCCAATCCTTATAATGAATTGTATCACATGGTACGAATATTGCTTTATAACCTTTATTCATAATATGCCTACCAATTTCCCAATCCTCAAAACAAGTCAATTTCTCAGATGGAATCCAGTCTCTTATTAAATCAGTTTTTATAATAGAGTTGCTAGTATTCCATCTTTCATATATGTTTAATGCTCTATACTGTTGATTTGAGAAGATACATTCATCAAATATTTTTCCTAATCCCTTATTATTTACCCAACCCCATATACAGCCTACATCTTCATCAATAAAAGCCGTCAATATTTTAAACCAATTCTTGCTTATCTTAATATCATCGTCTATGAAAGCGAAATACTTAGTTTTAACTTTTTGAATAGCTCTATACCGAGATAGACCTATTGGTTTAGATGTTTCTATAATCAAATTGTTTATTGGTATATATTCTAAAATCTCAGGTAACAAATAATTAGTTAAACTATTCTCATCTCTAGTTACTATGCAGATATCTATTTTGTCAATCTTCAATATTAACGCCACCTCTTAACACTATTTTCCTTAAATAAGAGTTTTCCTTTATTAAATCATTTAAATCTATTTTTGCACCAATAACTATATGATTCCTACAATTTAAACATAAATACGTTTCACAATATCCATCATAACAAATATTGAAATCTAACTTAACTAAATTACTTTCAATATCCATGCAATCAGGATTATAACATTTAGGTACTTTAGGAATAATCCCCATGAACATTCTCATCAATATAATAGGATTAAACTTATACTTTTCCAACCTTTATCACCAATCATTAGGCAATAGTATCTTATAAACAAAACCATATCTAGGCAATCTCATATTAACTTGGTCGCATCTAATAAATTTCATCCATTCATCAGTATCATCGAAACCAGTAAATTTAGCAAACGCATCTAATGCTGTTTCACTAACATAAAATTCCGCAAACAATAAAACATTAACTTTAAAATTGTCTCTATCATAAATATTATTTAATGATGTTTTCTCAGAATCTTTTAATCTTTTGCTTTTTCTAAATACAAGAACATAACCGTTTTTCTTGAAAAAATTATATTGTTTTATATGACCTATCGTTATCATCTACATTTCCCTCTCATATTCAGTTATAGCCTTTTGAGTTGTTAAACTCTTATCTTTTCTCTTATATGACCTTCTTGTTAAATGAATTTGTTTTTTCAATTTCTTTTTATTTTCTACCTTCATTTTCTATTCTTCCCAAAAGCTATTGAATCTATAATCTCCATTTTACTAGGATAAGTAAAATCACTAACCTTATGACCAGTTTGCCTATTAGAATATTTATACCTCTTATAACAAATCGGACAAATATAAATATCCTTAGTCTTTATCGCATATAAACAAACAGCACATACCTTATAACCCTCTTTCAAATATTCTACCAAATCTCTAATATCAATACTAGCAATAATTGAGTCATATTCAGATTGAGGATATTCCCTCTTTATAGAATCTCGAATATGTTTCAGGGAAATTGCTATCTTACTAGCCAATCCAGTTAATAGAAAATATTTCAGCTTAAAAGTTTTCGCTTCAAAATTGAAATTACAAATTATAAATATAAAGTATAAATTTAAATACTAATTAGATATATTAAAACTGCTCGAAATGTCCGATGAAAAAGCTAAAGAAACAGACTTCGACATGCAACCAGTCGAAACAAAACCACCTAGAAAATACAGGAAAGGCTCCAAATACGACATAGTTCTCGAAACCTTCATAAAAGGTTCAAACGACCTAGTTAAAATACAGATAGTCGAAAAGGATGCAAACTACATCAGAACACAACTAACTAAGAGAATAGTAGCGACAAAACTCACCGACAAGATAGCAGTATCAGTAGTCAACGAAACATGCTATCTCGAAAAGGTGAAACCCGAAACCAAAGAGAAAAAGGGAAAGCCTCATCCTAAAGAGAAAAAGGATGAACCAGAACAACCTGTAATACCTCTAAAATAATCTCCCCCTCTTTTTTGCATTAAACGTGTTCAGAGAAGCCTTAGATCGCAATCTTCACAGCTCACCTGATAATCAAATATTGCTCATTTAATTTTCAAAAAGAGGTCGCTCCCATCGGTGCGGGTAAGACCTCTTTTCAGACTTAGTGAAATTTTAAATCCTGATGCCTGTATTATTTCACCGTGTCCGACAATAGAAGTTTCAGCGAACTTGCGACCGATTTCATAAAGATAATAAACGACAACAAGAAATTTAATTCACTAGCAACAGCAATATGTTTATTATTATCAATTCTATCACTTTATAATCTATACGATTTTATAACTATTTATGGTAGCTCAAGAACATACATCATTATTATAAATGATATTGCAAACACAAAAACAGAATACATTTACCAATACGTAATACCTTTATGCATATTCATATTCATAACCGCTACATTAGCAGATGATAGATGGATAAACAACTCTTTTCAAAAAATATTAAAAGAACTAGAAACCGCATATAAAGAAAAAACTTAATTAATCTATAAACGCATCTATAACTCATGCAGAAAACAAGTTTCAAAATATTAGCCTGTATAGTTCTCACCATACAACTATTAACTATATTCAACATATTTAATGTTGAAGCCGCAATAATAAATGGAGGAATAACAACAAATGCAGATGATAACCAAACATCAACTAGGAATAGCTTTACATCAATTTATGGTTATAACTATATCTTTTTCAGATGTCAAGCGCATTCAGCATTAGAATATGTAGTGAAAAATAAGGATAGCACTACATGGTCTTCACATATACTTATAGTATCCGATAACCTAAAAGACTATTCAGGAAGCACTTTATATTATTCATGGAATCAGAATAAAGTCTATTATGTTTGGTGGATTTGTAGTAGTATATGGCATACTGGATGGCTATGGATTAAAATCGGAATACCCCAAAGCAATGGAGGCATAAATTGGGGAACAACATACGAAATAACTACAGCACAAACAATAGATTATAACCGTTTTTGTGATATAACAGTAGATAGCAACGGAAAAGCAGTAATAACTTATAGACATGGAACTGCAGTCTCTACATATTACTTCTCATCTATAAGAAATAACAATCCTAATAGTATAGTCTGGGCTACAGAATGGACGAAAGAAATTGTAGATATAGGTCTAACAAATTATCAATTAAAAATAGCACCATTATTAAATGGAAGATTAATAGCAATATATACAATATCATCAACTACTTATTATAAAATATTCGATGGCTCAAATTGGGGAACTCAACAATCAGCTATTTTAAGCTCTAAATTACATTCTATTACTTACGAAAATGATACAGTACACATAATATATGCTGATAGCTCAACAGGAGATATAAAATACGGTAATTTTACCTACCCTTCAACAATATATAAAGATACAACTTTATTCGGCGCATCATATGCTGATAATTACGTTCAAATTTCTAAAAGAATAGGAAAGAACCAATTATTCGTAACGTGGACGGAAAGAGATACATACGATAGTGTTTACTTCATGTCAAGAAATAGTCTGGGAAAATGGAGTACAATAAAAACCTTAAGAAGCATCACACTAGGAACAACTTGGCGTGATACCTATTCAGACCTCTATGCTTATGACGATGAACTGCTAATAGATTATGTTAGAGGATTAGATTATAATGCAGGACCACTTTATTACACACAAATAAACGGAGCAGACTTAATCCCACCAACATACCCACCAGAATTACTCAATATGACACTAAACAACATAGAGACAGGCGAAACATGGATATTCAAAAATGAAGTACACGAATTAGTAGCCTACCTAAAGTATGCGACATATGCACAATTCCAATTCAACGACACTCAAAACCTGATAACTTTTAACTATAATTCTACAAGTAAAACACTATACAGCGAATCAGAGAACCTAATAGGTACACCAAACGAATTAGTATTAACAACAATTTATGCTAAATATACTGAATACCCAGAAAACATAACTAAATTAGTATTCCGATTCATACCATCCGTGAATATAGTTGATTCCCTGAACAGATATATTAATTACACAATTACAAGCTACGACCCAACAGAGGAAATGTATTACGATATAAGCGGAGAATCACTATTCAACATAAACATTTACAATTTAGGCGGTCAAGTAGAATACACAAGAAACGATGAATGGCTACCTGATAACAGCGGTAAAATAATAGGTGGCGACGAATGGGAACTATATGTAAAACAAGGACAAGGACAAGGTTTACCATTCTATATAAGAAGCGATGTTTACTATAAAAGACTTCAAGCAATACACCTATTAACAGAATTAGATTGGGGAGGAACAACACAACCAGATAATCCAGAAATACTAGAATATTGGGCTAATACGATAGATATACAATACGGAATAGATTACAGACTACAAAATTCAACCAATCAATATGAATGGGTTGAAGGATGGAAAGTAGTTATCGGCGTAAATTGGTTCGAGGTAGGCACATATGGAGTAGGCAACGATAAGAGTTGGGTTGAACTAAGAGTAGACTGGTGGAATAGAGGCGCATTAATAAAGAGAGACTATATATACTCATACTGCTATGCATACGATATAAGCCAATTCCCATTAAACAGAACATCATACAACGTCTGGGTAGACTTATGGTTCTCAAAAGCCAATAGCTCAACAGTAATAGCCGGAAGAGTGAACAGCTATTATCACGGAATGTTTGAAGACGGCAACCCTTGGTGGTTCGGATATGGAGCATTCAGACCAATGATAGGAAATGAAACATACTCAAACTTTGCAGGAAATCTAATGGATGCAGACGGACACATTATAAATACGGCGAAAATAGATTTGGTTAGAACATATTGCAAATTAGTAAAATACGGTAGCAATATAACAAACGCTTACACTTCTTATTTAAGACCATATGAAATAAAAGACTTCAAAGTTGCAGGGGATAGGCTAGAGGGAATAGATACACCAATATACATAGAAACAAAAATGATAAACATACCACAAGAAGGATTCCTATCAGGATTATATAACGCAATAAGCAATATAGGAAACGCAATAGGAACAGCATTATTCAGCTTAATGAAATTGACAATATCAGGTTTAGATACATTATTAGTATACTTCGGATTCCCATCAGGATTCCTCACAAAATTAATCGAATTCCTAACATCTTTACCTGATACTATATTTTTCTTCTTAACTTTTACAGTTAGTATGTTATTTGCAATTAAAGAAATAATGGAAGACGTATTTCTACTAATATTCATAGTATCAGCTAGATGGATAATAGGAATAGGATATATGGTTTACTACATAACGACATTTATACAGACATTCCTATCACTAATATCCGGTGGATTCGGAGCAGGAGCCGACATATGGACAGCATTCAACCTAGAACAGGTACTATATTTAGTTCTAGCATTAATGCCCGTCTGGTGGTTCGTGAGAATAGCATCTAGCAACAATAAAATAAAAGCAATACACGACGATGTTAAAGCATTTAGAGGATTCAGCTTAGGATTAGTTGACTTATTCATTAAACTATCAGAATTCGTTAAAAGCATGATAATGGCAATAGTACAAACAGTAAAGGGATAAAGAAAATGAACAAAAAAATAATCTCCTCACTATTGTTAATCATATTATTATTTTCAACAGTAATGTTAGTATATGCCTCAACATTATACGAATACTATAATACTGGAGATAATACTAATAATAATATTTATGGTGTTATTTGGCAAGCTATGACATTTACAACAGGTGCAATAGGGCACACAATTACTTCGGTGAAACTTAAAATGTATAGAATTGGTTTACCATCTATATTGACAGTAAGCATTAGAGAAACAGATGTAAACGGACATCCAACAGGAGCAGATAAAACAAGCGGAACAATAAACGCAAATGATTTTACAGAAAATACTAATGGATTATGGTATGAAATAACACTTACAGAATATACTTTAACAGTAAGTAAGAAATATGCTATTGTTTGTCGTGCAATAGAAGGTGATTCAAGTAAAAAAGTTTCGTGGAGAATGTATTATAATGGTGGATATACAGGTGGAAATGGAGAAGAAAGCAGTAATAGTGGCGGAAGTTGGACAACTTATCTTTATTGGGATTATATGTTTGAAATATGGGGAAATTCTTTTAATCCAACTAATGATTATCTAGCATTAGATTTAACAGGCTCAGAATATAAGGGGATAAAAACGCTTTTACCGTTGAAGCAGGATTATAAAATTGTTTATAAGTGCTCAGATATAAATGGAGTAACCGATATAACTTATGCTGAGATAAGGTTGGACTATATCAACAAAAACGTGATACTGAGGGTAACGAGGGGGGCAGGTGATACGTGGACATTCAGCGAACAATCAGACCCATCAAACTATGTAACCCTGAACGTAGCAAGCTCGACTCATTCGACATCAGGAACCCAGAAAACATTTAATTTCCTAATTAAAATAAATTGGAATTGGGGAGACAGCTCAGAAACGATAGGAATAAGAGCATACGTTATAGATTCCACTTCCCTATCTGATATTGATGATTATTCTAACATATTCGGAGTTGAAGCCCATATAAAAGCATACTCTTTAGCTGTAAACGATTACAGGTGCAATCCCTCCCAAACTCTAACATTTTCAGGTTACTGGTATTATGACGGAACCAGTATATATCCACCGAATAATGATTATCAAATAAAAGTTAAATTAAGTGGCGTTCAAAAAGGCTCAACCGATACAACTTTAGTTAGTGGATATTTTAATATAAATGATGTAAACGCCGAAAGCATAATTAATAATTATTCCTATACAATTGAAGCTACTTATATGGATTCAGCGGGGTCATTTAATTCTGTTATAGTGGATAGGCTACAAGTAGTATTATTCTCTTCAAATTATAATCCAATTATAGATAACTATGTAAAAATATCATGGGTTATAACGAGAGAATATGATAATAGCGGTGTCTCATCTTTTATCATTGATATTTCAAAAGATAACGTATTATGGTTAGATGATGAAACTTTAAATTATGGATATGATATAAGCATAATAGAAATAGTAATACGTTATAATTGCACATCAGTAACAGATAATATATATAATCTAAATACATTCACGACAAATTATATAGATGTTTCATGGGAAGCAATAGAGGAACAAGTAATACCATTAACATATGTATATAACAAAATCGTAAGTGATTTAACGGTTGTAAATGTAACCATTAAATGTGTATACGATAATGGAATATCAAAAATAGCTTTCTCTTTAAATAACGTTACATATACCAACGAAACATTAATAACATCAAATCCATTTACTAAAAACATATTATCCTTAAATTACACAACATTCTACGCTAGATTAGAATTAAATAAAACCTCTATAATAACACCTGAATTAATATCCTTAATATACACACAAATTACTGAACCACCAGTAGAATCAAATATATCGGGTATCTTGATAGCAATTTTTATATTAGTTATCGCCTTCGTTATATTCATGGTATATTTTAGGAGGCATTAAATGGACGACATAATTCCCTTAATTTTTATAGGAGTATTTTTCACATTTACAGCTTTAATTCTGATATTCATATATCAACAAAACATCATATCAGGTGCATGGGATGAAATTACTGTACTCTTCATTAAATGTATTTCATTTTTAATTGTGATTACAATAGGATTTTATGCTCTATTTAGGAGAAATTGAAAATGAAAATACCTTTACTAGAAATCCTGATAAGCGCAATAATAGGGATAGCATTCGCCGGATTAATAGGAATTCTAAATGACAATCATATAATAATAGACTCTTATCTTACAGCCGATATAACTATAACCGAACTACAATTTTTCGTGTTTCTCTTATTCTTCATAATTGGAATAATAATAGGAACAGCTAGGAGCGGATGATATGACCGATAATCCATATAGAGGATTGACAAGAAGACATAACAGAAAAGAAAGAAACTTAGACAGAGCCAATCAAGAAGCAAATCAATTTAAAGAATCAACGGAAGCGAAAATATCATTATGGTCTTATGGAAGTGTAGATAATAATAAACCAGTTGATAGTTTATTAGTAAATTTCAGATTCAGCAAACCTATAACGCCTAACGAATTTTATTCATTATTGATGAGTAAAATCTATGGTGAAATATAATGGATGAAAAAACATTATTCGACGAAAATAAAAAAGAAAAGAAAAAGGGAAGAATCCCTAATATAAAATTAAACTTTTTAACTAAAGAAAACATATTCAACAAAATATTTAAATTATTATTCTACATATCCGCAATATTTCAATTAATAATTTTCATATCGTTAATTTACTTTCAATCGCCAATCGCAATATTCCCTCTCATAACAGTTATAATATTATTCTATTTGTATAAGAAAAGGTAATCAATAAAATGATTGACTTATTACAGATTATTCTATATGTTATTTATTTTCAGCAAATATTCTTCATGGTTCTTATAAACACAAAAAAGAATATAGATAAATTCCAAATTCCATTTTATATTTATTCTCTCACTTTTATCATTGTAATAGCAATATTAAATATAAATATAGACGCTATTAAAACACATCATTTAATAAGTTACTCCATATTCGTTCTAATAACAACATATATATTTGATAGAAAATTCAAACAATTTAACGTAGCTATATCTCTGGGGTTCTTATTAGTATTCATAAATAGTTATTATTGGGAATCAGGCTTACATATCATAGCTATCCTAAATGTAGGATTCACATCTAACAATATACAACAATTATTGCATTTAATATCAGTACCTTTATTATTGAAACTATTTGAATTTGATAATAAGAAGAAAACAATAAACTATTTTCTAATTGGATTATTATTTAGCTTCTCAATCCCCATAATAATGATAGATTTAAAAATAGTTAACGACATATTTTATTTCTATTACATGTATTTAATAAGAATAATTTGCTTAACAATATTGATTAAAGTATTCTACAACTCAAAAATGAGGGAAACGACTTCATAGTTCTTTAGCTCTTAGCTAAAGATTCTTGAGTATCGTGAGGAAGAGTACAAGACTGATGAGAGATGCGGTTCCCGTAACCGCAGTCTGCAAATCAGTCTTGATGAGAGAAGCCGCCGCCATCCCAGAGACGATGAGGATAGCTACCAACATGATAACTACACCCAGACCCGCGTAGATGTTCTTAGTTAGAACCTCAGACAAATTCTATGAATCACCCCTCAGCAAACAATATATAAAAACGAAGAAAACTATTTAAGCCTTTTACCGTTATTAATATCGAGTAACATGTTTGAATGGTTTTTTAATAATCCCTTTGTATTCTGGGGTACGATAGCCCTTCTACTTGTAGCGGTTTCAATTATAGCTATCTATTGGAGATTCAGACCCACAAAAGAAGTATTATCAATAGACGAATCAGACAATACAGGAAAACAATTAAAAATAATAAAAGAAACATCACCAACTATATATTGCGAAGAAAATAGAAGATTCCACAGATTCAAAAGAGCAATTAATTTTAATGTACATGGTAAACACATAACAAGATTCCTATCGAAAAGAGGAACGGCATATACTAAATCATTAGAAGGCGGAAAAGAAATTAAAATAGGCTCAATATATGATGCATTAGAAACAATATGGGGAGCAGATTTATTAAATAAACTAAAAGACGAATACCTTAAACCACTAAAATCAAGTATAATATGGGTAACTGTTCAACTAGAAGAAACTATAACACCAACAGGTTATGCGCCAATGAAAGATGAAGATATAAGAAAACAAGCAGATGAAAACATGGCTGGATTAATAGGAAGAAAAGTAGGAAAACAATTAACAAAAGATTATCTTATGATAATAATGTCAATGATTGCAGGTATGGCTATATTATTCTTCATTAAGTTCTTAGGAATACTGAAATTTTAATGAGGGAAAAATATGACACAAGAAGAAATACCTCAAGAAACAATAGAAAAAGACTTTGAAAAAGACACAAACGTTCAAGTAATAGAATATAAAGACGCATCATCAGCTATTGCAGAGAAATTACCAGAACAATTAGGCTCAGACCCAACATTTATAGCAAAGGGAAAATTCGATGAAAGAAAATTATCAAATATAGATGAAATAGATAGATTATGGTTAAGCTATTTTTTATTGATACCTGATGAAGATGGTGGAAATTATGCACGAAATTTATGTGATAATTATCTGACTCTATCAGACTCAATAGGTGGTGAAAGAGCTAAAGACCTAATAAGAATGCAATTAGCGGCAAGCGGAATCAAAAAGAGAAAAGAGGAAGATAAAAGAAACTTCTTAGAGAAACACCTTACACAAAGAGGAAAAGAACCGAAAGATAGTGATATAGATGAGTAACGAAAACATAGTACAAAAAGAACAGGAAAAGGATGCACAACTAGAACTAAAAGATAGGATGAACTATACTTATGTTTTAACATTATCATTAATAGGCATTGAAAAGGCACTAGGAGATAGATTATTATCTAATAGAAGAATAGAGAACATGATATACTCATTATATTATAAAATCCCAGAAACATGGAAGGATGAAAAATTTAAAGCTGATTTAACAAACTGTATAACTACAAAACAAATAGATATTAGACCAGTATCATGCGGAATCCAATTATCAATAGAAGTATGCAAGAAATTAAATATGCCTATTTCAAGACAATATAAAAAATTAAATGTATTCAAATTGTTTCAATCAATAATAAATTTATACGATAGAAGACAATTGCTAATATCAAAAGAGAAAATAGAATATACGACAGGAAAAAACTTATCATTAGAATTAGATTCAACGATAGATGATGAAGTGAAAAAAGACATGGGAATAGAAAATGAGCAACCTTAGAAGTATAAATTTAGGTAGATACGAATTTCGCATTAATCCCGATGTAGGTTATTATCCTTATTATTCGATGCTATTGAGAGCTAGAATAAGAAAAAAATTAGCCTCCAATACAGTATGTACTGGAGACGGGGGAATAGGGAAAACATATCAAGTAACAGACATATGTAGAATATTATCACCTAAACATTTTACTATTGACGAAGTTGTTTTCACTTATAGTGAATTTATGCGTTTAGTCGCATTCGCAAGAATGGGTGTACCAATAACATTCGACGAACCAAGTTACGCTATGGGAAAAAGAGAATGGTATGAAGACTTAAATAAAGCATTAGTAAAAACAATAGAATCATTCAGATTCAAGGTTCATCCCTTATTTATACCAATAATAAATAAGAATCTATTAGACAAGACAATAAGAAATTACCTTTTGCAATTCCAAATTGTAATGTATGATAGGGGAAGAGGATTCGTTTATAGATTATATCCCTCACAATTCGAAGATAAAATATACCGATATAAAATATGTAAATTAAAATATAATTTACTCGATTGGAATTTATGTCCTAAAGACTCATGTTTAGGATGCAAAATATTAGACCCTACAAAAGCATTCGATAGATGCATGATATTCAGAGCGCAATATGAAAGGAAAAAAGCAAGTACACAAGAAGAACGCTATAAACAGGCAATAGAAGATGCAGATACTAAAGAATCGCAGAACCTAACAATAGATGAAATTGAAGCAAAAGCTATGACCGAATTTGATTACTTCTATAATAAAGATAAACACTCATTAGATATTGAAAAACTAAAAGTTATTCTGAGGCGAAAATTTAGAATACCGATAGGACACAACAAATCATATCAACTAGCCTCACTCATCCAATATGACCACCCACAATATTTCGATAAGGCTGAGGCGATTAATGAAAATAATCAAGAAGAGAAAAAGGAGAGCTAATATTTGATTATTCTTTTTTTATACCTCATATTGCTACATTAAATGATTATAATAGATGCTATTTTTTCGCGCGTCGTTGGGCTGAGACTTTGACAAAAATAATAGCGCAACAAATCGTGGCTGTACAGCACAATAAAATTAAAAAGTGATAAATTGGATAAGGCAAAGCAACAGGTTATTTGACAAAAGGGGGAGTTATAGGGGATATACGTTTACACCAATAACAACAAAAAGTGTTGCAAAACCT
>Ga0315296_10001378_pt1 | contig 21265 bp, 19 predicted proteins | sample YL17G14_18_MG_FD_203921 | JGI IMG/M metagenome (GOLD analysis project Ga0315296, IMG submission 203921) | Sediment microbial communities from Yellowstone Lake, YNP, Wyoming, USA - YL17G14_18 | ecosystem: Environmental > Aquatic > Freshwater > Lake > Sediment | place: USA: Wyoming | collected...
CCGCCGTGGGGGAGAAAACGGGCCTCACACCGTGGGGGCGATGGTGTGGATGGCAAACTCGCGGTGCCCGAGTATCTCGGCCTTCGTCAGCTTGCCCGAAGCTACCTCCAGGATCTCTTCGAACAGACGCTGGCCCATGCTCTCCAGATTTTCTTCACCATCCAGTATGCTCCCCGCGTTGACGTCTATGTTGCCCTTCCAGCGTTGGTAGAGGGAACTGTTGGATGAGACCTTGATCACAGGGGCGATGGGTGAGCCCACCGGCGTGCCTATCCCCGTGGTGAACACGACGACCTGAGCGCCGGCTGCCACCATGCCTGTGACACTCACCACGTCGTGGGCCGGTCCGTCCATGATCACCAGGCCCTTTGTCAATGGCCTCTGGGCATACTCGACCACCTCCACAACGGGGGTTGTGCCTCCCTTGCGGATGGCGCCCAGCGACTTCTCCGCCAGCGTCGTTAGCCCGGCCTCGATGTTCCCGGGACCCGGTTCCGCTTCGCGGACGTCCAGCCCCAGGGCCTTGATCTTGCTGTCAGTGCGCGAGGTTATCTCCCAGATGCGCCGGCGCACCTCGTCAGTCGCCGCCCTGCTGGCCAGAACCTGTTCGGCCCCCAGCATCTCGGGCGTCTCCGTGAAGATCGCGCTTCCCCCCTCTTTGATCAGAATGTCGCAAGCCACCCCCAGGGCTGGGTTGGCGGTCAGGCCGGACAGAGTGTCCGATGCGCCGCATTTCGCTGCCACCATCAACTCGCAGGCTTCGACCGGCTCCCGTTGAGCACTCCTCGCTTCCTCCAGCAGCTTGCGGGCCAGTTCCGTTCCCTTCGCGATGGCATCAGCCGTGCCCTGCATGTTTTGGGTGGTGATGGTCTCCACCCTCTGTCCAGCTTCGCGCAGCTTCTCACCCAGCAACTCCGCGGTCAGCATCTCACAACCAAGCCCCACCAGGAGCACACCTGCGACGTTGGGGTTGCTGCAAGAGCCGGTCATGGCCCGGATCATGTGCTCCCGCTCTTCGCCGAGATGGCCGCAACCATGCTGGTGTCCGACGTAGGCGGTGCCCGGCACTGCCCTGCTGATTTTCTCTGCCACACCCGCCGCACAGATCACGGTGGGGAACACGAGCACATGGTTTCTTACGCCGACTCTGCCATTGCTCCGGCGATACCCAAGGAACTTCATGCCTGGTCGCCTCTACCCTTCAGCCCCTCAACGTTGTGCACGTGGACATGTTGACCTCTCGCGATCTTCTCAGTGGCCAAGCCAATGACCTCACCATACTTGATCACGGGCTGCTCAGCCTCGATGTCCACCAGCGCGATCTTGTGCCCGAAGGGAATGCCTTTCAGTGCGCGGACGGTCTCCGGCCTTCCAGTGACTTGCACCTCGATGGGCTCGCCCTGCTGCAGCAGCCGAAGAGCCGTGGCTACGTTGTCCCGCTGGTCAACCACGATCACCGCTTGTGACATCGGTAATGTCCCTCCAACCTATCGGCAATAGGGCCAACCGAGGCCCAACCTGTCGGTTCGCCCGACGTGAGACTGGAACGTCGCTTGCGGCATCGCCCCTCTTGAGCAAGGGCTGATCCTAACCCCGGGTCCTCATGCGGGGGTCCAAAGCGTCCCGCAGTCCGTCGCCCAGGAAGTTGATGCCCAGGACGTTGACCACGATAGTCATTGCGGGAACCATGACCAGCCACCAGGCATCGCGGAGGTAACCGCGTGCGTCGTTGAGGTCGCGGCCCCAACTCGGTAGTGGAGGCGGCACTCCGAGCCCCAGGAAGCTCAGGGTTGCCTCGGAGATAATCGCTGACGAAAAACCGATCGTCGCCTGAACGATGATGATGGCCACCAAGTTGGGGAGTATGTGCCGCAAGATGATGGTCGCCGATGGCGCTCCGTAGCTCTGGGCAGCCATCACGAATACTTCCTCCCGGAGGGACAAGGTACTCCCCCTCATCAGACGGGCAAAGACCGGCACGTAGATCATGCCGAGCGCGAAAATCACGGTTGCCTGCCCTCCGCCCATGCTGGCGCTGATGGCGATGGCCAGCAGGATGGGGGGAAAGCTGAGGAGGGCGTCAACGATTCTCATTAAGAAGTTGCCCATCATTCCGCCGAAGTAACCGGCTACGAGCCCCAGCGGCACGCCCACCAATGCCGCCCACCCCACCGAAGTGAGTCCAATGAACAAGGACACTCGGGCACCGAAGATAATCCGACTGAGGATATCGCGCCCAAAGGAGTCTGTGCCCAGGAGGTGGTTGACCGAAGGCGGGCTCAGAGTCGCAGAGAGCTCCATGGCTATGGGGTCGTACGGCGCGAGCACTGGTGCAAGAAGGGCGCTGAGGACGCTGATTACCAAGATGCAGCCCCCCACAACAGCGGCCTTGTGACGCCTCAGCCGTCTGAGGGCCAGAGTGCGCTGACGATGATCTCGAAGTCTCCGCTTCATCCCTTCTGCGCTCTTAGGGTCCGTTGCCTCTGTCGCCATCTTACGGCCCTCAGTCGTACCTTATCCTCGGGTCTAGATACGAGTACAAGATGTCGGTGCCTAGATTCATGAAAATGAACACCAACGCCACGCACAGAGATATCCCCTGGATTACAGGGAAGTCCCTGCCCAGCACCGCCTGCATCAGGTAGCCGCCTATTCCTGGCAGACTGAAGATCTGCTCGATGACCACGGAGCCGCCCAGCATGTAGGCAAAGTTGATACCCATCACCGTCAAAGTCGGGATGAAAGCGTTCTTGAGAGCGTGGCGCCAGTATATGCGCAGGTTGGCGACGCCTTTACCTCTGGCGGTGAGGATGTAGTCCTGGTGAAGCACCTCCACCATACACGACCGTAGCATCCGCGCTATGACCCCAGAGGCCTGAGCCCCCAAAGCAATCGCCGGAAGAATGAGATACCTGATGGCCCCCAGGGGATCCTTGATCGCGGCGGGCCCGCCAGAGATGGGAAGAAGACGCAGGTGAACAGCCAGGACGAAAACCAGCAACAGAGCTAGCACGAAGCTGGGGATACTCACACCACCCAGCGCAAAACTCATGGAGAGATAGTCAATCCACGAATTCTGCTTGACCGCTGAGACAATGCCGATAGGGATAGCAATGGCTACCGCCCAGGCCATAGCCAGCACGGCCAGCACCAACGTATTGGGCAGTCGGGCGATGATCTCTCCCAGAACGTCCTGCCTGTTGGCGACCGAGAGGCCCAGGTCACCGTGGGCGGCTTTCCACAGCCAGCTGAGGTACTGCACGGGTAGTGGTCGGTCCAGGCCCAGCTCGTGCCTCAGCGCAGCCTGCGCTTCCGGGTCCGCATAGTCGCCGAGCATCAGAGGCACTGGGTCACCTGGGGCGAGGTGCATCAGTGAGAACACGATGATAGACGCGAGAATAAGCAGCAGTGGCAGCTGCACCAATCGCCTCGCTATGTAGGACCCCATCTGCTACCTTCTCCGCACCATTCAGACTGGCACAGCGCCGAAAGTCCCGATGGCGATGGCCTCCATCACTCCGCTCCAGCCTACGTTGGCCCGCCTCGGTCCCACGGCGAGACGCACCATCAACTGCTCACCCTTCCCGGCCTCGGCCCATCAGACGCGGGCATATCCCCAAAGGCGCAGTTACTGAGGCCATTGTGCACAATCTCCTGAAGTATGGTAACGATTGCCTGCTGCACGGCAGGACTTGTCCCGTCTACCCAGGGAAGCGAGGCTCCCAGCCCCGCGGCCACCGCTCCCTTGGCCGTCATGGCCTCGACCATCCGTCTCTCAGTGTCCGCATCCTGAAGAATGAATGGATCCTCCAGCATATAGGCCAGCATCGCAGACACGCCGTAGGCTCCCCAGTTCGAGACCGCAGCGGAGACCAGCACATCGGTGGCTGTAGCCGTGGCTTCGCCGCCCCCGCAGTCACACTGGCAGGTCGCCCCGTAGGCTTGTTTGTAGATCTCGTTGGCCTCGTCCCTGATCAGGCCGAACCCGATCTCGTTGCCGCCGTCTCCGATCCCTATGGTGAAAGCGCCCCTCCTTTTCGCCTCGTCTACGATGTGGTGCACGTGGGGCTGAGTATCCCCAGAAATGGCTTGCCCTGCCGCGGAGTGCCATACGCCTACTGGATTGGGCGCGTGCTTCTCCACCCCTATCACTGCGCTAGGGTGGAACTCGTCCATGATCTCCAAGGCCTTCTCCTTGGCGCCCTTCTCTCCAAGCGGAAAAGGGACACTCAAGGCAGTGTTCTTCCTCTTATAGACCTCGATGGCCTCCTTATCCAGCACCGTGATCCCGGCGGCCACCCCGGCGGCGATCACCGGCCCCAACTCCTTCTCGTTGCCCACGTACACAGGGTTGGCCCCGAGGCCGAAGCTCAAGGCCCTGGCAAGGCTCGCTATACCCGTGGGGCCATCGGTCTCCCCCCACTCGAGCCAGGGCGAGATCCCGGCCCCAGACAGCAGAATCACGTAGTCGCCTTTCTTTACATTCTCTATCAGCCCCTTCGCTGCCAGGTAAGTCAGTGGCGCCCCTTGCTTGGCCCTTGCTGCGTCATAGAGGAGATGGGTTCGTCCCCTTCTGGGGTAGTCGTGTTCCAGCATCTCCACATTGACGATGCGATCTACATACTCTCCAATAATCTCTGGCACTGTGTCACCTCTTTCCTCGCATCACGGATTCGATCTATGGCCGCTGGCTGCGGCATTGTATGCTTATGCCTCATACGTCGCCACAGGCCTGGTTGCCTCCAGCGCCGACCTACTACTACTCTCCGGGCCGCTCCCGCCTGACGAGAAGCTCGCTAGGCATTTTTCTTGCTGGCAGCATAATCGGAAAACGCCTCATGCATCTTGGTGGGCTTGCGCCGTAGCGCGTTACCGACAACGCCATGCATCATGGTCACCACGGCCTCCTGCACCTCCAGACTGGTGCCGTCGACCCACGGGATGCTCAAGGCGTACGTCGCCTCCACGGCCCCGGCCTGCGCCATGGCCTCCACCATGCGCCTCTCGGTGTCGGCATCTTGCAGGACGAACGGGTCCTCCAGCATGTAGGCCAGCATGGCTGCCACGCCGTAGGCTCCCCAGTTGGACACCGAGCTGGAGACCAGGACGTCCGTCGCGCACGCCGTGGCCTCGCCACCCCCGCAACCGCATTGGCAACTCACACCGAAGGACTTTTCGAAGATGGCATTAACCTCCTCTCTGATGAGGCCATACCCTATCTCATTGCCGCCGTCTCCGATCCCAACCGTGAAGACACCTCGCTTTCTCCCTTCCTCCACGATGTGATGCACATGGGGCTGCGTCTCTCCGTCGGTCGCCTGGCCCGCTGCGCTGTGCCACACACCCACAGAGTTCGGTGCGTGTTTCTCCACCCCTAGGATGGCGGCGGGCTTGAACTCATCGAGTATCTCCAGAGCCTTCTTCTTGGCTCCCTTCTCACCAATCGGAAAAGGGATGCTCAGCGCGGTGTTCTTCCTCTTGAAGACCTCAACAGCCTCCTTGTCCAATACAGTGATGCCAGCAGCGACCCCGGCAGCAATCACAGGGCCGAGCTCTTTCTCGTTGCCCACGTACACAGGCCTGGCCCCCAGACCGAAGCTGAGAGCACGAGCAAGACTCGCTATCCCCGTCGGGCTGTCGGTCTCGCCCCACTCCAACCACGGAGATACCCCGGCGCCCGCCAAGAGGATCACGTAGTCGTCCTTCTTCACGTTGTCAACGAGCCCCTCGGCAGCGAGATAAGTCAGTGGCGCCCCCTGCTTTGCCCGCGCCGCCCGATAGAGCAGTTCGGTCTTATTCCGGCGCCGAGAGTTGTCGTCCAGCATCTCCACATTCACGATCTTGTCTATGTATTCTCCGACGATTTCTGCCACTACGGGCCTCCTTTATGCCCATCTACCTATGAGTGCGCTGCTGTCAGGACACGAAGCGGAGCGCCGCCAGCCTGTTGGCATCGCTGAGAGCTGGCGAGCGCCTAGCGCCATGCGTCTGGGCCACGGAATCACATCCCGAGGACACGCCAAGGTCGAGACCGAACCATCCTACACACCATGTGTTCCAGACCCGACCTGGCGTACCCTCGCACTTGTTGTCCCCTGGCACTAAAGCGAGGGGAGTGGCCACTAAGAGGACCAGTACACAGTCTTGAAGTATGGGAACATCGCCTGCGGGGTAGGGTAGAATCCTTGCAGGCCGGCGTTCAACACATATTCCTGGTCAACGTTGCACAGCACGACCTTGGGGGAATCCTCGGCGATGATCTCTAACGCCTGGCGGTAAAGCGTCGCCCTCTCATCAGAATCACTCGATTGCCGTGCCTGGTCGAGAATCGCGTCCAGGTCCGGGTTGGAGTAGCCGTCCGCGCCCAGATTCGACCCACCCTCAGGTCCAGTGTGATGCCACCAGTAGAGCGCGGAGTCGCTATCCGGCGAGGCCATTCCGGCATCCTCCGAGATGGTCTCAAACTCGTTGTTCTGCCAACGTGACCGGTAGGTCCCCGCGTCCGTCTGCTCGATCTCCACCTCGATGTTGATCTCACGCAGTTGCTCAGCTTGGACCTGCAGCGACCGGCGCAGGTTCTCCTTGTCGCTGGTCATACACGGCATAGTGAACCCATCCGCGTATCCTGCCTCCGCCATCAACTCCCTGGCCTTCTCCAGGTCGGCGGTGTTGGGATAGAACTGCTGGTCTGGGTCAGAGCCCAGGTATCCCGCGGGAAGAGAGTCATCCTCAGCGGTGGCCTGGCCATAGTAGATGCTCTCCACAATGGCGTTTCTGTCCACAGCGTAGGATATGGCCTTGCGGACCCGCGCGTCCAGCCACGGCCTGTCCGGCAATGCGAGGTTGAAGGTGATATAGTCCCAGTTCCAGCCGGGGGCGTGCAGAACCTGCATATTCGGGTCGCTCACCAGCGCACTGATATCCTTCTTGTCCAGGCCGTACGTCCAGTCGATTTCACCGTTCCGGATCTTCTCGAGCCGGACTACGCGATCCTCGATGCCCTGGAACACCAACTCCTCCAGCTTGGGCAGGTCGGGGTTGTGGTAGTTCTCGTTCTTCTTCAGCACCACCTCGCCGCCGGGAGTCCACGAGTCGAGTTCGAAAGGCCCGGTGCCAATGGGGTTCACGGCGAACTGCTCCCCACCCATCTCCTGGTAGGCCTTGCTGGACAGGACAACACCGCCATAGGAGACCAGGGACGTCAGCGGATAGGCCGCCCACGGCGCAGTTAGGTGGATCTCGAAGGAGTACTTGTCGGTCACCACCGCTTCTTTGACCATGCCGGAGCCCATGATAAAGTACGGCGGGGCCTTTTCGGTCACAATCTTGTTGACCCAAAAGGCATAGTCATCCGCGGTCATCTCGCCATAGTCCTTGTGGAACTGGATGCCTTCCTTCAACTTGAAGGCCCAGGTGAGGTCGTCCACCTGCTCCCACTCCTCGACCAGGACCGGGACGATTTCCATGGTCTCGTAGTCGATGTCGAATAGGCTGTCATAGATGGCCATGTCCAACGCAAGATCGTTCGGAGATCCAATATAGAAAGGATCGAGGCTTCGCGTTGGTGCAGGCATGCCAATCACAGCCTTAGTTTTGGCCGGCATGGGCGGGGTCGTTGGCGCCGCGGTCGGTTTTGCCTCTGCTGTTTCCCCAGGGGGTGCGGTCGTAGGTTCCGGCCCAGGTGTTGGCGCGCACCCTTGGAGAAGAATCATGGCCGCAGGCATGGAAAGCCCCAGCCCGGTCGCGGCCTTCAGAAAGTCCCTTCTGCTGATCCGTCCCCTGCTCAACGCATCTGCAAGTACACTGATTCTCTTGGAATCCATCTTGTCCTCCTTAGTTTCACGAATCTAGGTGTTACGCCAGGGGCGAGCGTACGCGTTTCACTCCCCCTGTTCCTGCCGCTCCAAAGAGGCGGCAAAAGCTCTCTGCCTTGCTGGAAACCTCACCTCCTTCCCCTTACATCCCGCAGCTTACGCGGTATACCCGACTCAGTCAAGAAAGAGACGGACCTCATTTTCGTATGGGCCGCCTAGGGTATTCCCCCCTGGAGGATCTTCACCAACTTGTCGGTGTCGATGTTGCCTCCGGACACGATGCACACCACTTTGCCCGCCCCTGCCTGGCCGGTCAGAGCCGCTGCTACAGGTGCTGCTCCTGCACCCTCGGCGACGACTCGATTCCGCTCCACCAGCAGTCTGATGGCGTCAGCGATAGCGTCGAGCGGGACCACGATGGAGCCATCAAGGAGCTCCTTGACCAGAGGCCACATCTCCGCGATCAGATGCGGAGCACCCATCCCGTCCACAAAGGTAGACTTGTACTCGACCTCTACGGGTCTTCCGGCGGCCAGAGAAGGCGCTAAAGGTGCAGCGGTATCCACTTCGGCGGCATAGATCTTCACACCTAATTTCAAGGCCCTCACAGCCGAGGCTATCCCGGTACTCAGCGCCCCACCTCCAAAGGGGATGATGACAGCATCAACCTGCGGCAGTTGCTCCACTATCTCCAGCCCGATGGTGCCGTGTCCGGCGATGACCGCCGGCTCCGTCACCGGGTGGATGAAGAAACCCTTCATACCCTCAAGCTTGCGGTCATCGAGAATGATGGCAAACCAGTCCCCAACCGGCACCTTTCGGATCTGGCCGCCCAGGCGTCTGATCGCCGCCAGCTTGGTCTCCGGAGCATGATCGGGCACCACAATGGTGCACTTCACTCCCAGCTCGCGGGCAAACCAGGCCACCCCCTGAGCCATGTTTCCAGCGCTGGCCGTCCACACACCGTCCTCTAGCTTCTTTCTGTCCGTCAGCTTCAGAATGTTGCCGGCGCCACGCAGTTTGAACGAGCCGATAGGTTGAAGGTTCTCCAGCTTGAGATAGATCTCGGCGGGCGCATCATCGACGTTCAGCCTAACGAGCGGGCTGTTCGTGCCTATGGCGCCGATCCGACCCCGGGCCGCAACGATCTCTTCCAGCGGTATGGGAGCAATCTTGGTCATCGCACACTCATCTCTCGTGCCCTTGCCGCCAAGATGCGCTTCGCCAGAACTGGCTTCTGCACAGCGAAATGCCTTTCCCCACCAGGCAACCGGCGCCCCTGATCCGACGCTCTCAGCCCGGCCCCTTATCAGACCTATGCTGAGGTCCCGGCGACAGACGCCTGCTACCCAGCCCCAATCTCGCGGAGATAGTTGTAGATGGTCTTCCTGGTCACTCCTAGCTTACCGGCTACGATGACAGCCGAGTTCCTGACCTGAAAGGCTCCCCTCTCATCAAGAAAACGCACCACCTCGGCCCGCTGATCCTTGTTCATCTCTCCAGCCGGTGTAGCCATCCGGTATTCGCACTCGGCGATTAGGGTGTCGATCATGTCTCCCAGATCGGTGACATGATGCTCGCTCATGCCCGGCAATGGATCCTCTGGGGCCAGGTCCCGAGCGAACTCCTGCAACACGCGGATTGGGGTTACATCCAAATTGATGCAGAACGCGCCACAAACCTTGCCATTCGAGTCCCGCAACCAGATGCTGGCGCTCTTCAATGTCTTGCCACTCTCTGTATAGGTCGTGTAGTTGAACAGTGGATGCAGCTCACCTCGATGCAGCATCTCCAGTGCCAGGTCGCTCATCATGCCGCCAACGCGCCTACCGGTGACATCCCCCTGCACCCAGATAATGGAGTGCTCCAGATCGCTCGTGTCGTGGATCACCACCTCGCATGACTTCCCCAGGAGCGAAGCGATGGCCAGCCCAGTATCCTTCAGCAGCTGCAGGACCTCCGGCTTCAGTCGGTCGCTCAACTGCGACTTCGTGGCAGCCCTCGCTCCACCAGAGACCGCATGATCCTCCATACAACACCACCCCGTAGTGAGTCGAAAGCCGGACTGCTGCCATCCCCAGCGCTGTACATACTGAGCGCAGATCCCTTGTCACTCCATGACTCTCGAACCCTGGGGCGCATAGATCGGTGAACTCGTGCCACCTCTCGTGCACAAAGACCAACGAGTGATTCACATAGTGTCGATAGATGCCCCATCGCTCCTCCCCGTGTCACTTTACCTCCGTAGTCCGACCAATCCGCACAGAGTTGGGCGAGGAGAAAGAGCTTACACAGATTGTTAAAGGTCGCCGCCTCGGCTCGGCGCGAATCACCATATCTGACCTCTATTATAGCACCACTTTCACAATCTGTCAAGTACCCGTCGAGAATTCGCTCCCCGCACGAGAGCTTGATCCCTGAATTACGGCCACGGGCTGGCTTATACCCCCCGTAACGATACGTTCACACATTGTCCATTGCGACTTGACCAGATCTCTCATTCGTGCTATAATACGCTTACCAGGAACGACGAGGGTACCGAAGATGAAGACGCGGAACTACCGAGAGGTGATTCCTGAGAAGTTCCCAGAGGCGCCGGGCGCCAGTCTCCGCTGGGTTATCGGCGAGCAGGAAGGCGCCTCCAACTTCGCGTTGCGAGTCGGCGAACTCGAGAAGGGAGCCTCGACCCCTTTCCATAGGCACGATTTCGAACACGAGGTGTTCGTGCTCAGCGGACGAGGAAGGGTCTTTGCGGGAAACGAGCAGGCGACCTTGCAAGAAGGCGACGCCGTGTTCATCCCTCCCATGGAGGAGCACCGCTTCGTGAACCAGGGTCATGATCCGTTCCGCTTCATCTGTTGCATCCCGCTCCCCGGGAACAAATGAAAACGCCAGAAGAGCGTATCGGTGGGGCCGGCTCACCTCCCCCTCTTTTCGGCTCAGCGATTCCCGGCTTCGACGTACGCGCCCGCGTGCGTCGATCTGGCTACGGTTGTTTGTCAGCGATGCTCAGGGGTGATAGAGCACGTAGTTAGCAAGGAGGCCATATATGGCAACACTGCTCACAGAAGATGACGTCAGGACTGTACTGACCATGGCCGACACCGTGGAAGTGGTGGAGGAAGCCTTCCGTCAATATGCGATGGGAAGCGTCCAAGTGCCGTTGAGGATCGGCGTCAAGATCCCCGCACACAACGGCTTCCATGGTGTGATGCAGGCGTACGTAGGTGGCGACTCGGGCTCACTGGCCGTGAAGACGGGATCGATGTACCGTGAGAACCCTGCCAAGAACAACCTACCTGGTATCATCCTCTACGTTTTGCTCTACGACCCCACGAATGGTACTCTCCTCGCCCTCATGGGCGGCAACCACCTCACCGCGATGCGCACGGCTGCCGTCTGCGGTGTGGCCACCAAGTACCTGGCACGCCAGGATGCCCAGGTGCTGGGCTTGTTCGGAGCTGGCGTCGAAGGCCGCACTCAGGTCCTCGCCATCCATGAGGTTAGACCTCTCAAGAAAGTCAAGGTCTTTGATCCGGTGCCCGGCAAAGCTGCTGCCCTCGCTCAGGAGATGGCCGCCACGACAGGCATCGAGATCTCAGCAGTGGACGACCCCAAGGAAGCGGTGGTGAACTGCGATATCGTCTCCGCAACCACCAGCTCCCCCACCCCGGTCTTCGAAGGCAAGTGGCTCGAGGACGGAACCCATGTCAACGCCATAGGCTCGCATGCTCCCGCGGTACAGGAATTGGACAGCGATACCGTGGCGCGCGCCAAGGTGGTGGTGGACAGCCGGGAGGCCGTCCTGGCAGAGGCCGGAGATCTCATCGTTCCCATCAAGGAGGGTCGTATCTCGGAGGACCACATCTACGCCGAGCTGGGAGAACTGATCACTGGGGCCAAGCAAGCACGCTCCTCCAGAAGCGAGATCACGCTGTTCAAGTCCGTGGGTCTCGCCCTCCAGGACGCGGCCGCCGCTGCCAGGACCTATCGACTGGCGAAAGAGAAGGGCGTTGGCACCGAAGTGGCCTTCTGAGACCCTGCGGTCTGCGTAGGCCTCCTGAACCTATTCGATCCTGCTCGTCTGGTTCGGTTCTCAACGATCCCGCAGCCGGCGGTGCGACCCTGTGTTCAGTAACCGGCCTCTCGCCTCTCTGGGAGCGACACCTTCCGTTCGCGGTCAGCACAATGGCAGCTCGGCAGCATGACTTGCCGGGTCGGCTCGGCGACGAAGCGGTTGACGCAGACTCATTTCTGGGCACCCGGGTGCTCCCCCATGAGAAGACTGATCGTCCGAGATGAGCTCTGTACTGGCTGCCGCGCCTGCCAGGTGGCCTGTGTCGCCAGGCACGAGGGTCTGTTCGGCGTCTACACAGCCAGACTGCGCGTCATTAAGGACGAGCCTCTGGGCCTGGACCATCCGCAAGTATGCCGCCTGTGTGGCAGGGCGCCATGCGTGGCCTCCTGTCCCAACGGTGCCTTGTCTCGGCACGACACCACCTCCGCTGTCATCCTGAGGGTGGAGCTCTGCAACTCGTGCTCGCAGTGCGTGCAGGCCTGCCCCTTCGGGATGATTAGCCTTCATCCACAAAGCAACCTGCCCCTGGTCTGCGATCTGTGCCACGGCGAACCAGCCTGCGTGCAGCGGTGCCCCACGGGCGCCATTTCGTACGGAGATCTGCCGTGTGATTCCCCGAGGCCTCCAGCGATGCACTTGGTGCGGCCCGACCCCAAGTATTTCCGCGTTGGCCCCGGAGACGCTGAGTGAAAGAAATTCCCTCCCAGGTCGGTAAGGACGATATCCGTGTTTAGCTACGGCGGTTCAGTGCTGCGAGTCGATCTGACCGATGGCGCCTGCGTCCACCACCCCACCGAGGAACGCCTTGCCCGATCGTTCCTGGGCGGCCGCGGGCTCAACGTCAAACGTCTCTGGGACCAGCTTCCCGCTCACACCGATGCCCTATCCCCCGACAACGTCCTGATCTTCGGCGTTGGCCCGCTCGTGGGCACCCTCTTCCCGGGCGGAGCGCGCTTCAATGCCACCGCCATGTCCCCCCACACCGCCATTCTCGGCGATTCCAACGCCGGCGGATTCTTCGGCCCTGAGCTCAAGTTCGCCGGCTACGATCAACTGATCATAGAGGGCCGGGCTGACCACCCCGTCTACCTCTGGATCAGAGACGACCAGATCGAGTTCCGAGATGCGCGCCACCTATGGGGTCGCGACGTCTGGGAGACCACTCTGGCCCTTCAGCAGGAACTGGGCGAAACGGAGGTGCAGGTAGCAGCCATCGGTCAGGCAGCGGAGAACGGAGTCAGTTTCGCGGGAGTCTTCGTCAACCTCAACCGGGCCCTCGGCAGAACCGGTATGGGGACAGTCATGGCGGCAAAGAATCTGAAGGCCGTCGTCGTCCGTGGTACCGGTTTCATCCCGGTGGCGGACATGGCACGATTTCTAGAAATCATTGAGCGACTTGACGCCGTCATCTACGCCCATCCAGAATACGAGGTGCGCGTTCGCCTGGGCACCACCAAGCTGGTGAAGGCCCTTCACGACATCGGGGCCCTTCCTACGAGACACTTCCAACAAGGCCGCTTCGAAGACGCCGACGCGGTGAGCGGCGAGGCCATCGAGCGACTCTACAAGATCAAAAGCAAGGCCTGCTTCGCCTGCACCATCCCTTGCAGCCGCTTCCTGGTCGTGGACGATCCTCGCTTCCCAGGCCTCCGGCTGGAGGGGCCGGAGTACGAACCCCTTGCGGGCTTCACCGCTCGCGTCGGAAATGGCGACCTGGCCCTGGCCCTCAAGTGCATAGACCTGGCCAACCGCTACGGTATGGACGCCATCAGCCTCTCCGAGGTCATATCCTGGGCCATGGAGTGCCACCAAAGGGGGATCCTCTCCTCCGACGAAGCCGATGGCTTGGACCTCACCTGGGGCAATGGTCACGCCATCCTATCCCTTATACACAAGGTCGCCAACAGGGAGGGTTTTGGCGATTCGCTCGCCGACGGCGTAAAGAAGGCTGCTGAACGTCTGGGCAGGGGATCTGAGCAGATCGCCATGGAGGGCAAGGGCCTGGAGGTCTTCCAGGCCGATCCGCGAGCCATCAAGGCCTATGGTCTGGGCAACGCCGTGGCCAGCCGGGGCGCGGATCACCTGCGCTCGGAGCCCTGGTTCGAGTTCTCCAACGATCCCGAGGAGGGCATCCGCCGGTTCGGCATGCCAGAGACCGCCTTCCGCCTGGAGAGCCGAGGCAAGGGTCTCGTGGTCAAGCACTTCGAGGAGATGGCCGCTGTAGCCGATTCCCTGGGCGTATGCAAGAACACCTACAACAACATGGAGGTGCTCTCCTGGGACGAGACGGCGGAGTTACTTCAGGCCGCCACTGGCTGGGACATCACAGGTGAGGAGGTGAGATTGGTCGGAGAACGTATCGTGAACCTCGAGCGTCTGCTTATCGCTCGCGAAGGCATCACCCGCCAGGACGATACCCTGCCGAGACGTTTCCTCCAGGAGCCCATGCCAGAGGGAAGCGGGCCCAGCACCGGCTCCATTCTGGAGTTGGACGCGATGCTCGACGAGTACTATCTCGCCCGCGGATGGGACAAGGAGACAGGCTTGCCCATAGCTGACAAGTTGAGCGAACTGGGGCTGGGACCTGGACACTGACTGAGGGGATCAAACCATGTACGAACTGAAGGTTTCTGTGGCGAAGATCCATGGTGTATGTGACGCGGATCCACCCATGGTGCCCGGACAGTACTTCACGGTGAGCAACGGGGACATCCGGATTCCAGACGGCAGCCACGTATGCGCCTGGGCCCTTCAAAACCTCTTGCCCGTCATTACCCCTAAGGAGCGAGAGATCCTCGAGTCCAAAGAGGACGACTGGATGTGGCGCGTACGTCACGTCCAGTGCCCTGATCCTGACGGACGTGTGGTCTTTGAGATCGAACGGATGGGCGTCCCTCAGCGGGAGAGCCGTCCTACCGTTCAGGTCACAGCACCGGAACCCCTGGAAAGTATGGAAGGGAACCTCTGGAACTTGCGGGTCGTGGTGGAAGAGGTCAGAGGGAACTGCACGTCAGGGATGAAGCCGGGCGACTACTTCACACTGCGAAGGGGACGCCTCTACATCCCCGCCAATCGGCACTTCTGCCTCTACGCTCTGCAAGCCACCTTTCCCTTCCTCGCGGCCAAGCAGAGACCTCTAGAGGACGGCGACTGGCTGAAGCAGGCTAACTGGATCATCTGTCCTGATCCGGCGGGGAACGTGATTATGAGGATCGATAGAGTGGCAACAAGCTCCATCACCACGTAGCACGCGCGCTCCGAGCGACAGGCTCAGTCCGTACTCGACCAATCCAGCGCCAGGTCACCCTGGCAAAGGAAACCTGGCGCCTTTCTTCGCGGCTTGGCGCAGCGAGTCGTCTCCTGCCGCATAGACAGGATCCCTCGCCGCCATCAGTCCTTGAGTTTGACGATCATCTCGATCTCTACCGGGGAGTCCATCGGCAGCTCATTGACTCCCATCGCCGACCGAGCGTGCTTGCCTCGGTCCCCCAGGACTTCGCCCAGCAGCTCCGAAGCTCCATTTATCACTGCTGGCTGCAGCCCGAAGCCAGGCGCACTGGCCACGTACCCCGTGAGCTTGACCACCTGTTCAATCCTGTCCAGATCGCCGAGGTGCTGCTTGAGGACACTGAGCAGATTGAGCATGGTGATCCTGCACGCATCGTAGCCTTGCTCCACCGTGAGCTCAGCCCCGACTTTGCCCTGATACTTCAGTTTTCCGCCCTCGAAACAGCTCGATCCCGACGTGTACACCATCCCGTCAACCTCTAGAGCCGTCACATAGACGCCTTTGGGAGTCGGCGGTTCAGGCAAGGTGTATCCCAACTCGTGTAGCTTCTCCTCTACTAACGACATCGACAAACCTCCTCACTCTATTCATGGCCGGTCTGTCAGCGCCGGCATCCGACCCATCATGAACCCAGCAGCCCCTCTTATCAGCTCACAGCCCCACCTCCAGAGCAGGGAGTAGATACGGACCGTCGTACGCCGTGTCCAGATAGGTCAGCTCTCTGGTCACGGGGAAGTCGGAACGAATCTTGGGGTTCATTGGCGCTCCTGATCGGTGCCGCCTGGCTCCCTGAGCACGACCCCGCCTCAGCTTGCCTCCCGCAGGCTAGGGGAAGTGACTTCCCGTAGCGAGGCCCACCGGGCGGCTACCTCGTGGACAACAGCCGACAGTGTAACACCAGCGCTCGAGGGTGTCAAACCAGACCACCCCCTGTGCCATGTTGCCAGCGCCGGCGGTCCACACGCCCTTCCGTAGATCGCGTCGATCAGCCAGTTGCAGTAGGTTCCCTGCCCCACGCAGTTTGAAGGAGCCAATGGGTTCGAGGTTCTCCACCGTGAGCTGGATTTCAGCAGGCGCGTCATCGACGTCCAGCCTCACGAGGCGGCTGTCGGTGCCCACTCCGCCGATGCTCTCGCGGCCGACGCGGATCTCGTCGAGTGGTATGGGCTTCAATCCCCTCATCAAGGGCTGTGCTTCCCGCCATCCAGCGTCGTTCGCCGGGGAACACGGGCCCAGACTCGCCCCGGGCCGCCACTCCCCTCTTCCTCCTCGGGCCGACCAACCTATCATAGCACCGCTATCGCCCATTCTCAAAGGTTCCCCGCATGTTGATCAGGCTGAAAGGGCTTCAGGCGCCCGCACCAAATGCGCTCTGACCTTCGTCTGAAGCGGCCAACAGTGCACGCACCTTCCAGATCGAGCTTGACCAAATCCTTCATCCGTGGTACAGTCTGCTCACGCACACGGACCCAAGAGACCGCCGCCTTCCGGGTGCCTATCTAGCGGGAGTACTCTGGTCAGCCAGTGCTCTGCTCCCAGTGCGACTGGGTAAGACCGTCGTGTTGCTAAGCGTCTCCACAGACGCATGCTAACGCTCATACCTTTCCCTTCGGGCAGTACGATCCTTACACCAAGCTCAGATCCCTGGACTCAGCGTACCAGCAGCAGACCGCCATAACAGCAACTGACAGCATGTCACTGGAGATGAAGGAGGTGGGAGATGACACGGATCGTCATCTGCTGTGTCGTTGTGTTTGCAGTAGCTCTCTTGCTGGCTGCATGTGGCGCGTCGACGCAAGGCCCAACGACCTGGCTGGACCGCCCTCTCGATGGGGTCACGCTTCCCCTGGCACCGGTCACCATTCAGGTTCATGCCTCCGACGCGGACGGTGTGGCCGCCTTTGAATTCTTCGTTTACGATAACCCCCTGGTCACCGTCCCTGCCGAGGGCTTCCGCCTCTGCGAAGCCACTGCGGGATGGAACCCCACCGAACCCGGCACCTACAATATCCACGCCAGGGCCACTGACTCCCAGGGAAATGTTGGCCCCTATGCCACATCAAGGGTGACGGTGGGCCAGCTATCGCAGGTTTCGGCTACTCCTACCCCATCGCCTACGCATGCGGCCCCCACTTCTTCGGTTACACATGCGGCGCCGACCTCGACGCCCACACGCGCGCCTTCACCCACGAAGACACGTGTGCCACCCAGCCCGACGCCCACACGCCCGCCTTCACCTACGGCGACACGTGTGCCGCCTAGATCCACCCCTACAACACCACCACCACCGAGTATCGTGTCTTTCCAGGCCAATCCACCCTCCATCGTGGCTGGACAATGTACCACCCTGAGTTGGGCAGTGGAGGGCGCCTTGAGCGGAGTATGGTTGGACGGAGAAGGTGTGGGCGATCACGATGCCAGAGACAAATGCCCCGGTAACACGACCACTTTCACACTGGTGGCCAGGTCGCCGGGAGGTGAGGATACTGACTCAGTGACCGTAACGGTAACCCAGCCGCAGCCCACCGACACTCCGCCACTTAAGGCGGACTTGGCGATAACCGACCTGCGGGCGCAGCCCCCCTCGCACGAGGTCCTTGGGGACATCACCAACCACGGGCCAGGGACCGTCAGCAATGTCACAGTTCAATTGTCGTGCCAGTGGGACCAATACGATCCCATTGAGAATGTGCATCTTGCGGGGCAATCGGGGCCCACGCCCATCTTCATCGGCAACCTTAACCCAGGTCGGACGCAGGTGTTTAATACGGGCATCATAGTCAATCCCGGCCAATACGCGGTCGACTTCTCGTGTAGCATACAGGTCCCATTCAACGATCCCAATCCTGCCAACAACTCCCACTCTGAGCAAGGGTGGTAATACAATCCGGGGTCCTTCCTGGAGGATGCCACAAGCGGTACGGTCCATGCATATCCTGCATAACGGAGGACAATACTGAAGAACATGCGCACCAAGTTCAAGTGGATAGCTATTGCTGTTTCTTCGCTGGCCGTGTTAGTATTGGTTGGACTGTGCGCCTTAACGTTTTGGCTCGTGCGTCAAGAGCAGCAGGCGCGAAGTCAGTTTGCCCCGCCAACCGTTCTGGTAACCGAGCCTGCGTCGGGGGAGTCGGTGCCTGTCGGCAACTATGTCTTCGTGTCGGCCACCGGGTTCGGCCTCACCCCTATCTCGCGGATGGAATTGTGGGTGGACGGCGAAGCGATGGAAATCCAGGAGAGCGATCTGTCCGAGGGTGTCTCACCTTTCTATGCGAACTTCGGTTTCCCAGCCTCCGAGGGCCCTCATCTGTTCTTCGTGCGCGCCGTGAATACCGCCGGAATCATCGGGCAGAGCCTGCCCGTCGCCCTCACCGGCGAGTCGCAGCCAAACCCTCAAGGGGTGCAGCTGGTCGTTCGCGTGCAGACGGGCGACACGCTGGCCGACATCGCTGAGGCGTACGGCAGCGACGTGGGTACCTTGCAGGAGCTGAATCCCGACCTGGGCGGCCAGGAGCCTACTCCAGACGGCGTAGTCTTTGTGCCGGCCCCACCTGGAGAAGTTCCGCCGCCATCACTCGGCCCGACAGTGCCACCCTCTTTGCCTGAGAGCACCCCACTGCTCCTTCCAGATGCCCTCCCGCTCAAGATCATCGAGCCTGCACCTTTGCCGCTTGACCTGCCCCTGGGATTCCTCGCGGTTTCCCCGCCCGCTGCCCCCACGGATCTGGATGCCCAGGTGCAAGACTGCACGGTGCGCCTGCTGTGGAACGACAATGCCACCAACGAGGAGTCCTATGAGGTCAGGATGGCGGGGCTGGCGTCACGAGGGCGGGTCATCGCCAAACTCGAGCCAGCCGCAAGCGGCGCGGCGTGGGTCGACATCGCGGCACCCCAGCCGGGTTACTTCAGCTTCTGGGTGGAAGCGGTGAACAGGCTGGGCCGGCAGCCCAGCGACATCGCCTGGGTGTACGTTGATCCTGCCTGCCCCACCACGCTCGCTACCCACCTCCAAGTCGAGGCTCTCGACATGACCGTGAGCGCCAAATACGAGAAGCTGTACTGCTATATCTCCTTCGAAGGCGCTGCCGAGGTGCGGATTCCTGAGGATGACTCGGCCTTCGTTCAAGTTCAATCGGGACAAGCGGACATCGCTGCCTGGGCAGGCGGAAGCCACGGACTCGTGGTGCCCATCCCGGAGGACAAGGCACTGGAGATCACTGGAAACTGCTTGGGCTGGTCGGGCGCACAGCTAGACAAGCTCGGTTCCCTTAGCGGGAACCACGCCGCCGACACCTGGGATGGGAGCAGGCGGCCCTTGCAGGGTGGAGCCTTTCAGATCGGCATCGCGATTGAGCCGCTGGGAGCGCTGGACACCACCGGAACACGGACAGCCTATGCCTACGACGATCCCTCACTGTCGGTCCCTTATGACGTGCGCGAAGCCCACGTTGGCCCTGCGTGGGGGGATGCTGATCCTCTGCAGCGCGAGCTTAGCTGGAAGTGGGACGGTGATCCTAGTAAAATCGACGGCTTCCAGATTTTCCTCAACGGAGCGCCCTACAACCTCGGATGGTTGGCTGACCCTCCACTGGTCAGCCCCAGCACCCGAAGCGTAGATGTCCGGCTTCCTCACTCGTGCGGCGAGCATGTTCTTTGGCAAGTTGCCGCCATCGCCGGGCCAGGCCAGTCAAGGTTGAGCGCTCGGTCGCCCTATAACGATTATCAGCTGCCCGACTGCCATGCCTTTGCTGTGATCACGTTCGAGACGCTTGATTTTCCCGCCGATAACAAAGTCGATATCTGGTACTCCATATTTGCCAACAATATAGAGAAGCGGTACTGGAGTGACACCATCCGCATGCCTCTGACGGGCGGCACCTATACCTTCAGATACCTCTCAGGCTGGCCCCACGCCTACGACTTCCCACCTTATAACATCCCCTCCACGGACAGCATTGTGGTGCCTCTCTCGTCGGACCCATCACCGTCACTCCGGTATGGCTGTCTCTTCAGGTATTGGAGCTGGGAGTTTGGAGACTGGGAACCCTCGCTTTGTAGGCACTGGTGCGATTACACTATCTCCATGACCCAGGAGGAATGGGCGAGGTTCAACAGCACCGTGTCTTGCCCTCTGCAAGCGGCGCAATGCACCTCGGTACCTGCGTTTCGTTACATACCCAAGGTGGTGGTGAATGTGCGGGGCCTCGTTGCTCCTTTGCCCTAGTCCGTCGGCGGGGGCGGGGCCCCCGTATCATAGTTGGATCCGTCTTTCCTGAAAGCGTACTCTCGGCCTTTCGGCCTGCCCCGAGGGCGTGGCGGAGCCGTGAAGGTTCATGAGGAGGCACGGCAGCGTTCAGTTCTCTCGGCGCAAGTACAGCCTTCCCTCGTGAGTGAATGCGCTAGCTTGACTCGGAGCCCCAAATCTGCTACAATGACCATGCCGGGGACCAGACCAGCGGCCCCGAGCTTCGTGGGTTAACAGCTATGCTCGCAGTCGCTTGGATCTTGGGGACCGAGACGGCAATTGAGCCAAGAAGATCATCAAATACTGGTCCTTTTGGAAGATTGCGCCTCTCTGGTTGGCCTGGAGAGGCCTTTTTTGCGGCACGCCTCCGTCCTCCGATGAACACACGCAGATGATCGCAATCGAAGACGTCTACTACACCTACGATGTGGATCGGCCCCATCCTGTGAGGGCCCTGAACGGCATCAACCTCCGAATCGATCAAGGTGAGTACGTGGCCATCATCGGCAGAAACGGTTCTGGAAAATCCACCCTCGCCAAGCACCTCAACGCCCTCCTCCTCCCTACCGCAGGAGAGGTGTTCATCGGGGGTATGAACACCAGAGATCCCCAGTGCCTGGCCACCATCCGACACACAGTGGGCATGGTCTTCCAGGTCCCCGACAACCAAATCGTGGCCACAGTGGTCGAAGAAGATGTGGCCTTCGGGCCGGAGAACATGGGCCTACCGCACCAGGAACTGAGGGCGCGAGTCGATGAGGCTTTGGCCGCGGTGGACATGGTAGACCACCGTGCCAGACCTCCCCATCTGCTCTCCGCGGGCCAGAAGCAGCGTGTGG
>Ga0315296_10001379_pt1 | contig 21240 bp, 18 predicted proteins | sample YL17G14_18_MG_FD_203921 | JGI IMG/M metagenome (GOLD analysis project Ga0315296, IMG submission 203921) | Sediment microbial communities from Yellowstone Lake, YNP, Wyoming, USA - YL17G14_18 | ecosystem: Environmental > Aquatic > Freshwater > Lake > Sediment | place: USA: Wyoming | collected...
ACCGAGCGCGCTGTGCGCTACCATCTGCAGATGATGGACCACCGCGGGCTGACCCACGGCCTGGGCGAGCCGGGCCGCGTGATCACCGAGCAAGGCCGCGAGGAGGTCCAGAACGCCCTGGTGTCCGACAAGTTGGGGTTCGTCATCTCGCGCATTGACACGCTGGCCTTTCGCACTACGTTCGATCCTGACACTGGCAAGGGCGATGTGATACTCAATGTGTCCCTGATCCCCGAGGCCCACTTCAGCCAGGCGATCGCGATAATCAAGCGGGTGTTCGAGAGCGGCTACAGCATGGGCCAACTCGTGTCGGTGGCCTCAGCAGGCGAAAGAATAGGCCCGATGAAGGTCCCGCCGGGCCAGGTCGCGCTGGGGACAGTCTGCAGCGTAACGCTGAACGGGGTGCTGCTGAAGAAAGGCATCCCGATGGAGTCCAATTACGGGGGCCTGCTGCAGATTCACAACCGCGAGCCGCTGCGATTCACCGACCTGATAGATTACACCGGCACCACCTGGGACCCGCTGGAGATCTTCATCGCGGGCAAACTGACGTCGGTCGTGCAGGCGGCGGAGACGGGCAGCGGAAAGATCGGCGCCGGCTTCCGCCAGGTCCCGGCCGCAGCAAGGAAATGGCTTGACGCCATTCTCGCTGCTCTGGAGAAGCGCGGCCTGGGCGGGGTGATCGCCATCGGGCGGCCGAGCCAGCCGCTGCTCGAGATACCGGTGGGGCTGGACATGATGGGCCTGGTGGTGGTGGCCGGCCTGACGCCGATGGCAGCAGCAGTGGAAAGCGGGATCCCGGCGGTCAACAAGGCGATGCAGACGCTCATTGACTACGCTGCCCTGAAGCCGATATCGGAACTCTAGCCCCCCGGAAACGCCTAGGACGCCTCTACCAGTTCCTCTGCTTCCCGCACGGCGGGAGTTTCCGGTGCGCCCCCTGTGCGAAGTCGTTCAAGCCAGTCGCTGATGCCTGCGCCAGGCGTCCTTGGAGCCGCCCCGAAGCAGCGCTGACACCGAACAGCGATGGCTGTCCGCACTACCAGCGGCACATCCGTAATCTCAGCGCCGCACTTGGCGCAGTGCGCAACCCTTGCGCCGTTGCGCGCCACTCGCAGCGCGCGTCGTTTCTTAGCACTCCTTCTCATCGCGTCTCCAGGCCGCCTGCTGCCTCAGCGACGGCGGCGCAGTCCCGCGCCATCATCTGCAACCTCGATCCAGGCCGCGGGTTCCCGGATGGCCGGCAAGCCCCGTCGAGCGCAGCATTCCGGGACTGGAGGAAGGCGGTTATCAGCGAGCGCCGAATCATTCTTCCACATTCGCCACATGAATCGTTCTGACGCCACAGCTCCTGCAGCCGGGCAGTGGGAGAATGCAACCCTGTTCAGACCGCCCACTGCCACGCGACCGGCCCTATGGCTGGCCGACATCTCCGGCCGAAGGGCGATCATCAAGGACTACCGCTCTTGCGGCGCGCTCATGCGCTTTTTTGGGCGATTCCTCGTCCAGAGAGAGCGCGCGCTCTACCGCCTCCTTTCCGGCCTCCCAGGAATCCCGCGCTGTTACGGCCTCATCAGCCGCCACTGCTTGGCCGTTGAATATATACCCGGAAAGGACTGCCTCAAATTCCGCCGCGGCGAACTGCCCGGCGAGTTCTTCGAGCGGCTTGAGCGCCTGGTCGCCGAACTGCACCGCAGAGGCATTGCGCACTGCGACCTGAAGCACCGCGAGAACATTATCGTCGCGCCGGACTTCAGGCCTCACATCGTGGACTTCGCTGCTGCGCTGCCGCGCGGCAGCCGCTGGAACATCCTGCAGCGGTGCGCCTTCCGCCTGTTTGCGGCAGATGACCTGAGAGCGCTGGTGAAGATCAGGCATTACCTGGCTGCCGATGGGGTGCCGGAGGAAGAATGGCGAAAGGTGGCAGTCCGTTCGCCGGCGGAGCGCCTGGTGCGCCGCGTGCGCGACCGGCTGCGCTCCCTGCTGCGCGCGATGCTCCGCAACCGCCGCGCAGCACCGTAACGCCAGCGCCTGCGAGCGAAGCGAGCACCCTGAGTCTATCGAAGGATCGCTGGCCCGCGTGGGGGCACAGGCCGTGCGCCCCTACCATTGCGTTTTGGCGAGTGTGCAGGCAGTCGGCCAATTCCTCTTTTCGGCAGCGCATTCGGATCAAGCCATCCCCTGCCGCATTCTGTGAATTGCAGGAGTTGGCAGCAACGTGCAGAATCGGGAGGGCGGTGCGAGAGACAGAAAAAGAGCAGCAGCACAAGCGGCATGTTCTGATAGTTGGGTCGGTGGCGTTGGATACTATCGGGACGCCGTTCGGCGAAGTGAGCGAGGCGGCCGGAGGCTCGGCTTACTTCGCCGCGATTGCTGCGAGTTTCTATGCGCCGGTGCGCATCGTGGCAGTGGTGGGGTCGGACTTCCCAAGGCAGCATCTGGACATTCTCGCTGCGCGCGGAGTGAGCCTGGATGGCCTGCAAGTGAAAGAGGGCCGCACGTTCCGATGGACAGGCCGTTACCAATACGACATGAGCCAGGCGCGCACGATTGCAACCGAATTGAACGTGTTCCAGGATTTCAGGCCCGAGATACCGAAGGGATGGAGATCGAGCGGGTATGTGTTCCTGGCAAACATTGACCCCGATCTGCAACTGAACGTGCTCGACCAGGTGAACCGCCCGCAGGTTGTCGCGGCCGATACGATGAATTTCTGGATCGAGGGGAAGCGGGATGCGGTGTTGAAAGTGCTTGGGCGCGCCGATATATCTTTGTTGAACGACGCGGAGGTCAGGCAGTTGTCGGGTGTCAGCGGCCTGGTGAGCGCGGCGCGCAGGGTTCTGGACCTGGGCCCGAAGATGGCGGTGGTCAAGAAGGGGGAACATGGCGCGGTGATGTTCAGCCGCGAGGCTCATTTCGCAGCGCCCTGCTATCCGCTGGAAGAGGTGCGCGACCCGACCGGCGCAGGTGACAGTTTCGCCGGCGCGCTGGTGGGATACCTGGCTTCGCAGGGCGAGGCGTCCGATGCTGCGGTGCGGCGCGCCATCGTGCACGGCAGCGCGGTGGCCTCGTTCACTGTGGAGGATTTCGGGGCAGCGCGACTGCTCACCCTGACGCGCGATGAAATCGAGCAGCGCTACCGCGAGATGCGCGCGTTCGCATCAGTGGAGGCCTAGCGCTTCGTTGCATGGATGCTTTGGAGTGCGGCGGCTCGCCGCCGCTTTCATGCGCCTCCGGCGCATTTGAAAGCGGGAGTCCGCCGGCTGGCGGACTACCGCACTCCAAGAACGCACCGAGAAATATGGGAAGGGGCACTAGCAGGCGCAGCCGGCGCGAGGAGGCGGGATGATGTTCAAACTGGGCGTTATCACGGACGAGATATCGCAGGATTTCGAGAAGGCCGTGGGCATGGCCAAAGAGTTCGGCCTGCAAACGGTCGAGATAAGATCGGTCTGGGACAAGGGTCCCCACGCGCTCTCGGACACCGACGTGGCGGCGATCCAGGCGATCGTCGAGGCAGCGCGCATGAGCGTTTGCGCGATTGCATCGGGGTTCTTCAAGTGTCCGATTGACGACCAGGCCGCGATCGCGCAGCACTATGAGAATTTGCGCCGCTGCGCGAAGGTCGCCAAGCAATTGGGCACGCGCATCGTGCGCGGCTTCACCTTCTGGAATACCGGGCAGACGGAGCAGATATGGCCCAAGATCCTCGAGCATTTCCAGAGAGCCATCGAGATCTGCGAGGAGGAGGATGTCATCCTCGGCATCGAGAATGAGCACTCGACATCAATTGCCACGGCGCGCCTGCTCGAGCAATTCCTGACAGACATCGCCCACCCCAGGATCAAGGCGGTGTGGGACCCGTGCAACGAGGTTCACGCCCCAGGCGGGGAGCGCCCTTACCCCGAGGGCTATGAGCGCATCAAGCAGTGGATGGTTCACTTCCATCTCAAGGACGCGGCGCCCGATCCTGAAACTGGCAAGGCGCGCTGCGTGCCCGTGGGCGAGGGCGTGATTGACTATCGCGGGCAACTGCGGGCCCTGTTGGCCTCCGATTACCAGGGAAGCGTGTCCCTGGAGACGCACTGGCGGCCGAAGGAATTGACGAAGGAACAACTTGACCGGCCCGGCGGAGCCGCTTTCTCGGAGACGGGAGAATATGCAAGTTGGGTTTGCTTGAATAACCTGGTCAAGATCGTGCAGCAGATAGCATAGCCATTCGGGGAGGGAGCGCGATGCATGTGCCTCCGTTGGTGATGGTGTTTATCGCGGTAGCGCTGGGAGCGTTCGGTCAGGTTTCGCTCAAGCAAGGCGTGGGCCTGGTCGGCAAGTTCGGGCCGCTTGGCCTGGGCGCGGTGGGTTCTGTGCTGCGCGCCGTCTTCACGCCCTACGTCTTCCTCGGGTTCGTGCTATACGCGATCTCGTCGCTGTTGTGGATTTTTGTGCTGCAGCAGAAAGAACTGAGTTACCTCTACCCGCTGATCGCTGCCGGCTACGTGCTTGTGGTGATCCTCTCGTGGTTCTTCTTCAATGACCAGGTCGGCTGGCTCCGCCTGACAGGGCTGTTGGTGATCTGCATCGGGGTCGTGCTGGTAGCCAGAAGTTAGCATGAAACAGCGGGCCGTTCCCTGGGAGGCGATTGCCTTCGGCCTCATCCTGATCGCCGCCTTTGTGCTGCGCATTATCGGGCTGCGCTGGGGGCTGCCAGACCAGCATCACCTTTTCTCCTATCACCCCGACGAAGCCCCCATCTTGCAGCCGACTCTTGCGATGATCGCGCGCGGGGGCGGGAATCCCCACTTCTTCAACTACGGCACCTTTTATCTGCATGTCACCGCATTTTTCGGCACATCGTTCATCGGCCTTGGGATCATTCGCCCGGAGAACCTGTGGCCTTCCCTGCACCTGCTCGCAAGGTCGCTGACAGTCGTGATGGGCGTCGGCACGGTCGCGGCGGTTTACTTCATCGCTCGCCGGACGATCCCCGTGCCGTGGGCTCTGGTCGCGGCCGCCCTGGTTGCCGTCGCACCGATGCACGCCCTGCACAGCCATTTCGCTACGGTTGACGTGCCGGCGACCTTCTTTCTGGCGCTGGCCTTGCTCGCGATCGTGGTGCTCGCCGATCAGGCGCACGTCGGATATTACGTTCTGTCCGGCTCTCTCATCGGGCTCGCAGCGGCCACCAAGTACACGATGGCGCTCGCGATCCTGCCGCTGCTGGTGATTCACTTCATCGCGAAGCCGCCCCAGTTCAAATTCGCGCCGCCCATGTGGTATCTGGCAGTCGCCGCCGGCTGCGCCATTGCCGCCTTTGTCATCGCTTGCCCTTATGCGTTCGTGTCGCACGGGGGGAGCATTGCGCTGAACCCGGAGTTCAAGCGCGACGTGCTCTTCGAAATGAGGCACATGCGCGAGGGAGGCACGTTCGCCTTCGCGAACACCGGCACCGGATGGGGCTATCACCTTCTCCGATCCTTGCCGTGCGGCCTCGGCATCCCGTTCCTCGTTGCAGCACTGGTCGGGATCGGGGCCCTTGTGCGCCTGGCAACGCCGGCAGCCATCGCCCTGCTCGTCTGGTCGGTTCCCTATTTCCTGGGCATCGGCGCGGCGCAGGAGCGCTTCTTGCGCTACACGATCCCGCTGGTCCCCTTTGCAGCGATCTCGGCAGCCGCGCTGCTCCACCTGATCTCCGGCGCGGAGAAGCCCACCAGGCGCGGCATCGCGTGGGCGATAATCGTCGGCATCGTCCTTGTCGGAACAACGGCTTGGTACTGCGCCGCAAACGTAGCGGTGCTCGCTCGCGACGACCCGAGAGACACGGCGGGCGATTTTCTTCGTCAGCGCCTGCAGGGAAAGACGCTCGGCGTCGCGAGCGAGCCGTGGTTCTTCACTCCGAGCGTCGTGCGTTACAACGGGGGTCTGCGCAGCCGCGCGCCTTTCGAGCAATGGCGCGAGAAAGAAGCACCTTTCAAGGTTGTGATCACCGGTTGGGACGCCCATCTGCTGAAATCGCGCCGCCCTCAATTCTACGCAATCAGCGACACGGAATACGCCGATCCAGTGCGTCTGAAGAAGAACGGCGCGGCTGAATTGATGAATGCCCTGCAGAATCACTACACGCAGAAGACAGTGTTCGAGAATGAGCCCGGCGCCATTTTTCTCGGTCGCAGCAAGGCTGCGTCTCCCCCCGACTGGCTCTACGCACGCCCTCGCATCACCATCTTCTCCGGCTGGCGCCCTTGAAGCCGACTGGTCCGGCTGCTGCATGGTTACTGCTTGTCGCGTGGGCTGCGCCGGTTGCGGCGCCGAGCGGCCAGAACCCGGTGCGCGTGAGGCTGTTCTGCAATCAGCAGTTGCAGACTTGCAGCCTCCGCGCTGATGCGCGCATGGCGCTTGCCGACGAACCCGGCGCCGAGCGGGCGGTGATTCCCAGCGGACATGCCGTCAGCGTCCACTGCCAGGGCGGCGCGCTGCTTGTTGAGTATTCAAGCAAGCGGTTTGCTGCCGGCATTATCCGTGCCAGATCGGAAAACGGGCTGATTCGCGTCATGGATCGGCCGTACCGGGGCGAAATCTCGCTGCGCAACTCCAACGGAACTATCGTCTTGATCAACATCCTGCCCCTGGAAGACTATCTGCGCTCCGTGGTCCTGGCAGAAATCCCGAGATCGTTTCACCCCGAGGCGATCAAGGCCCAGGCGGCGCTGTCGCGCACGATCGCGATCAACTGGGCTGGAAGGCACGCCAAGGAAGGCGCCGATTTCTGCGATCTGACTCACTGCCAGGTCTATGCGGGCACATCCACCGAGACGCCCACAACCGACGCCGCGGTCACGCAGACCAGAGGGCTGATCGTGACCTACCACGACCGGCCTGCCCAGGTTTTCTACCACTCCACTTGCGGCGGCCACAGCGCCGATGCCTCGCGCGTGTGGCCGGGCGCAGCGTGGCCGGGCTACTTGCGCGGCGTGCCCGATCTACTGGACGGCAAACCAGCATGTTCAAGGTCGCCGCACCTCACATGGACAGCCGCCGTCTCGCAGCAGGAACTCGGCGATTCGCTGGGCTTCCCGGAGGCCGACATCCGGGTCGCGCTAAGGGAGAGGTGCGGCCGCGCCTCCGAAATTCTCGTGCGCTGGCCAGGCGGAGAGAAGCGCATCACCGGCGAGCAGTTCCACGTCCTGCTCGGCCGCAAACTCGGATGGGCCAGGATCAAGAGCGCCTGGTTCGAAGTCAAGCGGCGAGATGACACCTGGTCCTTCTCTGGCAAGGGCCTGGGGCATGGCGTCGGCCTGTGCCAGTGGGGCGCGAATGCGCGCTGCCTTGCCGGCCAAAGTTGCGCGCAGGTTCTTTTGCACTACTTCCCCGGCACTCGCGTGCAGCCGGCCGGTTCGCCAGTGCAGCGATGATCTCCAACCATGTGGCACGGCCGCCTCGGCTGGTGAGCCTTGAGCCGTGATGTTGGGACGTGCACCCGGCACAGAGCCCGACGTGTATGTCCTGAGATTCGCCCCCATCGAGTTGGTACAGCTGCTCGCGATTCCTGACAGGCGCCCACGAAGCCGGCGTTCGTACAATCCCACGAACGCACACTCATCGAACCCCGGCAGAGATTGCTGGGAGATGAGGAACCGTCTAATATGGACAACGTGGAAAACGACGTCATCAACCGCCTCATGACATGGGGTGATCGTCAAGCGCGTGTTCGAGCGGTCTTACTTACTAGCTCACGGGCCGGTAGTGGCGCGCCCGTCGACATCTTGTCTGACTATGACCCGATCCTCTATGTGACCGATACCGCCCCGTTCATCAATGATGAGGGATGGCTGCGGGAGTTCGGCGATATCATGGTGATGTTTCGAGACCAGTGGGAAGAATATGGGATGCGCCAGTACACCCGGTTGGTGCTGTACGATGACGGGACGAAGATTGATTTCACCATCGCACCGGTGGGCGCGCTGGAAAAGGTGCTTGAGGAACCCGCGCTGCCTGACCACCTGGACATCGGCTACCGGGTATTGCTCGACAAGGACCAGTTGACCGGGCGGATGCCGCCTCCCTCCTATCGTGCGCATATCCCCAGCAAGCCAACGGAGCACGAATTTCGAAACCTGGTTGAGCAGTTCTGGTGGGACTCCACCTATGTGGCGAAGCACCTCTGGCGCAATGAGTTGTTCCCGGCCAAGTACATGCTCGATTACGTCCTCAAATTGGACTGCTTACGCCGGATGCTGGAATGGTCCATCGAAATCACTCACGACTGGTCGCTGCGGCCGGGGAAGGAGGGGAGATGGTTAAGGCAGTGGCTTCCGCGCGAGGTGTGGTCTGCACTCGAGGATACCTTTGTTGGCGCGGCCATTGAGGACAACTGGCAGGCGCTATTCCGCACCACCGAGGTTTTCAGAGCCACGGCTCTTAGCGTCGCACGCAATCTCGGGTATGAGTACCCGCAACAGGTTGATGCGAACGTATCTGCCTACTTGCAGAAGATCAGGGCGTTAGGGAACGTGTAACGACCGCGCAGTCAAACCGATTGCTCCACCGGAACCGTGTGAACCTATTGTGCGGAACTCAATAGTCGCCAGGGCCGAGAGCCAGCCAGCCGCGCCTGATCAGGCTGCATAGAGCAACCTGCCTTCCGCAACCACCGCTGCGGGAAGCGATGCGCGCAGCGGCACGCGCGCCTCGAATGCTTCCCTCCTCCATACTAGCACGTCAGCCGCGACGCCCGTCCCGCGTAGCGCCTCGTAAGCCAGCCGACTGCGGCACCGATCGGCGGGCGCGTCGTCCGACACTATCACCAGCAGGTCATAGTCACTGTCGGGAACCACTTGCCCGCGCGCCCGCGACCCGAAAAGATAGATCCGCTCCGGCTGGTATGCGTCCACCAACCGTCGCACTATTTCTTGCAGCGTGGGATCACTGCCACACGTCATCTGCCCGCCTGCCATCTCTCCGCGAACGGCGTCGCCCGGTCGTTGCCGCCATGATACGGCAAGTTTACTCCATATAATCAACCCGCGCAACCATCGTCTGCTCTCTCCCGGGAAGGTAACCGAGCGCGGACGTGGAAGCCCAGTGAACCGGGCGCGCGCTGCGCGCCCGGCCCGTTATGAGACTCAGGCTTTCGATTCTCTCGCACGCCGTCGCGCTCGTCTTCGGCGCTTATGGGGTGGGCCTGTTCCTGCTGGGGCCCTCGATGACCGCCATCGCCGCCACCTACCACACGGTGCCGGCAGTGGTGGGCATGTCCTACACCGCCTTCTCGATCGGCTTCCTGCCCGGCGTCTTCCTGGCGGGTTACTTATACGAACAGGTCTCACGCAAGTGGACCGTCGCTGCCGGCGGGGGGCTGATAAGCGCGAGCCTGCTGTTCTTCGCCGCCGCCCCGGCCATCGGATCGAGCCGGATGCTGTGGCTCGCCTTCGCGGGGATGGCGTCTCTCGGGTTCGGGGGCTCCCTGCTGGAGTTGGCCGGAAACGCAATCATGGCGGATCTCAATCCGTCCCGCGCCGCCCTGGCCGTCAACTACGCGCACGCGCTGCTCGCTGTCGGCGCGATCGCCGGCCCCTGGGTGGCTGGGCAATTCATGCAGGCGGGGATTTCCTGGCAGATTCCCTACCTCATTGCCGGCGCCTGCTGTCTCATCGCTACGATCGTGCTCACTCTCCAGCGCGAGCCGCCCTCCGAGTCTGCAAAGAAGATGGACATCGCGGACATGCGCGCACTGCTGCGCAAGGGAATTGTCTGGGCTGCGTTCGCGGGCATCGGGCTCTACGTCGCCGCCGAGACCGGGATTGTCGGATGGGTTCCCACCTTCATGGAGGAAAGTCTCGGCGCCTCGAAGGCCGCATCCAGCAGCGTGATCTCGGTCTTCTGGCTTGCGATGACCGTGGGGCGAGGATTCTGCACCTGGGGCGCATCCCTGATGCGCCCGCAGACGTGGGTCATGCTGCTCTGTGCCCTCGGCGCGGCCGCCTCGGCTGGCATCGGGGCCTGCCACGGCCAACTCGCATGTTACCTGCTCGTCGCCTTGTCGGGCCTCACGTTCTCCGGCATCTTCGGCATGGTGCTCGCTCACGCCGCGGCCGAACTGGGCCGGTATCTCGGTGCGGCATACGCGGTCATCGTTTCCGGCGTCGCATTCGGCTCGCTGCTGTTCCCGCCCGCGATGGGCTGGATCGCCAAGGCCTCCAGCATGCGAGTCGCCCTGATCGTTCCTGCTATTCTGCTTGCAGTCCAGGTGCTGATCTACCTGCCCTACATCCCCAAGGCCCGCCGCCCGGCACATTCGCGCCCTTGTCATTGTGAGCGAAGCGAAGAATCTCTCTGCTAAGGAGATAGGATGCGCGAGAGACGCTACGATGTGGACTGGCTCAGGGTGCTGGCGATGCTGGTGGTTTTCTACTTTCACAACGCCATGTTCTTCAACGACTGGGACTGGCACCTCAAGAACGCGCAGAGGAGTTTCGGTTTGAGCGTGTTCACGGAGTTCGCGGGCGCGTGGATGATGCCGCTGTTCTTCATTGCCTCCGGCGTCGGCACCGGCTTCGCGCTGCGCGTTCGCACCGCAGGGCCGTATGCGCTGGAGAGGTTCAAGCGCCTGTTCATCCCTTGCCTCTTCGGCACCCTGGTCCTCATAGCGCCGCAGGTGTATTACGAACGGATATACAAGGGACAATTCCACGGCTCATACTTCCAGTTCTACCCGCACTTCTTCGAGGGGATCTATCCCAAGGGGAATTTCAGTTGGCACCACCTGTGGTTTTTGATCTATCTGTTCGTTTTCTCCATGATTGCCCTCCCGCTGTTCCTCTATCTGAAGAAAGAGGGCGGCCGGCGCTTCGTTTCGCGCCTGGCGTCCGTGTGCCAAAAGCCGGGAGGCATTTTTCTGCTGGCGCTTCCAATTGTGGTAATCGAAGTTGCCCTGCGGCCGAGGTTCCCTGGCCCGCAGACCCTCATCAGCGACTGGGCCAATTTCCTGACCCACCTGACTCTGTTCACTTACGGCTACCTCTTCGCATCTGACGCGGGGTTCGCGCGGGCGATAGAAAGGCACTGGAAAGCCGCGCTCGCGCTGGCGCTCTGCGCCACGGCGGCGACGGCTTTCGTTCTCATAACCTACGATCCGGACCCCGGCTACACACTTGCTTACTCTCTGACCACGGTCCTCCAGACTTTCACCTCCTGGTTCTGGCTGGTTACCTTCCTGGGCGCTGCGCAGAGATACCTGAGTTTCAGCAACAGGTTCTTGCAGTATGCCAACGAGACCGTGCTGCCGTTCTACATCTTTCACCAGACGGTGATCATTGCCATAGGATTCTATGTGATCCAATCGCACATGGGCATCATGCCAAAGTATCTCATCATCAGCACCGCATCCCTGCTCATCACGGTCGCGCTCTGCGACCTGATTGTCAAGCGCACCAACCCGACCCGCTTCCTCTTCGGCATGAGGCCCTTGACCCGCGAGCAAAGCCAAAAGTGAGTCGAGCATCAGAGCAGGCCCGAGTTGCAGCACGCGAGCGGGCGGGCGAGGTGAAGCGGTGATCGCATCAAGCGGCAGGGAGACGCGGCCTTGACCTCAGCCGCGTTCGCGCTGGTGCTGGGGTCCGCTTGTCTGCACGCGCTGTGGAACGCGCTGGCGAAGCGCGCCCGCGATTCGGTCGGCTTCCTGTGGTGCTCGCAGACTGCGATCACTGTTGCTTGCCTGCCGCTGCTAATGGGTTCGCTGACCATCGGACCCTGGTCAACGCCTGGCGTGCTGGTGGCATCCGCAAGTGGAGTGGTGCAGGCGGCCTACTTGATATTGCTGGGGTCCGCCTACGACCGCGCCGACCTTTCGCTCGTGTACCCGCTGGTGAGGGCGGTGGCGGCATGCCTGGTGGCCGGTCTCGCGGTCGCGCTACTGGGCGAAACGATGTCGGGGCGCGGCCTCTGGGGCGTAGGGCTGGTGACGGTCGGCGTTTTTCTGATTCAGACTCCCTGGAATCTGAGGCGCGGCGCGGGCTCGCGGATCAGGACATCATCGCTTGCGCTGGCCGGGTTGCTGGTTGTGCTGACGGGGTTCATCGCTACTTACCAGTTGATTGACAAGGTGGGGGTTGGCCGCGTGAACCCGCTTGCTTACCTGTGCTTGACCTCGTTCGCGGATCAAGCAGGGTTCACGCTGTGGGTTGTGGCTGCGAAGCGGCAGGCGCTGGTGCGCGCGGAGTGGGAGCGGTCGCGGGGGTTGGCGCTGGTGGGCGGGTTGGTGTCGCTGGTTTCCTATCTGATGTTGCTGTGGGCGCTGACCCTGGCGCAGGTTTCGTATCTCGCACCGATGCGAAATGTGAGCATGGTTTTCGCAGTGCTTATCAGCGCGACTGTTCTGCGCGAGCCCCTTGCCTGGTCGCGCCTCCCGGGCGCCGTCATGCTGCTCGTCGGTGTTGTGCTGCTGCGCTGGGCGTGAGACAGGCCGTCGTAGGAGAGTCTCTCTGCCTGCCCTGAGGAATTCGAAGGGCAGGCTCCTGTGGTAATGCCAGCGTCCGGCCGGCATGCCGCCGGGACGGCGGCGTTACGAGATGTGCGGCCAGTCATCGAAATCGAGGGGCTCTGCCCCGATGGTTTGGTTCCCCTCGCGGCAGCCGATGCAGCAGGAGAGAAAGCCTGACTTCTCGAAGACCTGCCCACCATGGTAGCACACCCGCCAGACGCCCCGATCATCATCCACAATCCCGCCTTCACTTTGCAGATACGTCTGAAGGGCGGCTTGAATCCAGGGCCGCTGACCGAGCGCGGCAGCGGGTTCCGCTATGCGAATGCGGGCTACGTGTACCATATCAATGCTGATCTGTCAGGCCGCCCCTCGTATGCAACGCACCAAGTGTCGGCGGGCAAGGACGAGACGCAGGTAACGCTGGTCGGGCGGCTGGGCGATGTGGAGATCACCCATCTGCTTGTTGTGAATGCCCAACGGCCGTATTTCGACGAGGTCATCAGCGTTAGAAACGCTGGAGAAGAGACCATCAAATGTCCTGACATCGCTTTCGGGTTTGCCCGCTCGCTCGCCGCCGGCAGGCAATCGCAAGCCCGGCTTGGCGATGCGCGCTTCATCGCGGTCCCCTATCGCCGCGAACTGCTCCGCAAGGTGGGCGAGTATCAGGACTTCTCGATCGAGGACCTGAAGGGCCAGGGGTTCTACCGGATGTTCAAGCCTGGCGGCCCGGAGCCATTTCCGAAAATCCCGACGCCGGAGTTCGGTTCCGAGGGCTGGGTGTGGGCGATGCCAGGGAGGTGCCTGGTCGTACTCAAGCATTCGCAGGAGGGAATCGAGCATTCGCTGCTGCGCGTCGAGAAGCCGCGCAAGGGCAGCCGCGTCTTGCGGTTCGGAGGCGCGGGCGTCTGGCACGGAGACCCGGAGGCGGCAGTGGAACTGCGGCCCGGCGAAACGGTGCGCTTCGGCGTTACCCGCTGCATCTTCATCGAAGGTGATTGGAAGAGGGGATACTACGCTTTCAGGCGGGCGATGGAGGAATTCGGCCATCGCGTCCCGCCCGACTACGATCCGCCGGTGCACTGGAACGAACTCTACGACAACAAACTGTGGTGGGGGCCCGACACGCCAGAGAACCGGAAGAAACTCTACTCCCTGCCGCGAATCGAGGAGGAGGCAGCAAAGGCGAGCGAGATTCGCTGCCAGGCCCTTTACCTCGACCCGGGATGGGACACGACGTTCGCCTCTACACTCTGGGCGGAAGACAGGCTGCTGAAGGCCTCGGAATTCGTCGCCCTGATGCGCGACAAGTATGGCCTCGCGGTTTCCCTTCACACGCCGCTCGCCGCCTGGACCGACATCTCGGCCTATCCGATGGAGGCCAGGAGAAAGGGCCAGGACGGAAAAGTGCTCGATGCGCTTTGCAGCGGCGCGCCCGCATACGCCAGCACCAAGGCGCAGCGCCTGGGCGACCTGGCGCGAGCGGGCATGGTCTATTTCATGTTCGATGGCTCCGGCTACACCGGGCCATGCTGCGATCCCGCCCACGGCCACTCGATGGGATACAGCCGCGAGGAGCACTGCCGCAGCATCCTTGCCCTTTCCCAAGCAGTGCATCGCGTGAACCCGAAACTGATAATCGAGTTGCACGATCCCATCGTCGCCGGAGTGCCTGTCCGCTATGCGCCCACATACTACATGCATGCCCTGCCCGGCTCCTTCGACGAGGTCTGGGCTTTCGAGTATATGTGGGACCCTATGGATGACCTCCTGTCCGGGCGCGCGATAAGCCTCTATTACTACGACCTCGCATATTCGCTGCCGCTGTATATCCATATTGACCTGCGCAAGGACAACGAGCACGCGCTTGAGTTCTGGTGGTATGCCTCGACATGCCGCCACCTGGGGATCGGAGGAAAGCATCCGGACGAGAAGGTCTGGGCAGCGCACAAGCGCGCGATGCGCGAATACATGCGCCTGAAGGAGTTCTTCGTTCGCGGGGAGTTTTTCGGCCTGGGCGAGACGATCCATATCCACACCCTGAAGGAGCGCGGCCGCGCCGTCGTTGTCGCGTTCAATCTCGACGAGAAGCCGGCACGGCTTGCCGCCTCCTTCCGGCCCGAAGACATCGGCCTCGATCCGGCGACGAAACTGCTGATTTCCGGCGCAGACTTCCGGCGCCGCGGCTCGGAATACGCGATCTCGTTCGAATTGCCGGCCCGCGGCGTCGCCCTCGCCGAGATATTGCCGTCTGACCAGATGCCGTAAGGAATGCACTAGCGAAGCCGAAGGGCCCTCGGCTGTGCTCACAATCGGCCGAAGGAGGAGAACTTGCCGCTGAAAGTCAACATCGCAAAGAAGGCGCTGCGCGAAGGGCGGGCTGCGGTGGGCACGATGATCACGCAGTTCCGCTCGGCGGCGTTGCCGCTTTTGCTCGCGCGCGCCGGCATGGACTTCGTCATCATTGACAACGAGCACTCCGCTTTCACTCTGGAAACCAACCAGGATATCATGCGCGCCGCGCGCGAGTGCGGCATCGCGGTGCTCGTGCGCGTTCCAGACCCCGACTACCACCTCATCGCCCGGACTCTCGATTCCGGGGCCGACGGGGTGATGGTGCCGCGCGTGGAAACGCGCGAGACCGTGCAGGCCATCGTTGACGCCGTGAAATATCCGCCCGTCGGGAAACGCGGCTATGGCGTCGGCTCGATCCACACCGGCTACGAGGGCGTCCCCGTCGCCGACGCAATCAAGCACTTCAACGACAATACGCTGATCATCATCCAGATCGAAAGCGGGGCAGCGGTTGACAGGGTGGAGGAACTCGTGTCCGTGCCCGGCGTGGATGTCGCTCTCGTGGGGCCGGTTGACCTGTCAATCTCGCTCGGCATCCCCGGCCAGATCGAGCACCAGCGAATACAGGGCTGCTACCAGAAGGTTCTCGATGCGGCGAGAAAACACGGCGCGCACCTGGGCCTGCACCTGCCTGACCCTGAGACCCTGAAGCGCTGGCGCGATCGCGGCGCGCGCTTCCTGTGCTACTCCGGCGAAGAGCGCATCCTTTTCGCCGCCGCAAAGAGCGCGGTCGCCGACCTGCGCACCCCCTAATGTAGGGCGGGCGCGCCTGCGCCCGCCCGCGGCGGCCCTGTCGCCGACGCGCCAAAGCCGCTATGGCGACGGCGCGGGCAGGGCCGCCCTACAGCGTGTGGCACAGCCGCCCTCGGCTGTGCTTTGAACCGATTCCCGGGCGCACGCCGTGCGTCCCTACAGTCTATCGTTCTTGGGGCGAACGAAGGATGTCATTCTGAGTCCGCCAGCCGGCGGACGAAGAATCCCACCGTAGGGCAGGATACTGCCTCCTGCCCCAGAACTCTCGTGGCAATCATGACGCGACGCGAACTGAACCTGGCAATCTTCGAGGGAACTGCAACCACGGTCTTGTGGCAGCCTCGGCTCGAAACGTGGATCGGTCATCACCGCGCAGAGGGCACGCTCCCCGACCGATACAAGGGCATGGACGATCTCCAGATTTACGACGCCCTCGGCTGCTCCGTCCGCTATGCCGCCACAGCAGGCATCGAGCGCTGCGAGGATACCGCCGACCTCGAACGCTCCGAGCGCCAGGAAGGCAACCACTTCATCGTTACCGTCCGCACACCCTGCGGCACCATCGAGACGGTGCACCGCGACATCTGGGAGGGCGAGAAACTCAAGAACCGGCGCATCCACGGCTTCCCGGTAAAGACCGTGCAGGACATGCGCGTGGCGACTGATCTCATCGAGCGGCAGCAGTTCCGCGCCAACCCGGAAAAATTCCGCGAAGCAGCAGACCGCGTCGGCCATCGCGCCGAGCCCACCATCTTCCTCTCAAGTTCCGGCTTCACGGAACTGATAAAGAACTGGTGCGGCCTCGTTGATACCTATTACCTGCTCGCCGACCATCCCGCCGAGGTCGAGGCACACCTGGAGGCCTGCGACCGGCGCGATGATCGCATCGTTGACGCCGCCCTGCAACTTCCCTGCCGCATCTTCAACCTCGGCGACCACGCGACCAATGAGTTCAGCCCTCCTCCCATCCTCAAGCGTTACCTGATGCCCCGCTGGCAGCACATCAGCGCTCGCCTGCACAAGCACAACCGCTTCGTCCACACCCACTGGGACGGCAACTCCCGCACCATGCTTCCCTACCTGCAGGAGACCGGCCTCGACGGCGTCGAGGCCCTGCCTCCCGCTCCCATGGGCGACATGACGCTCGAGGAAATCAAGGCCGCCGTGGGCGACAGGATCGTGTGCCTCGACCTGCTGCCGGCGATTCACTTCCTCGAGCACTACTCGATGCAGACCTGCCTAGATTTCGCCCGCCGGGTGATTGACATGTTCGCCCCGCGCCTGATCCTCGGCATCTCCGATGAGATCTCGCAGGTGGGCGAGATCGAGAAAGTCGAGGCGATCACCGAACTCGTCCGCTCAACCTGCGGCCTCCCCGACTGACCCCCCTTTGGAGTGCGGCGATTCATCGCCGCTTTTGAAAGCGGGGCTGAAGCCCCGCACTCCAAGAGATGCGCGCCGTGTCCCGTAGGGGCGGAGTGCCACTCCGCCCGCGTGGTAGGGGCACGGCATGCCGTGCCCCTACGGACATTTCGGGAGCAGCGGCGTCACTCCCCTGCACATGGATGGGACCAACTGTAGGGGCGGGTTTGAAACCCGCCCCTACAGGAAATAGAGGGGGCGGGATTTCTTGTATTCGCGGGTGGTGAATAGGAGGGCGCGCGGGGGATTGCCGATCTTTGCGGAGATCTGGTCTGCAACGCGCAGGCAATCGGCCCTTGCGCGGCCATGGATCATGGCAAAGAGGTTGTAGGGCCAGCCCGGCGCTGTGGCGCGCTGGTAGCAGTGGCTGACGGCGCCAAATGAGGCGGCGACTTTTCCCGCGCGGGCGATGCGGTTTTCGGGCACCTGCCACACGGCCATCGCGTTAGCGGTGTAGCCGACGCGCTGGTGCCCGAGGACTGCCGCGAATCGTCGCATAATCCCACTCGAGAGCAGCCTTTTCGCGCGCAAGAGCAGCGCCGGTTCGGAAATAGCGATTCCTGTCGCACCGGAAGCGCCCATTCCTCTCGACAGTGCCAGAAACGGCCGCTCCACGATAGGAAGGGGGCGCTGCAGGGCGCGCACGGCGGCGGTCTGCGACGCGGTGAGTTTCCTGGCGCGTGCTTGTCGGCGGGGTGCGGGAGGGCCTTCGGCCCCCTCGTTTTCCGCGCCCAAGTCGAGCGTCACGCGTATCTTGAAAACCCTGAGCGCTGGCAAGACGATGTAGTGAATCGCGCCCGATCGCTGCATCAATCGCGCCACTTCGCGCGCAAGATCGCGATCGGGAGCGACGGCGATCGTGAACCACAGACCGAAGCGATGATCGCGCCCGTAGTTGTGGCTTACGCCCGGATGTTTGCTCACCACGGCGGCAATTGCGTCGCGGCCCCTGGGGCATTTGACTGCGACGAGGGCGCTCTTGTAGCCCAGAGCGTTCGCATCGAAAATCGCGCTGACTTGCCGCACGATCCCTGCTTTTTTGAGCGCGTTCACCCGCCGCAGAACTTCCTCGCCGCTCACGCCCAGGCGCCGCGCAAGGGCGTGGAATGGGCGCGGAACGAGCGGGACCTCGCGCTGTATGACGGTCAGCAGGCATGCGTCGAGCGCATCGAGGCGTGGTTTCACGGGTAACTTCCGCATTCGCGCGCAAGTTCGACGGCGCGGGTGTAATTCGCCAGGCTCACGGTCGGCGGAACAGAGTGGTCGGAATGGAAAATGTATCCACCGCCTTCCTTTGCGGCTGTAACTTTGCTGATGACCTCGTCTTCGAGGGCGCGACCGCCAGCGGAAAGGGCCTCGACGGAGATGTTGCCCATGAATGCGAGTTCATCTCCGTATTGCTTCTTCAGGAGGCGCACGTCATTGCCTGCCCTTGCCTCCACGGGCTGCATACATGCTATTCCGGCCTCGGTGACAAAGGGGAGCAACAACCTGATGTCGCCGTCGCAGTGCCAGATGACCGGCTTGCGCGCGTGCTGGGCGATCGCGCGTTGGTAAGGCGCGACGAGTTCGCGGTAGTGTTTCGGTGAGAGGAAGGGCCCGTTGCGGTAGCACAGGTCGCCGTAGATCATCACGCCGTCGGGTTCCATGCCCTGCGCAAGCGCGCGGTCGTAGGCGTCGCGGAACTGCTTCACCATCCTTTCCATGATTTCGCAAAGCAGCCCGGGGTTCTCGAGCAAAACCGCGGCAAAGGTTCCGAGGGACATGAGCCGCAGGCAGTAGAACCCGGGCTCGCTTGATGCAAATGCGACGAAGCGGCCGGCCTGGCGGTGGCGATCGCAGGCATCTTTCATGCCCTGGATTCTGGCATCGGGGTTGGCGAGCATCTCATCGCGGATGCGCGACCAGTCTTCCTCTGAGTTGAGGGGGTATTCGAGGGTCTGGGGCACGGCGCTGCTGGCCTTCCACTCGCGGCGCACGGTGCCATCGGAGCGCTGCCTGACAAGGACGCGATCGTCTTCTTCGAGGACTTTTTCTTCGCGCATCAGGCCGCCCTCGTAGCGGAGGGGGACGAATTCCAGGGCGAAGTAATCGAGCGGGTCGGCGTCCTCCGGGAAGCCTTCGGCCCGCCAGCGCTCGATGGTTTCGGGCCAGAAGTGGGTCTCTGTGATGGGGACGCGGTCGAGGCAGCGATGCTCGAGGGCAGCGAGAACGCGCTGGCGGCCGGTTATCTGGTTCAGCGCACCCATGGTTTCTCGGCGACGCCTGCGCGCTGATTCGCAGCGCGCGCCATGACGAACAGCAGGCTGGAAAGGCGGTTCATGTATGCGAGGGCGGCAGGATTGACGGGCTTTTGCTCGGCAAGGGCCACCGCGCTTCTCTCGGCGCGGCGGCAGATCGCCCTTGCCATGTGAAGCACTGCGGACAGGATGGAGCCGCCGGCCAAGATGAAGCCCTTGAGGGGCGGCAGGTCTGCCTCGAGGGCAGATATTCTGCGTTCGAGGGCGCGCACGCGGCGCATGCTCATCATCGGCGTCCCCTTCGCGCGGGCAAGGTCCGCGCCGACTTCAAACAGATCGCGCTGAATGCCCTCGATGTTCCGCTGCACGTCCCGCGGCGCGATAGCCGCCGCGCACCCAAGAACCGCGCTCAATTCGTCAATGTCTCCGATAGCCGCCACAACCGGCGAAGCCTTGGAGACCTGTCCCTGTGCTGGCAGGCTTGTGATACCCCGGTCGCCCGGCCTTGCTGATTTGCCTTTCGCCATTAGCGCCATCCTCCGACCTGTTATTCTGCGCGCGATGCCTGCTCCCCCTGCCCCTACGGCGCTGTGCCGGTGGGCCAGAGGTGTATGGTCGCCCCCATGCGGCGCATGTCGGCCAGCAGGCGGGCCGGGTCAACGGCGTGGGCCATCAGCCAGAGTCCGCGGCGGGCGATGAAGCCGTCGAGGTATTGCAGCAGGCACGCTGCAGTCGGGATGGCGGTCAGCATGTAGCCGTCTTGATGGCAGACGGTCACCTGCAAAGAATGATCTGTGCCGTCCTTTTCGCCCTCGGCCTCGAGTTTGAAAACGATCCCGAAGGGCGGACGCGAGAATGTGCTCATTCCCCAGATGAACAGCCTGGCCAAGAAGCGCATGATGAAGCGCCTCCTCGTCTTCGCGAGAAGCATCGTCAACGGGAAGACTATGTAGTCCACAAACCAGTTGAACCCTGCGGCGTAGAGCCCCAGTTCCTCGAGGCCCAGTCGCTCCGGGAGCGCACGCATCTCTTCCAGTTGCATGGGGTAGCACAGGCGGACGCCGAACTCGGGGCCGAAGTCAATCTTTATCGCGTCGCCGTACCCGGCCTTGCGCCATTGGCCTCCTCTGAACACCTCTGCCTTGTAGTCGCGGATTTCCTCCAGGAGTTCCCGGACGGAGGCAGTGGACCCGATCATCCTGGTGCTTACTGCCATAGCGACCACGGCTCTGCGCAAACGAGAGAACTGGGGCGCGGCGTATCGCACGAGCGCCGCGGGCAGGCCCGGATGGCAGCCCGCCTGGGTGATGAAGCAGCGGCCTGCGGACTCGATGGCCGGCCTGAGGGCATTCAGGGCGAGAGCCGCTTTCGGCGAGTAATAGATGTCCAGATAGTCAATGCCGGCGAAGAGCGCGGCACGCGCTATCTGTTGCGCGCAGTGCACTGTGGTGGAACAGATCACGACCATGTCGCACTGGGCGAAGGCCGCAGCCAGGCTCTCCGGGTCGGCGGCATCAACGCGGAGCGCCCGGGCCCGCGCACCGGGGAACTGCGCATTCAGCATGACGGCAGTCTCCTGCGCCTTCTGCCGATTTCTGCCGGCAACGATCACGCGGGCTTGCGTGTGTTCCAGCAGCAGGCGAGCCGTGGGGAGCCCCGCCGCGCCATAACCGCCGAGGATCAGAAACGTTTTGATGGGCATGTGGCTCTCGTGGGGGAGTCCCTCTGCGGGCTCCCAACACGGGCGGCCACCCCTCGGGCCCTGAAGGGCCCCTCGGGGTCCTGAAGGGCAGAGGGCCGCCCCTACATCACAGAGGCGGGATTCCTGGCGGCTGCGAAGAATCCCTGCTATACTCTGCGGACGGTTCGGATCAGGACAAGACACGGAGGAGCAGGTGGCTTTTCAGATCGGGAGGTTGGGCGAGGAGGATTTGCCCGAACTGGTGCAGTTCTGGAACGCGGAGTTCGGCTCGTGGCGGCTGTTCCGCCCACTGA
>Ga0315296_10001380_pt1 | contig 21236 bp, 17 predicted proteins | sample YL17G14_18_MG_FD_203921 | JGI IMG/M metagenome (GOLD analysis project Ga0315296, IMG submission 203921) | Sediment microbial communities from Yellowstone Lake, YNP, Wyoming, USA - YL17G14_18 | ecosystem: Environmental > Aquatic > Freshwater > Lake > Sediment | place: USA: Wyoming | collected...
TGGCCATACCTATGAGGCCCATCCTCTAACATTGGCTGCGGGAGTTGCAGCGATCGGAGAGTACAAGCGACTAGATCTCATTGAACGCTCACGCGAGATGGGCCAGTATCTAGGAGAGCAGTTGAAAGCATTGCAGGACAAGCATCCCTCGGTAGGAGACGTGCGCGGGCTTGGCCTATTCTGGGGACTCGAGCTGGTCCGTAACAGAAAATCCAGGCTAGCCTTCAACACGCGTGAAGACAAACTTCAAGGCAAGTCTATGGTTGCTGACAGCGTCGCAGCAGAATGCATGAAAAACGGCACATTCATCAACTCGTGGATCAACTACCTGATCATAGCACCGCCACTAATAATTAGGAGGGAAGAAATAGACCAAGGCATCAACGCCCTTGACAGCACGCTCGGACTGGCAGATAAGGAAGTCACGTAGCTCAGTCGTCGGCCAATCTGTACATGCCACGATTGGTCAAAGCAACCACCTGCATCTGACCTCTATCCGGTCGTCGGCCACATCAGATAGCAATTGAAGTTGCCCCTGAAACCCCACCCACAAGCCTAATATCCAATCTGTCAATTGGATACTCACCAATTTCGGTGAGGGCATATGGCACAGGCTACAAAGACGCAGGAGCCGAAGGTCGAGGTTCCAATCATCAAGAACTACGTCAACGGCGAGTGGGTTGAGTCCAAGTCTACCAAAACGCTAGACGTCATCAATCCCGGGACGACCGAAGTGCTCGCCCGGGTTCCTCTGTCGAGAAGAGAAGAGGTGGAGGAAACCATTCAATATGCTGTGGAGGCATTCGAGGAATGGAGAGAGACTCCTCCGCTTACACGTGCGCGCTACATGTTCACGCTCAAGAATCTAATGGAAGAGCATTTCGAAGAAGTGTCTCAAATCCTGACGAAGGAGCACGGGAAGACTCTCGACGAAGCACGCGGTGAAGTAAGGCGGGCCATAGAATGCGTTGAACACGCGGCAGGCATCCCCACTCTAATGATGGGGTATAACTCGGAGACTATCGCGCCGGGCCTAGATGAGGAATGTATTCTTCAGCCTCTAGGTGTCTTCTGCTGCCTTCCACCTTCCAATTTCCCTGCGATGATACCTTTTTGGTTCATGCCCTACGGTGTCGCATGCGGCAATACCTACGTCCTCAAGCCTTCTAGCGAAGTTCCGCTGTCTCAGAACAAGTTGTTCGAGCTTATTGATGAGGCAGGCTTTCCGCCGGGAGTCATCAATCTCGTGAATGGCTCAAGGGAAGTTGCGGACACACTATTGGAGAGTAAGGATATCAAAGGTGTATCATTTGTAGGTTCCACTCCTGTCGCGAAATACGTCTACAGCAAAGCGACCGCAACTGGAAAGCGGGCACAATGCCAGGGCGGCGCGAAGAACTTCCTGTTGGTTATGCAGGACGCACCTCTCGACAGCATCATGCCTGCCATAATGAATTCGGTCTATGGCTGCGCAGGGCAGAGATGCCTAGCCGGCGCCAACGTGGTGGCCGTGGGCGACGATGCCTTCTACGAACAGCTGAAGAGGAAGCTGGTTGAAGCGGCGAAAGCCATCAAAACTGGCTACGGCCTGGACGAGAGTGTGCAAATGGGACCGCTTCGTTCGAAGCAAGCTAAGGAGAAGGTCCAATCCTACATCGAGACCGGCATCAAGGAAGGCGCCGAACTTATCCTTGACGGCAGAAACATCAAGGTACCGGGTTATGAAAAGGGGTACTTCATTGGCCCGACAATCTTCGACAAAGTCAACCCGAAGACAAGAATCGGCAGCGAAGAGATCTTTGGCCCAGTTATGTGTCTTATGAGCGCCAAAGACTTCGATCAGGCTCTCAAAATGATTCATGAGAACCCGTACGGCAACGCAGCCTCAATATTCACACAGAGCGGCAAGTGGGCTAGGGAGTTCAAACACAGAGTACAGGCCGGAGATGTCGGGATCAACATAGGGATAGCTGCACCGGTCGCGTACTTCCCCTTTAGCGGTTGGAAAGACTCATTCTTCGGCGACCTGCACGGCCAAGGCTACGACGGCATTAACTTCTTCACCGAGAGGAAGGTCGTTATCGCACGGTGGTTCTAGCCGACTTAAACCACGTGATGAATGTGGGGAATCAACCGTGGAACTGACAACCTTCCGCATGGTCCTACGTTTCACACTCCAACTAGAAGACCAGACAGCCCAGTTCTATCGCAATCTAGCAGCAGAAGGCAAGTTCGCCCAAGCCAAAGAACTGTTCGCAAGATTTGCCGAAAACAGTGCTAAACGCAAAAGGGAACTCGAGAGAACAGCCAGAGAAAGCGTCGACCACTCCCTGCTCGAACCAGTCTCGGGAATCTTCGAAGAAACCTACTCTGTCGACACCACCTGTTCAGACGGAACGACCTTCACAGACGCCGTCACTTCTGCAAGGAAGCTGGAAGAAAGGATGCAGAGATTCTACATGGAAGCAGGCGACAAAATCAAGTTCATTTCGAACGTGAGCAGGCTGTACAGGCGGTACGCTCAGGATAGAGCCAAGGCTCTCACAACCTTGCAAGGGCTCGCATAGAATAGTCTGGGGAACGGAACCTAGGTTGAAACCCTGCCTACAATGCGGCAAGTGCTGCATAACTCATCCTTGTGCCCTTGCGCCAGATGATTTGACTAATGTTGCCCGCTTTCTCTATCTGTCAGAAAAGGGGCTCTTCAATCGATTCCTAGTCCTAGACTACGTTCTTGATTCCAGTGAGAAACGCTACTACCTCTGCCCTGCAAGAAAAGACGATAGACCAGGAAGAATTGCCGCGAAGGAGTGGACTTTCTTGCCCTCTCCCTGTGTCTTTCTTAACGACATAAGGTGCGAAATCGAAGAGGTCAAACCCAGGGGCGGCAGAGAGTTCTTCTGCCACCTGATGACCACTTCTAACTATGATCTGATAGGGTATAGCAAGAAGAGAGCTGCCAGAGATTGGAGCATGTCACCCGTGCTGCACCAGTTGTTGTTGGCAGCAATTCAGAACGAATCTGCAACTGAACCCAATGGCGGCAGAAGACTACATGGTAGCTAACGCGCTCAAGCAACATGGCGGATATTGAAGAACCCAGTACAAACACTGTCAGTTTCAAGAGTGATTGCCGCGACTACAACCCCATTCCTCGACCGAGGGTCTGGAGGAAGCGCAGATTCCAACGCGAACACAGCAACAGCCTCTGGCAGGCAGACTACACGCTCACAGAACACGACGAGTGGATGATCAGCTACCTCGACGACCATTCACGCTTCATACCAGGGTCCAGAATCCACCACAATCCCACAGCCGAGCATGCAATCGATCTACTCGACGAATGCGTCGAGCAGTACGAGAAACCCACACAGATACTCACCGACACAGGCCCCCCATTCCACCCGGCGAGAGGAGGCATCTCGGAGTTCACAGAATTCTGCACTGGAAACGGCATCGAGCACATAGTCACCAGGACACGGCGGCCGAGCACGATAGGCAAGATCGAGGCATTCCATAAGGCGTACGTCTACGAGGCTTGGATGTTTCCGACTCAAGAGAGCTTTGAGAGTTACTGGAACTATGAGCGTCCACATCAGGGAATCGGTCATCTTTATCCGGCTGACGTATGCTTCAGGGACAGATGTGAAGAGATGAAAAGTCTCTAGTCCTGGTGGGCGTGTCGGTTCTCTCTGGTTGGTAAGCCCGATGGTGCGCTGACCAGTGTCGGTCGAGTGTGTGAATGGGCAACCTTCCGGAGCGGCTCATTGAATGCGCAATACGCGCGGATAGGTGAGTGCCGCGTTCAAGCCAACCATGAAATGGATGTGAAGTAGAGATGTCGGTCTACGTTGGAATAGATGCCCACAAGCGATTCTTCCAAGCAGCCTTGATGAATGATCAGGGAGCCATACTACATGAACTCAAACTCGAGAACACCCTAGAGGGAGCTCACCGCCTCGTCAAGCTAGCGAAATCCATCAACCCTCACGTGAAAGCCGTCGTAGAACCATCAGCCAACACTACATTCCGAACTATCCCGCACAACTGTCCGGAATGTCTTTGACTTTCGCAAAATCCGCCGGTCGGAGCTCGTTCAGAGGAGTATTCGCCGAGACTCGCGACAGACGAGGAAGTGCATGAATTCGTAGGGAATTCTGGAGCCTTCGAGAAGCTGCTTCCTGGGGAGTCGGTTGAGGGTTGCGTGGTTTTCAAGATACCTGTTGACGCTACCCCGATAGAGATCAGCCTAGTCTATGTGCCTCCTCTCATGGAGTATGGTTGATCAGCCTGATCATAGGGCACGAGAAATGTGCCTCCTACAAGCGTTCACAGTAGGGGCAAAGGAACACTGCGAATCAACAACCTCGAATTCCCTACGCTCCAAACCCGGCGAGGGATCGTCCGGGCATTGCACACACTTGCTGTTGCCAGCCGCCTCTGGCCGACCGCTCTACTTCAGCTCTTGACTGGAGAGACATATGGGCGGAGTTCAGGACTTCTGGTAGAGCAAGCAACACAAGGCTACGTTGATGATGAGCATTCATCATACAATAGGCGCGATCTGTCATACACTACGTCCGATCCAGAGTATCTGTCAACGTGGAATTCGCTCAGCAGAATGCAAGGAACAATCAGTTCCATTCTAAGCATCGCTTGAATTGGCGTCGGACCTCTTGTCGGTTTGTTCGCTCACTATTGCCCTGCCTGCAAAAGCCGGATCAGTTCTCCGATGTGACGCAGCTCCTCCAAATCCTCTGTGGCTCTCAGAAGCCTATCCGCCTGTTCATTCCCGAGCACACACGAGGCGAGTCTTCTGAACTTCTCCACTAGCTCGCCTCTCGAAAGTGGGTTCTCTGGCTCTCCCTTAGCGAACTGGACGAAGGCTTCCAGTTGCTTGCCATCCCTTGTCGTAACAGTGACTGTCGAGACCAGTTTTGGCACCGGACTGTGATACAGTTCGTCAGCGTGTTGGTCTGTCTCGACTTTAACCTTACTTGCCAAACCCAACACCCTTTGATTTCTGAGAAAATCTTCGCGGAACCAGTTTGGACCTGGAGGTTCTCTAAGAATAGTCATGGCGACGGTGTAGGGCAGAGAGAATTCCGCATCAACTATCTCTGAAGGTCTATAGTCTACCAGCAGCTCTGTCAGGTCCGCAATTGACCTAACCAGGACCTCCTCAATCTGATGAGGCTTGACATCATGCTCGTCCAGAATTCTGCGAACAGCGTCCAGCGTAGCATGCGTAAATCTGCATGAAGAATAGGGCTTGAAGGCCCCCCTCAAGATCTCATACTCTCGCCCCAACCCCTTGAGCATCTTTTCAAAATCACATCTATCTGACCCTGCCATCATCCAGAAACCAGTCTCGCCGTCGAGTATGTCTCTGCAGCCGACGAACCCTTTCCGTGCCAGAAGTGCACCTGTAACCCCTGCTAGCGTGGCCCAAGCTACACTGTCCTTGACCCAGGTAAGCGGCCTTTTCTCGAAACCCCACTTCATTGCTGAGGGAAGAGGCGACGCGGCTCCAGCTATCCCGAAAGCATTCAGAGTCTCAAACCTGCTTAGCCCCAAGAGCTTGCTCGCAGCTGAGACAGCTCCGAAGACTTGATGCGTTCCCACGCCCCAAACTTTCTTGTACCTTCCTTTGGAAGGCCAAATGGCCTTTCCAATTCTCGTAACAACTTCATAGCCGACCACGAAGGCTGTGAGGAAACCCTTGCCCGACGCTCCTACTAGTTCAGCTATCGCCAGAGTTGCAGGCATCGTGGTCGCTGATGGGTGACCGACCCAGTTGTCGTCGTCGTAGTCCAAAGCATTTGTCAGCGTTGAGTTTATGAATGCTGCATCCTTGCAGGCGACTTTTCCGCCATGCCCGATTATCGTTGATTCTTTGCCGTTTGATTCCCCAAGAGCGGCTATGATCGATGATCCGATTCTAGTTTTGAAGCCGCCGAGAGCACAGCCGAGTGAGTCGAGAATGCAAAGCTTGGCTCTATCGATCACATCACTAGGCAGATCGTCGAAACGTGTTTCCATCGCATAGTCGACCAAGGCCTCAGTAACAGACATAACCCCTCACAATCCACTAATACATGTATCGAAGGATAACAGTTAGGTCCTTCCGAAGGGTAAGTGCCATGGAGATGAAGAAGTCCCAATACTCCGGACGCAATAGCGAGCTCCTCGACGCCATCAGAAGACAGTTCCCCCGCGCGGGGACTGATGCAACGGGAAGGCGCAGAGTCTTCTTCGAAAACGGAGCAGGATCACTGGTTCTAGGACGGGCGGCTGAAGCGGAGGCAAAGGCACGCCTAGATTACTTTCCCAATGTGGGTGAAGCATCGTGGGAGTCGAAAATGGTCGAAGAAACGATAGTGGAGGGACGGAAGGCAATCAGGGATTTTCTGAACGCGCCTTCGGAGAACTGCATTGTGTCGGGGGAGTCGGCCACTAGCCTACTCTTCTGTCTCAGCTACGCGCTATCGAAGGAGATGCCTCCGAACGCAAACGTAGTCACAACTGAGTACGACCATTACGCCAACATTAGCCCCTGGCTGGAACTCGAACGAAGAGGAGTCATACAAGAGGTCAGATTAGCGAAGTTCAACATCAGCGATGGAATATTGGACTTGGATGACCTCGCAAGGCTCATCGACAGCAATACCCGAGTAGTTGCCGTGGCGGGAGTCTCCAATGCCTTGGGCTCGAAGACTCCTTTGCGCAAAGTCGCTGAACTCGCCAACAAGGTTGGTGCCTACGTAGTCGTCGATGCAGTCCACATGACCCCGCACATTCCAATCGACGTGCAAAAGGTGGACTGCGACTTTCTCGTGTTCTCTGCATACAAACTGTTCAGTCGGCGGGGGAGTTTCATGTACGGTCGAAAGGCACTGCTTGAGAAGATCACACCGTACAAGGTGGACCCGTGCTCGAATCACGCTCCAGTCAAGTGGGAGATGGGAACTCGCGACCAAGCCCTCTTCGCCTCGATCACGGCTGTCATGGACTATCTGAGTTGGCTGGGAATGAAAGTCGAAGAGCAGGTCTCGGACAGAATCCACGAATACGCCGGTAGACCCCGCTTGCTGAAAGCGGCTCTGTCGTGGATTGAAGAATACGAGCGCACACTATCCAAAACGATGCTCGACGGAATCTCAGACATCCCCGGCATGTGCAGCATGCGCGGAGTGGAACTCTACGGCCTGAAGGACGCAACGAAGTCACATCTTCGGACGCCCACTTTCTCATTCAATATGAGAGGTGTTGACCCCAAGACACTCGCGGAATATCTGTGGAAGAAGCACAGTGTAGTGTGCATAGCGGATGATTTCTATTCAAGAGCGCTCAAGACCTATGATGTACCTCTTGCAGTCAGGGCAAGCCTCATACATTGCAATACTATCGAGGAAGCTTCTTCTTTCCTGTACGCTCTAGCTGACGCAGCAAAGCACTTTAACGAAAGTTGATCTTTCGAAGCGTCAAGAAAGTCAAGGCAGGGAAGAAGCAACATGCACGGAGTGGTCGAACTGGATTTTGTGAAAGGTCACATGGGCGGAAATGAGATAGTGCTCCTAGATGGAAATGCAATGGACAACGAAAGATGTGTCGAAGCAGCACTTTCCGCCCTAGACTCGCCAGGTATTCGAGGAGATCAGGCTGGAATTCTGGAGAAGCCGACGCGTGGCGGTGACATCAAGGTGAAAATTGTTGACAGATCAGCCAGAGACTTCATCCCCATGTGTGGAGGTCTAACGCAGGTTCTTTGGAAAGCCTTGGCCGAGACGGATGTAGCGAAACGCTATCACATTCCCAAGTCACTCAAACAGCTAGTCATCGAGACAGACGTGGGACTTGTAAGGGTGTCACTCAAGACAACCAGAGATGGAACAGCGGCATTTACCGACATGACAAGGTTTGTGGAGGAGTGCTATCGACTTGGTGTTTCATCAATCGAAGTCGCCGGTGTCAAATCCGTCAGGGTCGGAAGGGTTCTCGTGGCCGATGTTTGCGAGATTCAGAGGGCATACCCAGAGACGGACTTTGACGTTATGAATTCAGAGGCAAAGGAAGTCCTGATAAAGATGCAGGCCGACTTCGATGGGCAACGTTTCTTGGATACTGTCAACACCGATTTCGCTCTGTTCAGCATGTATCTGGACGATCCAACGCATGGCCGTGTCCTCTTTCCCCACAACGTGAAGGGAGGTCACATCGAGCCGTCCTGTGGAACCGGATCTGTTGCTATTGCAGTGGCACTAGCTGAAACTAGCAGGGTGGGAGATGGCACGGTCTCTGTTCGTCTAGATTCAGGAGGTCTACTGGTCCTAGGAGGCCCCGAAACTACCGAGGTCCTCCTTGTCAAAAGGGAAGGAAAGGTAACCGAAGCGGAATTCACACACAGCCTTGTCGAAATACTGTGTACGGGAAGAATCTGGTTTCGGGTTCGTTGATCTCATAATAATCTCTACTTCGAATCAAGTGCCTGCGGGGCGCCAGCTCCCCCAGTCAATGCGGTGTTTTCTTAGCGCCTCCTCTCGTAGGCTCACGCCAAGCCCTGGTTTCTGAGGAACTGTCATGCAGCAGCATCCTTGCTCGGAAGTGATGTTCAGGCCTGTTGACGTGTCATCGGCGAGCCCCGACTCCGTAGTGGGGATATCCGCCTCCCAGTACTTGATGTTACTCAAGGCTGCGATCACATGAAGGTTAGCCGAAACGCCAATACTTGACTCCAACATTGTTCCCATGTGGCAGACTATTCCAGCTGCCTCGGAAATTCCGTTCAGTTTCAATGCGTTGTGAATGCCGCCGGATTTCATGAGTTTTATGCTGATTACATCGCATGCCTCTTCCTGGATGGCCCTCATTGCATCCATGGGTGAATGTACGCTTTCGTCGAGCATTACTGGAACGTTGACTTTGCTTCTGATGCGAGAGAGGCCTTTGAAGTCCCAAGAAGGAATTGGCTGCTCAACGAGTTCTATGTCGTATTTCTCCAGCTTCCGTATGACTCTAGCAGCTCTGTCCGCGGTTTTCCATCCTTGGTTGGCATCTATCCAAATCCTTGGGCCTGGCCCCAAGGCTTCTCTGATTCCCTTCAGGAGCAAGAGATCATCGTTGTGGTGCTTGCCGACTTTTATCTTGAAAGTTGAGACGCCTTCCTCTGCTTTCCGCTTGCATGTCTCTATTGATTCGGAGACACTGGCCATACCCATCTGGCCTGTGACAGATATCCTTGATTTCGTAACGCCACCGATTATGTTGCATACAGGCTGTCCAGTGGCTTTTCCGACAATGTCATGGAGCGCGATGTCTACTGCGGCCTTCGCGGAGGCATTTCCGACGACGGCGGAATTCAGATCGGCAGTTATGGCTTCAATGTTGAATGGGTCTTGATTCAGTATCACTGGGATTAGTCTCTCGTTGAGTATGTTCTCAACGGTGCCGGCCGTCTCGCCGGTGAATTCATAGGCAGGGCATGCCTCGCCAAGTCCCCAAACATTCTCATCCGTATGCACTTTTAGCACGACGAGTGGCTGATGAGTGTAGACTGCGGATGCTATCTCGTATGGTCGCTGAAACGGGATCTTCACAGGAAAGACATCCACTTTCGTTATTTTCATCGAGCCACCTCGCTGTCGTGTTTCCAGACGGGTTGCTATTGACGGCCCTTCGCCAAGGCGAGTGCATTGAGTACTTCAGCTAGGAGTCTCGCGCCGAGGATTGACGTGATACCGCTCGGGATATCGTAGTCAGGGGCGATCTCGACGAGGTCGAATCCGAGAAGTCTTGAATTGCAGGTCGTTCTTAGCGCCAGAACTGCTTCACTTGATGTGAAGCCGTTGGGGTCAGGGCTGTTGGTTCCCGGTGCATACGCGGGGTCAACCACATCGATGTCGAAGGTCACATAGACTCCGCAGGTGTCTTTGGTTGCGATCTGAAGCGCTTTCTTGCAGATCGTTTCGATGCCCTCTTCGTGAACTTGATCTATCGTATAGATCGTGCTGCCTATTCTTCTTGCAGTCTCATACTCTTCCCGGTCGTTGCGCCAGCCCCTTATCCCTATCTGCACGGCTTTGTGAGGGTCCACGTTTTCCAGTTCCAGGACACGTTTCATCGGAGATGCTCTAGTGAAGCGGTCTCCTGAGAGGTCATCAACGAGGTCCATGTGCGTGTCAAACTGAATCACCCCGATCTTGCCTTTTGCTCCTTGAGAAATCGCTTTGACTATTGGAAGAGTTATGGCGTGATCGCCGCCAACTGAGAGAGGGACGGCTCGTTTGGCCAGTATCAGGCTCGTTCTTTCTTCTATTCTCCGGAAGCTCTCCGATGTATTGCCCGGAACAATGTCAACGTCGCCGACATCAACTGCGACCAAGAGGTCACTCAGCGTTACCTGCGTCTCAACGCAGTAGTCTGTGAAAAGCATGGAGAATTTTCTGACGGTCTGCGGAGCGATTCTTGTCGCTCCGCCTCGGAAAGTGGCAACGCCATCAAAGGGAACACCTTGTATGGCGGCGTCGCAGCCTTCGAGGGCATTCAAATCAGTGACTAGCCTAATCCCCATGAACGGGGGCACATCTGAATAGAGCCTATCCATCCATATCACTTCTCGGAGGCTAACATGACTCCCCTGACGACCGAAAGCCAAGATATAGGTGAAATGTGAGGGATGACAGCACGATCCGTTTAGGGTGGAACCGGCCTACCGCGAGCGTTTCTCTATTTCCTGGATCATCCCTACAAGGTCTTTTTCGACGTCCGGATCGAGTGGCTTAGGCTGATGTTCTGCTAAGACGCTCTTAGCGATGTCTTTCGAGATTGCTGTTATGTCCCTTGAGCCCTTCTTCTCCCACACTTCTCTGGTGTTCCTATTCATCAGACTGGGGATAAAGTGCTCTTTCTTGAAGTGCTCCAAGGTGTGTCGATGACTAATGAACATGCCCCCGGGTCCAACTTGCCTTATGATGTCAACCGCCAGTTTTTCGTCGCTTACATCGATACCACGAAGGATGCGCTTTGCCATTCCGCACATGTCGTTGCTGATTACTAGCTGTTCGTAGCTTGCCGTCTTTGTCGATTCTATCGAGCCGGCGGCATCATAGATGAAGTTGATTCCACCAAGAGCCGCTAGAAGAAGAGTCATAGTCTGCTCAAGCGCCGACTGCACTCCTAGGATATTCGAGTCTGTTACGCCGCCCGTTCCTCGGCTGGGGATTCCGTAGTACCGAGCTAGTTGGGCAGTTCCCACGTTTATCAGGCCTGTTTCAGGTCCTCCTAGAGCTATGTTTCCCGTCTTCATGTCTGAGACTGCTGAAACGTTTCCGTACAGGACCGGCGCGCCTGGGTTGAATATTTGAGCTATCACTATCCCACTCAAGATCTCCGCGTTGGTCTGCGATAGAACCCCGGCCAAGGTGGCAGGAGCAGTCATGCCTGCTTGAGCTTCCGGGGCTACGATCACAGGTTGGCCATACTTGCCAAATACTCTGAGGCCCTCCAATGTATCAACGGAGTGCGTGAGCGGGCTGAATGGATTGTAGAAGCCCAAGAGGATCGGGCGTTTCCTAAGTTCCTCTTCCCCACCAAGGACACGAGACGCAATTCTAATGTTGTCCATTGCTGCCGATTCGCCGAAATTGTAACCGTCAGTGGGTTTCTCTGTGTTCCTTAATCTCTCCACCAATGAGTATGCGTGCGCGGCGGTCTCAGGTACATCCTTCGGCGTTACCATCTCAGACACATGATCGATATTGTCCAAGCCATCAGCGAGCCTAGTGAGAAGGGCTGTGTCCCTCACAGTTGCGTATCGCCGTCTTCCTGTGTCCAGGTCCAACACGTAAACTCCCGTACCTTGAGTGGCGAAGTGGACTCTCTTCCCATCCAATCTCAGAACATTCTTCGGATTTCGCCCATACAGTCTGAAGGAGCTTGGAGCCTTCTTGACGGCTTCCTTGACGAGACGCTCCGGGATCTTAGCCATACCATTGCTGAAATCAACATCAGCTCCTGCGTCTGCAAGGGCTTTCAGTGCTCTTTCGTTCTGGACTTTCAGTCCGACGCTTTGCAGGATCTCCAAAGTAGCCAAGTGTATCTCATTCAGTTGGTCTTTTGTCAAAATTTCGTAGAACATCTCAGTTCGGGCTCCTTTTGTTGAGGTTCTGACGTGCCACTGCAACGGCTCCTAGAGCCTCTGCCGCGTAACCGTCAGCTCCGATCTCTTTGGCCCATGCTTCTGATACCGGCGTCCCTCCGACCATGACTTTGACTTCTCTTCTCAAATGCTCTTTCTCGAGACCTGCCATGACCTCGGGCATTCTCGCCATTGTAGTTGTCAGCAATGCGGACATCCCAAGTATGTCAGGTCGAACCTCCTTTGCCTTCTCGATGAAGGTTTTCGTTAGGACATCCGCCCCTAGGTCAACTATCTCGAAACCTGCTACCGTAAGCATAGTGCCTACAAGGTTCTTGCCGATATCGTGGATGTCGCCCTCCACGGTGCCTATCAGAACCTTCCCAAGGGGTTCTCTCATCTTTGTCGAGCCCTTGGAAATTGCCGGTTTCAAAATGGCGATGGCTTGTTTCATGGCCTCCGCTGCTATCATGAGTTCTGTTAGGAATACCTCGCCGGCTTCGAACCGGTCTCCAACAGTCTTCATCGCTTTAGAGAGTCCCTCTTCGATAGCCTTGACAGGGTCCGCACCAGCCGTCACGGTATCTTGGGCAGCCTTGATAGCGCCGTCGACATCATAGTTCAGAACAGCTTCTCTCAAGGCGCTTTGTGCTCTGTCTTGCACTGCTTGCATCTCGTTCCCCCTGACTCAAAAATGAGATCCCGAATTAGTTAAGGCTTGTTCCAATCCCGTTGGCTCGGGTTGAACTTCGCTCCAAAACTCGCCGTGTCACTTGATGGCTGTACAGTTTGCCGGGCCTTAGAAAGTCTCACAACTGAGAAGGCAATACAGCGTAGGCTTATATACGCAGATATTGCTTGCTATGGCGACGAGACTTGACTGAAAAACGCGTCTTTCTTAGAGAAGCAACAGGACTCGTAAGAGGCGCCGGAATCTGGGACGTAATCGGCTTCAACAGTATCAACAACCAGATCGGTTTCGGAATACTTTGGCTGATCCTTTGGGGACCACTGCTTGCCGCTGGCGGAGACATGGTCATTTCGACGATAATCGCTACGATCGGGGCCGTATTCCTCGCGATGTGCTGGGGATTTCTCTCCGCATCCATGCCCCGTAGCGGTGGTGACTACGTTTGGAACAGCCGCGTGATTCATCCTTCTATCGGATTCGCCACAAGCTGGAGCTGGGTCTTCTGGAACTTTCTGTGGTCAGGCATTCTTTCTGCCTGGGTCGCAACCCCAGGTCTCTCCACGCTGTTTCTATTGCTGGAACAGCCGGACTGGAGCGCGGCCATGACGACTCCGCTCATGATATCGATCGTCGGTGCAATAGTCATCCTGTACCAGACCGCCATCCTGCTATTCGGCATCAAGGCTTACTTCAAGTATCAAACCGTCGTCTTTGGCCTCGCCATGCTGATGGTGATAATCTGCCTCGTCACTATAGGCACAATTGATCATGCAACGTTCGTTGCAAGATTCAACGATGTCAGTGCGAAGTTCGGTTCTCTGAGCTACTCCGGAGTGATAGACACTGTCTTGAAGGATGGGGGCCCGATACCTCCAACAACCTGGAACTCGACACTGAAGCTACTCCCGGTTGCTTACTGGGGTTTGGCATACTCCTATCTTTCAGCTATGATCGGCGGCGAGATCAAGAACGTTAAGAGGACGGTGATCGTCGGAAACATGACAGCGGCGATCGTAACGGGCTTCTTCATGGCTCTGGCAGCCTACATCTACACGCAAGTCATTGGATACGACTTCCTCTACTCAATAGCGTATGCTTGGAGTAACGGACTGCCTGGTTATGCTTTGCCGATTCAGCCCGACTTTGTGTATCTGGCCGGAATGATGACAGACAACATGGTAGTTCGAGCACTCATGGGCATAGGATACGTCTGCTGGACTGTGTCTCTTCCGGCGATGGGCATCCTCTGCCAAGGCAGGATCATGCTGGCCTGGTCGTTTGATCGGGTGATGCCCGCAGTTGTTGGCGACGTGAGCCCAAGATTCCATGTCCCCGCAAAGGCGCAAGCATTCTGCGCTGCAGCAGGAATCGCGACCTTGGTTCTGTATGCGTACTTCTGGGGTTTCCTTGGGAGCATGACCACAGCGATCGGCCAGTCGCTCACCGTCTTCCTCTTCACTGCCATTGCTGCAACGGTCTTTCCCTTTGTCAGAAAGACAAAGCACATCTGGAATGCATCGCCGGTCAAGCGGTACAGGCTTGGAGGAATCCCAATGATGTCCATATTCGGATTCGGCTACTTGATCTTCATACTCGTCGTAATGTACTACTTCTTCGTCTATCCCGATTACGGAGCAATGCACATGCCATCGCTCATGCTGTCGGTGGGCTTCTTCGTAACGGGCCTGGTGTGGTGGTTCGGCGCGTACTGGTACCGGAAGAGACAAGGCGTAGACGTACTACTGGCATACAGAGAGCTTCCGCCGGAGTAGAAGGGACACAGAACGGATCGCTTCCTTACGCTACGTGCTCCCCCGTAGCATCTAATAGGAGGTGCAAAGGCGGTTCAAGGTCAGACATACGTTGAGTGCTACAGAAACGCTGGTCAACTTCACTGTCGGACTGAGATACGAGGATCTGCCTGCTGAGGTCGTCGAGAAAGCCAAACTGTGTCTTCTGGATTCGCTGGGATGCGGACTCGCCGGGAGACGCACGCGGTTGGGGCGCGTCATTGTAGAGCACGTCAAAGAGACGGGCGGCGCGAGGCAAGCCACCCTTATCGGCGATCGAACCAAAGTCCCGTGCGCCCAAGCCGCTTTCGCAAACTCGGCCATGATCAATGCGCTCGACTATGACGAAACGTTTGAGAACCATGGTCATCCTGGCTCTAGTCTGATACCTGCGGCACTATCAGTTGGTGAGCATCTCAGGGTTTCAGGCCGAGAGCTCATCGAAGCTATGGTCGCTGGCTATGAAATATCCACGAGAATCGGAGCTGCAATTCAGCCATCTCGAGGGAGAATGAGTGAGGTTTGGTTCTGTGGGACATGGCACACGTTCGGACCGGCTGCGGCAGCGGGTAAGCTTCTTCGGCTTGACAGCCTACAGATGGCCAACGCTTTCGGTATCGCTGGGGCCACTTCACCAATTCCCACTGGAGGACCCGGCGGGTGGGGCCCGAGGCCTCAGACTTGGGTTAAGGAGCCGACGGCTTGGCCCGCGTATGAAGGGGTCCTAGCGGCACAGTTGGCCAAGCGCGGTTTCAAAGGAAATCGCATTATTCTTGACGGCAAGCTCGGATTCTGGCGGATGGCAGGCTCTGACCAGTGCGACTTCGATGCAATGGTCAAAGGGCTGGGAAGCATCTACAGAATTCTAGACATATCTTTCAAGCCTTACTCGTCATGTCGGTGGACGCACTCGACGCTTGACGCCGTCAAAGAACTTGCAGAGAGTAACAAACTCGCTCCTGAGCGGATAAGAGAGGTCGTCGTGAGAACCTTTCCTCAGCACATCACTGACCTCACGGACTACGAACCAGCAACTCTAGTCGACGGGGAGATGAGTACGCCCTACACGGTTGCTATGGTCCTGCTCGGCATCAAACCCGGACCAGATTGGTTCAGCGACCGAACTCTCCGTGACCCCAAAGCTTTGAGTCTGGCCAAGAAAGTCAAGATCGAAGTTGATGACGAGGCCACCCGAATCTTCGTCAAAGATCGCAAGATGGTATCGACCGTGCAGATCTCGATCGACGACGGACAGAGACTGACTGCGCGAAAAGAATACGCCAAGGGCGACCCAAAGAACCCGATGACAAAAGACGAGCTTCTCGAAAAATTCCGTACACTTGCGAAGCAAACTCTTACAGCAAGCAAAACCGAGAAGCTGGCATGCGCTATTGAAGGGATAGAAACCACGGGGAACATCTCGAGCCTAGCCCTTCGCTTCCACTAGCGGCAGACAGTCATTTCTCCGCTGTTGCGCCCAAGATATCATTGCACAAATCTTACTTAGGTAGGTCGTAGAAGTTATCGGCCCGAGTTCCGCGCATCACCTAAGTAGGCCAAGAACATGCAAGTGGCAGTATTGGGATCGGGTAACGGTGGTTGTGCTGTCGCATTCGACTGCGCAGAGCACGGGCACACCGTGCGCCTGTTCGATTTTGAGAAATTCCCCGATAACATAAGGAGCATTCAAAAGAGCGGAGGGATCTACGCCGAAGGCGAGCTTGAAGGCTTTTCTCCTGTCGCGTATGCAGGCCACGATATCAAGAAAGCATTAGACGGAGTCGATGTGGTCTTTGCGGTTGGGCCTGCTTACAGTACCCGGCCCTTTGCCGAAGCTTGCAAGCCGCACATTCGGAAGGGGCAGAGCGTCATTGTCTGCCCGGGTTCCTGCGCTGGCAGCATCGAATTCAAGAAGGTGGCAGGGCTGACCATACAGGACGAAAAGATCATAGTTGCGGAAACCTCCACGCTTCCATATGCAGTCCGGATAGTTGAACCCGGCAGAATCAGAGTTTTCCTGAAACTGAGAGGCGGCCTTATCATTGCGGCTGTGCCAGCAAGGAACACTGCACGAGTGTTGGAGACGATCCGCGATGTATACCCGGCTATCTCAGCCGCCAGGAACGTTCTCCACACGAGCTTGGAGAACGACAATCCGACCCTCCATCCAGTCATTACTCTCCTGAACACTGCCTTGATCGAGCGCACAAGGGGGGATTTCTGCTTCTATGAAGAGGGAGTGACCCCGGCCGTCGGACGGCTCATTGAAGCTGTGGACAGAGAACGCATGGCGATCGGGAAGGAACTCGGTTTCAATCTCGCTCCCGACCCGGAACTGGGATGCACCCAAGGATACATGAAAGAGGCTACCTACGACAAGGGTTTCTCCGAAGCGCCCGGGTTTAAGGGCATCAAGGCTCAGAGTGGTCTTGATCACAGATTCTTCAACGAAGACGTAGGTTACGGCTTAGTGTTCATGCAGAAACTTGGGGAACAGATCGGCGTGGACACCCCTTACATATCTGCTGTCATCAAGTTGGCTTCCGTATTGATGGATCGGGACTATCTCAATGAAGCAAAGCGAACTATGGAATCCTTAGGGCTTTCAGGGTACACGGCAGAAGAATTGAATAAGCTCTTGGCCTGAAGAAAAGGGGACGTCTAGAGAATCTATTTCTTCTCTTTCTCTTCTCTCGTATTCCTGGAGTCAGGCTCCAGTCGCAACGTAACGCAGTATGTCACTTTGAGTCATGTTCGCGACTCCCAACTTTTCCACGTCGATCCCTATTGCTCTGAAATCTCTGCCAGTTGCCACGCTGGCAACGTGGATTATCGTATCAGTGGTGGGAGTAGGTACGCCGAACTTCTGGCCGAAAGAGGAAAGAGGGACTAGACCGAACGGGACATCTTCTCTCACGTCGCCATAATCCATGAGGCTAACCTTGGGGCGCCATGTCGCGTGGGACTTCAACGTGTGCAAGGCATCATATGCTGTGTCGCCACTCACTCCGTATTTGCGATAGACCATACTCATCAGTTTTGCGAGGCTGGGCGAATCGATTCCGAAAGCCTTTGCGACCGCTATTCGCTCTTGGTCGATAGCTTCTGCCACGCGTCCGACAGCTGGAGTAATTCCGTAGCCGAAGAAATCAAAATCTCCGGTCGTCTGTTCCCAGTGGCCTGCATTCATCAATGCGGTTACAGCGTGGAAGGGCACATTCAGATTGTACAGGCTTGTATAGAGCACGTTCTCAAGAGACACCGCTTCGGGGTAGATCTCCTTCACTGTCTTCAAGACTTGCTCAGTTCTTGTGGCAGGCATTGCAGCAATCCAAAGTTGCTGCTTCGCAGCTCTAACGAATATGTTGCCCTCAGGGGTCTTCTCGGTCATGTATGGGTATATTGATGCCTCAGCGAGTATGAGGCCGGGCCGACCGATCTTCTTCGCACGGGGGTAGAATCGCATAGAAGACCAGTATGACGTCCAGTTCAATACGACTTGGTTGTTTGAGAAGTGAGGAAGGCATGCGTCCATGAATGACTCGTGGGCGAATGCAGGAACGGTGAGCATGATCATGTCTGCATGATCGACGGCTTCTCGAGCATTAGTGGTAAGGAAGTCGGGCATGTACGTCCCCGACAGTTGTCCGGTCAGCGTTATGCCTCCCTTCTTCCGAATACTGTCTATGTTCTCTGAGAACTGGGGGAGGTCAGAAAGGAGGATTTCATGACCTTTTGACTTGAGGTACCCCGCAATCGTGCATCCGGCAGCTCCTGCGCCTAGTACTGCAATTCTCATTTGACCCGTCACCATGCCTAGCTGCTCTGTTTCAAGCTGCTCGCAAACTTGCGGTAGAGCGAGCGCAATTCGTTGGCTCTGCTTTCGCCATCTTCAATTCTTAGTCGCCTGCAATCGTAACCAAGCATTTCCTTCATTATCTCGACGGATTTGTCAGTGTAAACGAGCGCCCCGTCATCTTCTATTCTCTCGACGCCGTCAAACTTCTGAGCCTCTTCGTTGATCTTTATCGCATCTTGTAGAGTCAACTCTTCAGGGAGGACGACTTCGGCTCCGTCCGCGTTCAGTCGAACAGGGTAGCCTCCAGGCAATCCCTTAGGACCTGGCGAATGAGTTATTTCGTCCGTGTCGTTTATGATCGCAGCGATATTCTTGACGGCGGAACCAGCAACTCTTTGATCGGACTCTTTTCCTGGAGGCACCGGAGGAAAGGCGGCCCACATCTCGTCGAGATCGATTCGGCCGGTCACGTTCCTGTCTCCTACCATGATCTTCAGATAGTATGGTGCGCCCATCGTAGATCCGAATTCCTCAACTCTAACGTCGTGATAGTGATGTGCCAACATGAAAACGGTGACGTTACGCATTGGAACCTTCAGTTGATGGCTGACATACCTTTTGACAAAAGGAACAAGAAGGTCTAGGTTACCGATTCCCACAAGTGGAGCCAGACCCACCTTTGAGAGAATCGGATTGACAACATCGGGGAATGAGGAACTGAGCACGTGTCCTGAAATGCCAGCTTTCTTGACTGCCTTCATTAGCTTGTGTGTTAGGGTCAAATGCATAGGGGTCCAAGGACCGAGGCCAGCTTGCAGGAGCTTCTCGTAATGTTCCTTCGGCAATTCTCCGATGACCCACCAGGATTGAATGGTCGTAGCATTGTACACTACAGAAGGATCCTCTTCTTTGAGAATCCCAGCTGTCTCCTCGATATTGTTGAGATCGACCTTACGGAATCCCATTTCAGGATAGTATCCTTGGCTGGCTGCTCCAAGCTGGGCGTTGTTGAGTTTCCTGAGGCCCCAATCCTCGTCACAGTCTGCGGCAACTATCGACCTAATACCCGGTGTCCGTGCAAGGAATTCTAGTGCATGTCCGCCGAGACTACCCAGACCGACGATGAAAACCTTGTTGCACAGTTCATTTTTACTCTTCTGCATGATAGTACCTTCAAAGCCGCTTCTCGCATCATCACGGTCCTTCCGTGATCCAACGTGAACCGGTACCGGCAGGACTAGACCTCTTCCATTCTTTAACGATAGCGGCTATACAGGGTCCGAAAGCGATACCGAGGACTGGAACGGGCGCCATTGTTGGAGCTACGGCTGGATCGCGATCAAGGGTTCGGGCACATAGGCTTGAAGCGTTGGTCTTTCAGAAGAGACGGATGCTGAGGTCAGCAGAGTGGATCGCGGTGAGTATGTTAATGACTTTCTCGTTTGAGCTGGCATGAAAAAGGGGTCATGCACGGACTGGGGGGAATTAGAGATCAGGAGCTCCGAGCTGGCGTGGTTTGCGGTTCACTCAAGAATGTGGATATCTTTCTTTGTAGAGATATCCTTGAGGATGCTAGGTCATGCGGTGACACCGACTTCACCCAAGTGCGCTTTCTTGAGCAGCAACATGTAGGTACGGGACTGTCCAATACCGCACCGAAGCTGAGCGGGAGCTGGTTGTGGATTATTGCCTGATGGTAAGGCAGCTTGAGGAAATCAAGCTGACCAGTAATCTCCGACTGCTCCGTGAGCGTTTCCGCGTTAACGTGTGTGCCCATGGATGTTAGCCTCGTGGTGACGCTTGGTCACAGGATTCCAAACCAGAATGTCCCCATTGAGACCATGCATTGGTCTACCGTTCTCGGTTTGGGTATCTGTCAGCGTTCAGTTGGGGAAAGAACCTCTGGACCTGAGTCTCGGCACCCTTCAGAATTCTCCAGACCTTCCTGACTACGTCCTTAAGGTACTCGAGCTTGCGCTGGTCCGCGGTGATGACTTCCTCACGGTCCCACTGGCCCGTATAGGTGCTGTGGTCATGGTCGAGGAAGTAGTCCTTCCGCACGGCACGCATGTCAGTACATATGCCCTCGCCCACTTTCATTCCAAACTGCTTCAAGGCGACACGCTTCCATTCCGTTGCGACTTGGACGACACGGGCGTGGATTGGATGCTTGCTGTAATCGTTGGAGATATGAAATTGAATATGGGTGCTTGAGCGATCACGGTCCAGCAAGTCGTTCACACCACTTTGGACATCCACGATCAGAGTAACTTGGACCATCATCAGGTTGAGTCCCTTGCCGTTTCTTTTCAACGTAATTCTTCAGCGCGAAGATTGCTCTCTGGGTGTCTTTGCGATCCAGCAGAGAGTCATAGTCCCGTGGCAGGTTCTTTCCAGATCTTCATAACTGCCGATGCCTGAATCTGCAAGGTCTGCCTTCTTGTCTGACATCATGATCTCCTCCAAAAAATTGATTCTAGGTGTATTTCCTGTTTAGGCCTTTATCGTACGAAGCCTTCCTCGAAGGGCAGTTCTTTCTTTGGCATAGTTGACAGCTGGTGAAGGTGACTTCTGTTGGGAAGATCATGCCGGAGATTGACTTCCTAGGCACCATCATCATGCTCTGAGTCAATTTGACCCCTACCGTCGTCTCGACATCTCCAAGAATCGAAAACAATTGCCTCTGCTCGCTCATGGGCCAGTCTAGCTGTCCGGGTCCCATTTCCGAGAGTGTTCCAAGCGCGTATTGCTGTGAGATGTGTCTCTGTAGGTAGTTCAAAGAGGATCCCAGAGCGACATCTCCCATAGCGTTGAGGATTA
>Ga0315296_10001381_pt1 | contig 21235 bp, 22 predicted proteins | sample YL17G14_18_MG_FD_203921 | JGI IMG/M metagenome (GOLD analysis project Ga0315296, IMG submission 203921) | Sediment microbial communities from Yellowstone Lake, YNP, Wyoming, USA - YL17G14_18 | ecosystem: Environmental > Aquatic > Freshwater > Lake > Sediment | place: USA: Wyoming | collected...
CTCGAAACAGCCTCGTTCAGTACGTTATCTGTTCCTTTAAGGCCTACTTTTCCCCCCATCCCAGCTATAGGGTTGACGACGAAGCCCAACTTCATGTTTTCATCAGCGACATGATTTGTCCATTTGGTTTATAAACTGTTGTTGACGAGCACGCGGCTTCGCCGGAAGATTTTGCCTTGGGATACGGTGAAAAGAAGAGGTGACAGGGTCAAGAAATCAGAAGAACCGCTCCGTGCGTTTGCGTAGAGTCGTGTCTTGATGTCTCCGTCATCTTCTCCGCTTGGCACGTTCTATATACGGGTAATTTCAGCACTTTCAAGTTGTATCCGCGCATCTTTATTCCTAAATTCTTATATCTACTATTTTCACATCGTTTCCCACAACAGTGAGACTAGGAGATGACGGGGAAAACAATGAAAAAAGTTCTTGTAACCGGAGCAACTGGCCAAATTGGCTCGGAGTTAACAGTCGAACTGCGCAAAAAATACGGTCGCGACAACGTTGTTGCGGTCGGCCACAGGAAGCAGCCTAGCGAGGCACTGCTCAACTCTGGTCCATTTGAGTTCGCTGACCTTGTTGACAGGAAGAGCGCTGAAGAGCTTGTCAGAAAGTATGACGTTGACACGATATATCATTTAGCCGCTGTTCTCTCAGCCACGGGCGAGCAAAACCCGCAGCTCGCCTGGGACGTGAACATGGGCAGCCTCTACAACATTCTTGAAATCGCGAGAACACACGAACTGGTCAGGGTTTTCTGGCCTAGCTCCATCGCCGTGTTCGGTCCCGCAGCCCCGCGAGTCAACACGCCACAGGATACGGTGCTGCTTCCCAAAACCATGTATGGCGTCACGAAAGTTGCAGGCGAACTGCTGTGCAATTACTACTTCGTCAAATTCGGCTTAGACGTTCGTGGCGTGCGTTATCCGGGCATCATAAGCAGCGGGGTTCTCCCAAGCGGCGGAACCACAGACTACGCGGTGGAGATATTCTACGAAGCAAAAAAGAAAAAGCAGTACACATGCTTCGTTAGGGAAGACACTATATTGCCGATGATGTACATGCCGGACTGCATCAAAGCAACCATAGACTTAATGGAGGCCGACCCCTCAGAGGTCAAGCACCACGACAGCTACAACGTGGCCGGGATGAGCTTCTCTGCTGGAGAGTTGGCAGCTGAAATCAGGAAATACATGCCAGACTTCAAGTGCGACTACAAGCCTGATTTCAGACAGAAAATCGCCGACTCTTGGCCCATGTCAATCGATGACAGCGTGGCTCGCAGAGAGTGGGGCTGGAAACCAACCTGTGACTTGGCTGCCATGACTAAGGACATGATAGAGAAGCTGTCCAAGAAACTCGCCTGACGTAGCGGGAAAAGGTTAAGTGAATGAGGGAGAGATTAGGGAAAAGAGGCGTGGTATAAATGCGGAATCCAACATCATTCTTGCGAGAGGAATATCAGGACCTAGTAAAGAACGAGCTTGACTGGAAACTTAGAGTTTTGCAGGGTCCGAGCACGCCGTGGTGCAACGTTGACGGGAAGAAAGTTCTGATGTTCTGTTCCAACAACTATCTGGGTTTAAGCAATCATCCGAAACTGAAGGAAGCAGCGATAGAGGCGGTTCAAACCCACGGCGCAGGCTCTGGCTCGGTGCGGCCCATCGCGGGAACCATGGACATACACATGGAACTTGAGAAACGCCTCGCGAATTTCAAGCACGCGGAGGCTTCACTTGTCTATCAAACTGGCTTCGCGGCAAACGCGGGTTTGATTCCGCAGCTGGCTGGCAAGGATGGTTTGATAATAAGCGACGAGCTTAACCACGGCAGCATAATTGACGGCGTCAGGCTTTCGCACGGGGAAAGAGCGGTTTACAAGCATTCAGACGTTTCCGACTTGCACCGCGTTCTGGAAGAAGCTGAGAAGCACTCACCGCCCTACAGGCGAATCCTAGTAATAACTGACGGAGTCTTCTCAATGGACGGAGACATAGCCCCCTTGGACGGCGTAGCTAAGGCGGCGGCAGAATACGGCGCAATGGTTTACGTGGATGACGCTCACGGCGAAGGAGTGCTCGGCGAGGGCGGAAGAGGAATTGTCTCGCACTTTAAGCTTGGACGTGACAAGGTTCACGTGGAGATGGGTACTTTCTCAAAGGCTTTCGGCGTGGTCGGCGGACACATTTCCGGTTCTCAAGACCTGATCAACTTTGCTTACAACAAGTCCCGCACATGGCTTCTCAGCGGCTCACATCCACCTGCAGTTGCGGCAGCCTGCATTGCAGCGATTGATGTTTTGGAAAAAGAACCGCAGCATGTGCGCATGCTATGGGATCACACGAGGCATTTCAAGAAAGCCATGAAGGACTTGGGCTTCAACATAGGCAACAGCGAGACTCCGATAACACCGATCATAGTAGGCGAAAGCGGCGTTGCAAAGAAGCTGAGCACAAGGCTTTTCGAGGAGGGCGTTTTCGCTCTGCCCATCGTCTTTCCGATGGTTGCACGGGACAAGGCCAGGATACGAACCATCATGAACGCAGCCCTAACTAAGCAGGACTTGGACTTTGCCATCGACGCGTTTGAGAAAATCGGAAAGGAACTGCACATAATCTAAGCCCTTTCACCATCCACTTTTCTGTGCATTTTCAAGCCGCCCTAGGTGAAATCAGGGTTGGACATAGAAAAGGCAAAGAAACTGCTTCGGGAAACGATTTGGACCAAGCTTGAATCTGAACATGTTGCTAGGTTTCCGCTGCCATGTTTTGGGCGTATTCCGAATTTTGCCGGTTCTGAGAAGGCTGCCGAGCAGGTCAGACTTCTGCCAGAGTGGAGGAAGGCGCGAGTGGTGTTTGTCAGTCCCGACTATGCCCAGCAGAAAGTCCGAGAGAATGCTCTGCTTGATGGTAAGGTTCTGGTTATGGCTTCGCCGAAGCTTAGACACGGCTATGTAGTCATTTATCCCGACGCCGTCAAGGGGTTTGAGAGCTTTTCCTCAACGATTAGAGGCGCGTTCAAATATGGAAAAGCAGTGCCAGTTCAGGAAATGCCGAGGCCAGACCTGATTGTTGAGGGTTCAGTCGCTGTTGACATGCAGGGTCACAGGCTCGGAAAAGGGGGCGGATATGGCGATGTGGAAATAAGCACTTTGAAGGCGATGTTTGGCAACGTTCCTGTCGTGACGACGGCTCATGACATGCAGGTGGTTGACTCTGTTCCTTTCGATAGAAAAGACGAGAAAGTCTCGGTAATTGTGACGCCGACGAGAACCATCCGAATATGATTGAGTGTCTTGTCTTTTGCTTTCGATTCCTAATTCTGTGGAATTGGTTCTTTGGAAGAAAATGGCTCGGTATGATGTTTCTGAACGGCTAAAATCTAGTAGAGTTTTCCAGCTACTTTGTTTATTGCTCTGAAGGCTAGGTCTTTCTTTCCTTCGGCTTGAACGACTTCCTCGTGCAGTTTCTTTACGTCCATGGGGCAGTTTTTGGATACGCTTTCAACGAACTTCCTTAGCTCAGCTTCGCTGAAATGGCAGCTCTTGGTAAGTTCTTCTATGACTTTCTTCGAGCTGAGCGAGTCGCCATAGCAGCTTTCACTCAGTTCTTCCAACGCATACTCCAAGGCTTCTGCACTCACACCACAGTTGGCTCTCAATTTTTCTGCCCATTTCTTATTGTTCACCAAACCTGCTCACTCCTCACGTTGATTTTGTACTCTGTAGAACCGCTTTGTTATTTAAGTATTAGCTTTTCCACTCTAGGCATCTTATTGTTCTGAGAGTCCGCTGTGAACTGCATGCTTTGAATGTTCAGCTGCGAATTCTTTCCAAGGCTTTGTCAACGTCTTGCAGCCCAAGCTTTCTAAGTGTTCCTGTGGTCGGTATGCCGTTTTCGTCCCACCCTGCAGCTTTGTAATACTTTTTCACTTCGTCTTGAACGTCTGCCTTGCCCACGGTTTTTCCCTTGTAGGGTCCTGATGGCAGGGGCTCGTAGAATCTGGGTGGATTGTCGTCGTGAATTTTCGGGTTCCATTTCAAGTCCGGTCCGCCTAGGAGCAGCATCGCTCTCTGCAGTTGCAGGGTTTTTACCGCTTTCTTTCTGCACCATTCTTTCCGTGTCAGCGCCAAACCTGTGACTGCTTCGTAGAATTCAAATTTAAGGTTACGACGTAAACCGAAACTGTTGAAATTGCAGTAGACTCCTGAATCGTTGAAAATCTCCATCAGCTCGCTTCCACCGCCGTCCAGCGGCAGCCCAGCTGTTGACGTGTGGTCTCCGCCTTGAACTGAACATGCGTAAGCGATGATCTCGGGGTAGTCTTTCCCGCTACGTATCCCGTGTGCGCCGATGCTTATGCCCTTGGACTGCACTGCGTAGGGCAGCAGATCCATGTTCTTCATTTTTCCAATTTTCAACGCTGCACGATAAGTTCCTTCGGCTAACAGGTCGCCTACGCCTTCTCGGAAGGCGATTTTTCTGGCAAGTTTCGCGAAGGCCTCTGCATTGCCCCATTTGAGTGCTATGCCGTCCAAGTCTTTTTTGGTCAGTATCTTTCTCTGGAAAAGCTCAGCTGCAAAACCAAGCACGTTTCCTGTTTGTATTCCGCACAGGCCTAGGTCGTCGATGACAGACGCCATGTACACGTTTTCTTCAGGGGTGAAAAGTCCCAAGTTCGGACCCAAGTATGCTTGCAGTTCATAGTCGGGGTTGTCTGTTATGGCGCCTTTGAACTTTCCAGTTCTGATCACGGAGACTTTCAGGCATGAGGTTGGGCAGCCGAAATCACACCAGTACTGTTTCACCCAGACCCTGTCTTCGAACTTGTCAACGCCGTAGCTTCTCTCGTCGTGCCACTCCTCCTGCCAGTTGCGAACAGGCTCAGAGCTGGTCTTTGCGCCCACCTCATAACCGCCTGAACCCGTTCCCCACCGTCTCCACAACTCATTTTCGTAAGCATTTTCGCAGACTTCCTGCGTCAGCTTTTCCACCTTCTCCAGATCAGCTACTTTCGGCAAAGGTCCAGTGCCCTTGACAACCACAGCCTTAAGATTCTTGGAACCCATGACAGCTCCGTAACCGCCATAGCCTGCAGCGTGCGTCCACTTTGCCGCAACAACCGCCGTTCGCACCTTGTTCTCTCCCGCAGGCCCAATGTACAACATTGCCGGCTCTTTCCATTCGCCATACAGCGGAAAACGTTTCTTCAGGAGCTCTCGGCACTCTCGGGTAAGCAAGGTCATTGTCTGTTTTGCGTCCTTACCCCAAACATGGCTGGCATCTCTAATTTCCGCGTCAGAATCCTTGATGAATAAGTAGACAGGCTTCTTGGCCTTACCAGTCACGATTATGCCATCATAGCCTGCGCATCTCAGCTCTATCCCGAATTCTCCGCCAACAGTTGAGCCTACGACCCCGTTGCTCTGCGGAGACTTGCCGGAGACGCAGATTCTGCCGCCTGGGAAAAACCCTGTAAGCGGCCCGGTCAGGAAGAGCAATATGTTTTCAGGTCCCAGCGGGTCTGTCTTTTCCCATTTTCTTCCCAACCTGTCCCAGAGAATCTTTGCTGCTAAACCTCTGCCGCCAACATAGTCTTTCAGAACGTAATCTTTAAGCCGCACCTGCTTAGTCTTTTCGGTTGAAAGATCAACTTCAAGCAGCTTTCCAGCGTAACCTAGAATCATATGAACTCCTCTCCTCTCTCTCCGTAGAATTTTGCAGCCAAATCCCGCGTGACCTCCTCAGGCCTGCGTGCATAGAGCTTGCACGATATGTCCCTTCTAGGCACTTTCGTCAGCACATTATATCCGCCCTCATGGCAGACCTTGACGCACTGCGGGTCGCCTTTGCACAGGTCGCAAATCACGATTTTGTTCTTCGATGGGTGAAGATGCGGGATTCTCCCTGGGCAGGCGTTAATGCATTTTCCGCAGGCAGTACATGCCTTAGCATTGACTAGAACTGCTGCGGTTTCATTGCTTATTGACAATGCCTTGAACGGGCATGCCTTTACGCAAGGGTAGTCTTCGCATTGAGCGCAGAGGTGCGGAAACTCCAGACCCGGGACAAGCATGAAGACCCTCACTCTTGAAGCCTCTGGCCATACACGGTTTTCGTGGGCGAGTGAGCATGCAATTTCGCACTTTCTGCATCCGCTACATCTTGAAAGCTCTCTCGCAATCCATATCGGTTCTTTTTTCTTTGCCAATTTCTTGGTTCCTCTCAAAATCTTGTGGATTTTCCTTTAGGTTATGCTTTCATTTAAGTGTGATGCTTAGTATGGTAACCTCTTTAAGCGCTGGTTTCTAAATCAGTGGGATGGGAGAACGCTTTCGGTTTGCAGTTGCAAGACTTGGTTAGTTGGATGCAGACTCTTTCAGTTCAGTATGGATACTTCGGAATATTTCTGATCAGCCTGATCGGCGCCGCGTCCATCTTTTTTCCAATTCCGTACACGGTGGTCATTTTCGCTCTTGCAGGGTTGAAGATGAACGGAAATTGGGTTTTTGAGCCTCTCTGGATTGCCGTCGCGGCGGGCATAGGCTCTGCCACAGGAGAATTCACTTCGTACCTCGTCGGTTTCGGCGGCAGAAAAGCGATCGGAGAGAAGTATAAGAGCAAGATGGATGTCTTGGTGAGGGTTTTCAACAGATATGGCTGGCTTGTCATCTTCATTTTTGCACTAACACCGTTGCCTGACGATCTGCTTTTCATTCCATTGGGCGTCCTACGTTACAGCGTTGTCCGAGCATTCATTCCAGCCTTGATTGGAAAATTCTGCGTGAACCTCATAGTCGCTTACAGCGGCCGCTTTTCGATACACGCTATCCAAAGTGTTTTCGGAGCGGAAAGCGACTGGATGTCGATTGTGATCGGCATGGTTCTGGCAGTAGCGTTGCTGGTCATCGTGCTCGTTGTTATGTTCAAGCTTGACTGGGAGAAGTACATTGAAAAGCGCTTGAACGAAAAGGGGGATAGGAGGGCAGAACGTGAGAGTAACTGCTGATTTGCACATTCACAGTCGATACAGCCGTGCCACAAGTGAAAGGATGTCCATTGAGGAAATTGGCCGTTTTGCAAGAATCAAGGGAGTGAACCTTGTGGGCACAGGCGACTTCACCCATCCAAAATGGTTCGCCGAAATGCAGGAAATGCTGGTTCCAGAACCAGACACAGGCCTCTACAAGATTGCGAAGAACCCGGAACTGCCTGTGCATTTCATGGCAACGACCGAGGTAAGCACGATATTCACCTTCGCAGGCGAGACCAAAAAGATTCACCATGTGATTCTGACGCCCAGCTTGGAAAATGCAGCCCAAATCAACGACAGACTGTTAAAATACGGCGACTTGGCGTCCGACGGTCGACCGACCCTGAACATGGATGCGCCGCATCTGGTCGAAGAAGTGATGGAAGTCTCAAGCGAAAACATGGTCTTCCCTGCGCATGCATGGACGCCTTGGTTCAGCATTTTCGGCGCGTTCAGCGGCTTTGACAGCGTTGAAGACTGCTATCAGGACATGACGAAGCACATTTACGCTTTGGAGACTGGTCTGTCCTCGGATCCGCCTATGAATTGGCGTTTGAGCAAGCTGGACAGGTTTGCTCTCGTTTCGAACAGTGACAGTCATAGTTTCTGGCCTTGGCGCATCGGAAGAGAGGCCAACGTGTTCGAGCTGGAAAAGCCAAGCTACTTCGAGGTCGTCGACGCAGTCAGGCGGAAAGACACTGAGAGGTTTAAGTTCACGATTGAAACCGACCCAGCCTACGGCAAATATCATTGGACTGGCCACAGAAACTGTCACGTATCACTTTCAGCGAAAGAGGCTATCAAGCTTGGAAACATCTGCCCTGTCTGTCGCAGGAAACTGACTAAGGGCGTCGAGCAGCGGGTTGAGGAATTGGCTGACAGACCACTTGGCTTCAAACCTGAGGGCGCGGTGGGTTTTGTGCGTTTGCTGCCGCTTTCGGAAATCATTTCAACTGTTTTGCGTGTTGATTCTCCGTCTACCCAGAAGGTGTGGAGCATTTACAATTCATTGATCGAGAGATTCGGCGACGAGTACACCGTGCTTATCGACGCGTCTAAAGAAGCACTAATGTCGGTTGCTGATGTGCAGATAGCGGAAGCGGTAGTCAGAGTTCGAGAAGGAGACGTCAGAATTGCACCGGGATATGATGGAGTTTACGGTCAGATTGCAATTTTCGAAGACCAGCTCAAAGAGAAGGTCGGTCCTCAAAGAGTTCAACAATTGAATCTCTCCGACTTCATGTGAAGGGTCTTTCTGCATGGTCTAACTGTATGTGTGTTAAACAAATCTACGACAAGACTTATTAAGTCGCAATATACACGATATACATCCAGTAGGCAAAGACAATGGAAAACATCATACAACAAACAACCAACAGAAGCGACGCCAAAATCGAAAAAATCATCGACCGAGTCTTGCGACAAGTGTTCGGTGAAGAAGCCACGCATCTGATTTACAGGCACTTAGAAAGCAACTATTCATTAAAGGAGGAGGAAGTGGCCGACAGAATCGAGATATTCGCCGCAGGGCTTGAAGACTTTTTGAGATCCGGTGCTTACGTCATTGAACAAAAAATCTTGGAAGACATATACTCAAGCTACGGTTTGCTTCGCAGGATAGAACTGGAAAGAGAACGAGACGAGTTTGACTTCGTCAGCCAGATAAAGTCGCTGCGAAAAACATAAGCATTTTTCAATTTATCAGTTTCGTCCACACGTTTATGAAAAAGACTGTTTGTTTCTTGCTCTGAAGCAGTTTGCCCCGTCGGGGAAACCATAACAATCAATATAAACCCGCTTCAATTAAAATCCCATCCGACAAATCGTCGGAAGAGGAAATTCTTGAAAGACATTCTAGGCAAGGTAGTTAACTTCGCTACGCAGAAGCGTGAGGCAGAATATGTCGAAGCCCGTGCGCAAAGGCTCTTCAAAACAATGCTCACCGTCAAAGAGGGGCGCGTTGAAGCGGCTAAGCAGGGAATTGAGAACGGGGCTGCCTTGCGAGTTCTCGTGAAAGGTGCGTGGGGCTTTGCTTCCGTCGGCGCTCTAGGTGCTGAGACCTTGACCGAGGCAGTCTCAGACGCGTGTAAGATGGCAAAGGCTGCGAGTTCAAGGCTTAAGGCTCCTATAAAACTTGTAGAAGCCAAAGCCGTCCAAGACAAAGTCGTGCTAAAACCGCGGAAAGACCCTTCGAAAGTTCCAGTTGAAGACAAGATTAACACAACATCGAGTTTGAGCAACACGGTGTTAGGCTATGACAACCGCGTCAAAAGTTGCACCATAGACTATCTAGACGTGACCGGGACGACTTTTTTCATGAACAATGAAGGCACATACATTGAGCAGGACAATCTTTACGTTTGGCTGGGAGTGAGCGCCACAGCATTGCAGGCAGACGTTCTCACTTCTAGCCGAGATGCCGTAGGCTCAACGGCGGGGTACGAGGTGTTCGATGTTGAAACTCCAGAAATCGTGGGCGAAAGAGTCGCAAAGCGAGCCGTTGACCAACTGCGGGCAAAACCTCCTAAGGGCGGGACTTTTCCAGCGGTTCTGGCGCCGAATGTCGTCGGCACATTCGTTCACGAAGCTTTCGGGCACTTGGCGGAAGCTGACTTCACCTTGTCAGGCTCTATCCTAGCTGGCAAGCTGGGAAAGAGAATAGCATCCAACCTTGTCACTTTTTACGACGATGGCACGATAGATGGTGCTTTCGGCTCTTTCAAGTATGACGATGAAGGAGTTCCCTCGCAGAGGACGCTGCTTGTAAAGGATGGCGTTGTGACAGGATTGATGCATAATCGTGAAACGGCACATAAACTCGCTGCGAAAACAACAGGCAACGCAAGGGCCAAAGACTTCCGCGTTGAGCCACTCATCCGAATGCGCAATACAATCATGGAGCCGAAGGACCGTTCCTTCGAGGAATTGGTTGAAGGCGTCAAGTTCGGCTACTACTTCAAGAGGTTCAGAGGCGGTGAAGCAAACTTGGACGGGACTTTCCAGGTGGGCACACAGGAGGCTTACGAAATAGTCCAAGGCGAAATTGGCGAACCAGTGCGCAATGCTTCTGTAAGCGGCAACACTCTTGAGACTCTACTGAAAGTGGACGCTGTTGGGAAGGACTTTGAACTGTGGCCTGGAATATGCGGCAAAGGGCAATCGGCTTTCGTTTGTGACGGAGGTCCGCACATCAGAGTGAAAGAGGTGCTCGTAGGTGGCAGTGCTTAAGCCCGAGGAAATGCTGAGCTTGGCCGAAGACGTAGTCAGCTCTGCCGTGAAGAAGGGCGCTGATGAAGCTGAGGCCTACACGTATCAGGGACTCACCACCACGGTTGGCATCGAACGTGGACAGGTTGCTAGAAGCTCAAGGATAATTGATTGCGGTCTGGGAGTTAGAGCCATAGTAAACAAGGCGGTTGGCTTCTCCTACACTAACGTGCTAGAGGACAAGGTAGCTGTTGAGGAGACCATCCTCAGAGCGATAAGCTCGGCTAGGGCAAGCAAGCCGGACGAGAACTGGCTTGGTCTTCCACCCAAGAAGCCGCTCGGCTCTGTTGAAGACACGTATGACAGCAAGATTGTCGAGCTACATGCAGAGGATTTGGTGAAAGTTGCATCGGTGATGCTGGAGGCGGCAGAACAGACGGACAAGCGAGTGCTGCCGATAGATGGAGGAGCAGGCGCGTCATACCTGTCCAATGCAGTGGCCAACTCGAACGGCATTTCAGTCTTTGACCACGGAACCATTATCGAGTGCAGCTTGGCAACGGTAGCGAATGATGGGAAAAACGTCACTCCTGTGTGCTTCGAGTTTAACGCTGAGAGAAGATATGACATAGACCCTGAGTGGGTTGGCAAAGAAGCGGCCAAGCTTGCTGTCTCGGCTTTGAAGGCCAAGAAGGTGGAGACAAAAGGCAGTAAGGTAATATTCACCCAATTTGCTTTGCAGCAACTTCTGTATTACACCTTCATCAACGCAGTGAAGGCAGACTACGTTCAGAGGAACCAATCCGCGTTGAAAGGCAAGATAGGACAGAGAATAGCGTCTGAAGCTGTGACGATCTATGACGACGGGATGCTCAAAGGCGGCATCCACACGGGGAAATTCGACGCTGAGGGAGTGCCACAACAGAAGACGCTTATCATGGAAAAGGGTATCCTTCGCAACTACATCTATGACAATTACACTGCCAAGAAGGAAGGGCTGGAAAGCACGGGAAACGCTGCTAGGGCTGGATACTTGTCCACGCCGGCAGTGGAAGCCACAAACTTCCACATAATGCCAGGGAGCAGGTCACCGGAAAAGCTTGTCAACGAAGCAGAAGACGGTCTCATCGTGTATTTCGTGCAAGGTGCACACAGCAGCAACCTTGCCAGTGGTGATTTTTCTGTCGTTGCGGCTCCTTCATGGAAGATCGAGAAAGGTGAGGTTACTCATGCTACCAAGGGGATGATGGTCGCTGGCAACATCTATCAAGTATTGGCCAATGTTTCTGCAGTAGCTGACAATGAGCGAAAGATTGGGCAGTTGGTGGCGCCTTGGGTGCTTGTGGAAAACGTTAAAGTCATCGGAAAATAAATAACTTGGACTCTCGTTAGAGGCATGGAAGAGGCGAAAATAGTTGGCTGGCGAAATAAAAGAATACTTGCTCAAGTACAATACTCCTCGCAGAATAGTGCAATTTCTGTCCTTCATATTCTTCAGCGCAATCATCTTCAACTTGGGAGCTTTGCCGTTGTTATTTCCTGTTCTCTGGACATGGGGGCTTCAACAGAACACTGCAGGCGATGCATTCACGGCTCTACAGTTCGCACTTTACAATGCTGTTTTCCCATGGCTTGCCTTAGCCTCATTTCTAATCGTAGGAGTGCTGATCGGTAAGTCACTGTGCGGCTGGATTTGTCCTTTCGGTTTTGTTCAAGACCTAGTGGGATTTATCAAACGTAAGCAGGCAGACTTCTCTTCCAGAACTCATGATTCTATGGTTTACATGAAGTATTTTGTCTTGGGCATCGCCCTGTTCGTCAGCGTGACCTTTTCAGCTTCAAAACTGATGGGAGCGAGCGGAGGCTATGAGAGCGCCATTGGCATCTTTACCAAAGTGCCTTTTACCGCGTTGAGTCCTGCAGAAACCTTGTTCGGAACTGTGCCCACGATGATTCTCAACTTCCGCACGGCTTTGGCTACCAAATCGGTTACGGATGCCTTGTCTGGGATTTCAACTCTGCCGCCGCTTTTCTGGGTTCAATTCTTTATCATGGCCTTCGTCCTCGTCTTTGCAGCCTTCATCCCGCGCGGCTGGTGCAGATACTTCTGTCCTCACGGCGCAATAATGGCTGTTCTGAACAGGTTCAGCTTTCTCGGTTTGCGCAGAGACCCGGTCAAGTGTGCGAAAGGCGGATGCCGCCTTTGTGTCTCAGCTTGTCCTATGCGGGTTCCCATTTTGGATCTGCCGTGGGAGAAATTCAGTGACCCTGAGTGCATCTACTGCATGAAATGTGCGGATGCCTGCCACGAAAAAGCCATCAAACTGAAATATCCATGACTTCATATTCAATTCAAACATCGCTGTCTATCTTCTGGCTAGAAACTGAACCAGCCACTTCGTTTTTTTGAGCCCAGAAACTCTTTGAATACTCATTCAGCACTGTTCGGAAGATGTTACTTGTCTGCTGGCCAATCTTGTCCCAGTTGTATTTTTCCTGAACCTTCTTGAACGCGTTTGTTCTAAGCCAGTTTGCAAAGCCATTGTCTGTCAAGACCCTGTTTATGCCCCACGCCAATGAGTCAGGATTGTTTACGTAGACTTTGACCCCGCTGATATCATGTTCAACTATTTCTGACAAACCGCCCGTGTCCGAGACCACAACGGGGCTTTTCGCGGCCATGGCCTCAAGCGTGACTATGCCGAAGGGCTCGAAAAGAGAAGGCACCACCGAAACGTCAGCGCATCTCTGCAGTTTCCTGAGAGTCTCATCGTCCACAAATCCAGTGAACAACACTTTGTGAGCCAGTCCCATGCTTTTGACGAGGCTTGAAAGCTGCTCTTTCATATAGCCGTTGCCAACAATTATGAATTTAGCGTTGACTTTTTCCAAAACCCGCGGAATGGCGTTGACGAGCACGTGGACTCCCTTCTCGTACACCAATCTTCCCACGAAGAGCACAATTTTTTCATCGGGGAGAGCAAACTTGCTTCTGAACTCATGCAGGTCGTCTCCATGGCTTGCGTAGACTTCAGCGTTCACGCCGTTGGGAACCATGACCAGCTTGTCTTCAGGAAGCCTAAACGCCCACCGAACGTGCGAAACCATGTAGTCGCTGCAGCATATCACCTTCCAAGCCTCGTAAGTGAGCCACGCTTCAGTCTCATGGATCATCCTTTCATAGTCGAAGTGAATCCCGTTTCTGCGTCCGATCTCCGTTGAGTGCATCGTAGCGAACAGCGGTTTTCTGAAAACGTGTTTCAAACCGATTCCCGCGGTTGCGACAAGCCAGTCGTGGGCATGAAAAACATCGATCTTACCGCCAAGGCTGTTAACGAGAGCCGCTGCTTCCTTCTGCATGTTGACATTCATTAGGTAAACCCAGGTTGCAAAGTCCGGGGACGGGCTCTTGTAGGAATCTATCCGCAAAATTTCCACGCCGTCGACAACTTCATGCTGCGCCGCGCCTGGAAAATCACATGTTACCACGTACACCTTCGCGCCGTTTCTTGCTAAGCTTTTAGACAAGTAGTAAACGTGGGAAGAGATGCCGCCGATGATTCTGGGCGGGAACTCCCACGTGAGCATCATGACCGATAGGTCTTGATTCATCTAGCGCGTCGCACCTCCAGCGACATCCCTATAAGTTTCCAAAATGTCCTTCATCCAGCGCGCCAAGTTCGGAGAAATCACTCTTATTTTCTCAATTGGAACCCTGTAGATTCTGGAAATCTCATCTTTCATCCAATCCGACTTGACAAGCAGTTCTCCAGCCTCGTACATTCCGAGGCACTCGATGCTTTTGATGGCCATGTTGAAAGGTGAATTTGCCCCGTGGGAGCGGTGGTCTTCCAAGCTTTCCACAGAATAAACAAACGGTATGTTCAGTGCTTTTTTCAGCGTGACCGCGGCTGGAATGAAGTGCCAATCGTGCACGTCAATCAGGTCGATTTGCTTGGTAGTATCGTAGTAGATGTTTGAAGTGGCTCTTTCAACTTCCTGATTCAACGTGAGAACCCATGTGAGGACGCCTATGTGCGTGCGAACCGGATTGCTCACTCTGTAGGTTTTGACTCCTTCAGGGTCGTCGTGCAGGCCCGTCATGTAATCATGATATGTTACGACGAACGCTCCCACCTTGTTCTTGACGAGTTGCACAGCAAGGTTTTTCACGTAGTCGGCAAGCTGCCCGACGATCCTCGGAGGATATTCCCAAGAGAAAATTGCAACTTGCATCAGGCTTCACTACGTGAAAAGCGCGCAGACCTTTATTATTCCGCTTCCAGTCAGGTAGTATCTCTTCTTTCCCTCATTGTCCACAAAACCTTCAGTGAAACCTTCAAGCTTGTAATTGTCAAGAGTCTTCTCAATCTCGTTCAAGTCAATCTGCAAAACCTGCGACAGCTCTTCACTTCTTCTGGCCAAGTCTGGAGCTGTGGCGCAAAGGTTATGTAACGTTTGCAGAATCTTCTCAGGAAGGGGGAGCTCTTCTCTCAATATTCTCACCTTGCCCACGGGTTGAGCATATTCTAGGCGTGTTTTTCTTATAAAAGCATGTGCAGTTCGCTTCAAAAGCATTGGGTTGCCTTTTGCATTTGCTTATGTAGCTCGTCAAACCTCTGCTCGGTAACCTTTGCCAGTGATTTTCTCAGCTGCATCCCTTTCAACTCTGCAAGCCTTATTCTCCTCAATTGAGCACTCAGTGCCCTGTCATGGAGTGACTTTTCTGCCCACTTTTCAAAATCTCCTCGGCTGTTGTGGAATTCCAAAGATTCAAGGCCTACTTTCTGAATTGCCGTAGGGAACCCTTCTAGACTCCATGCCATTTTCTCCGTGAAGAATTTTTCTCCCACGCCCGTGTAGAACAGGAACGGTTCGTTTGCAGCCACAGATGCAAGGCGCACCCGATTTTCAAAATCCAGTATCGCCGCCTGTGCCGTTACGAACGCGTCTATGGGCGAATCATAAGGACTGAAATAGGAGTGAACCTCGCCTGGCGCTCCTCCCGCCGTGAACATGTAGTAAAGGTGATCGCTTGTCTGGAAGTATCTCCACGTCTTCAAGAAGTCTTTGTCATTCGTCTCCTTTACGAGCGGTTCAAGCTTTTTCACGTTTGTGTAGTAAGCCCATTGCATGGTGTTTCCAAGCCAGCAGCTTGCGTCTCTCTCCAAGTCTGCCCAAGAAACGGTTCCGCCGAGTTCGGGAACGTCAATCTCTCCTACAGGCGCATACTTCTCCACAACTTCCGAAGGCGTAGCCATGTGAAGGTGCCAACACTTCAAAATCTCGCTGGGCAGGTGCCTCAGAAAATCGTGAATGCCTGTTTCGGGCCAATGATGCTCCCCGAAAGTTTCATAGTCCGGAAAGATGTTGATGCACTGACCAGGCGTCGAGGCCAACCAGCCCGCGTACTTGTCCGCTGTCAGCGGCCATTCGTTCCACCATCTTGCTGAAAACCTGAAGCCCACATCGTCCGTTAGCTTGTAGTTTCGAAGCAAGATTTTGGTTTTCTTGCAGTCTTTCGGAGTGTAGAGGTAGTTTGGCGATTTTCCATGCAGTATCCTTTCCACACCTTCTGTAAAGATTCCTTTGTAGCCGAGTTTCTCGATGGTTCTAGCTATGGCATTGTTATAAAGCAGTTCTGTGTTCTCAAAGACTGAAGGCGTGTAATGGAGTAGGCTTCTGATTGTTTGTTGGTGCGCTTTCAACTGCTCGATGAATTCGTCTCGGTCTGGATAGAGGCTGGACAAGGAATGATAGTAGGTTTGGCTTAGAAACTCCACACATCCGGTCTCAGAAAGCTGCTTGAAGGACTCCAGTAGGTCCTTGCTGAACAGCTCGCACTGTTCTAGAAAGACGCCGGAGATGCTGAATGAAACCTTGACCTGTTTCTTCTCTCTCTTGTGGTTGTCAATAACTTCAAGCAATATTTTGTTGGATGGAAAATAGCATTTTCTGCATGCTCGTTCAAAAACCTCTCGGTTGACGGCGGTATCAAAATAGTAGTCAAAAAAGTCTTTCTTATCGACTCGTCTGAACATTTTGTTTTCCCAAAAGAAGCTTCGTTTTATTCTATGAGGTTGATGAACCTCAAACACAAGGACGATATCTGTCAATGTCTTATCCTCTACTGTTCTCTTGTGGGCTCGTCGTTTATTTCTTATTTGCTATTTAAGCAACGAGCGCACCTGAAATCACGTGCAGATTTAGATTTCGAATTTGTCTATTATCTTCCTCTCTCTTTCCCCAGTTATTTCGGCAACAACATGAATGTAGTTTTGAAGTCCAGAGTTTTCGATTCTAGGTTTGAGCAGTTCATCTATTTGGAAGATGCCAGCGGAGTTGGACATTGTTATTTTTATTGTTACGGGCTTTTGTTCGCCTTCTTGAATGTTTACTTTTTCGATTGAGAGCGCAGAAACAGAGTGAATGTCCACTTTTCCTGCTTGGAATGGAATTCGGGCTCTTCCTTCTTCCATGTCTAGAGCGTCGGCGATGCGTACGATGCCTGCCTCTACGGTCAGAGGTTTAATTGGGTCTTCATGGGATACTACAGCATGTAATACTTCGGAGAGGATGATGGTGCGTTCCTCCTCTGAGTAGATATGCTGCAAATACTTCTCAATGAACTCTGAGGCTATGAGTGCGCCGTACAGCACATGTCCTTCTCTTGTGACCGTCATGCCTAAATCATGAAATATAGAACCGAGAACCACGACTACCTCGGCATCTTCATTTTTCATGCCGTAGTTCTTAACGATGCTGGGCACGACTTTTTTGTCAACCAAGATTCTCAAGATTTTCAGCGCAACGTTGGAAACGATTTTGACGTGGGTGGGTCCGTGGTCTGTGTAACCCATACGATCAATCGCCATCACGTTTGCGCATCTCCACAAAGTCTGCAATTTCACGTCCTTTTTCACTTCCTCAATGACGTGCTTTAGCTTCTGATTGTCTCGGAGTGGAATATTGAAAACGTACGACATTGCATTCCAGCCTTCACTTTTTCTATCTCATATCCTTCTGTGAGAATTTAAACAATTGGTTGACGCAGTGCTACAATCGGTGTGCTCAAGGCGCCATGTGAACAGCGCGTGTTAGGAACTGTTACTGATGTGGAAGTAGTATGGCGCCTGTTCCTGGCGGGGCGGCTTCTAGGCTTGCGTGGCAAGCTAGGGCTAGGGCATAGAGTTGATCGTCGTGTCGGCCGGGTGGATGCCAGAACTTGAGGTGGATTCGCTCTCGTGCTGTTTTAGGTTGCAGATACTCGTATTGCTGTTCGTTCATCTGGGTTATTAGTTGTTGGTCGTCGCCTGGGATCTTGAGCAGTTTTTTCTCCATGAGGATTTTGAAGTGGTTGAGCATGTTTTCTTTTTCAACTTCCGTGAAGAACACGCCTTCGACAGCGGGGATTCTGATTTGGTTTAATTCGTCTACTATGGCGTCGCCTATGCCGCCCTTATCCACGTGCAAGCTTTGAAACCTGAAGATCTGCTGGGCTCTGGCCACGTAGGCGACGACGTCTGGGTAAGGTGTGTCCAGTGGAAGCTGGCGCTTATGAACAAGTCTTACCTCGCCGTTTTCAGTCTTCTGAACAACGGCTAACACGCTGTAGTCAACCTGTTTGCCGAGGTCCAAGCCCGCGTAATACTGTCCTTTAAGCTGCTGGGGGTTCACTTTCTCAATGTCTTCCACGTACGCGTCTGGCGATTCTGGGTTGCCTAGTTGAGGGTCTATGCATCCAGCAATCAAATCTATTGGGAAGAACGTGTGTGCAGCCTCAACCCAGAGGGCTTCTACCTCTCGTTTCCATTCTTCCTGTGTCATTACGTCGTGCCATTCGTCGAGTTGTTGCCGGCTTACGAGTGGGCTTGAGTAGCTTGGGTAGTGATGTACTGAGTAGCGTTTCCTGTTTTGGAAGGCTTTGTGGAAGACGTGGTTGAAGGCCATGGGTGTGCCGCTCATGACGAGGCCTGCGTTGGGCTTTGTGAGCATCATCATTATTTCGCTCGTGATCATCTCGCTGGGAACTATGCTGGCTTCGTCTATGAAGACCCAGTCAGGATGGTAGCCTCGGAGTTTGTCGGGTGAGCATGGGAGGGCGATGAGTCTTCCGCCTAACGGTGGCTTGAGTTTGATGATGGTGCGTGTTGTTCCTGGATGCTGAATCATTTCTTTCATGAGGGGGTTGGCCACGATGGTGGAGTAGCAGTAGTCGAACATGATCATGCTTTGGCGTTGAGTGCTGCTGATTATGAGGCTCTCCACTTTGGGTCTTGTGAACAGTAGCCAGAGGTTCTTTCTGCTGAACACTAGGCTTTTGCCCCAGCCTCTTCCACAAGCGGCAACGGTTTGCGGGCTCATGTCCCTGAGCAGTTTCTGATGGTCTGAGGCGTGAACAAGCCACTTGTCTCCGCACATTAGGACTGCAAAGAAGACAGGATCGTCTACGATTTTGCGTGTCACTTGTGTGTGGGCGAGAAGCTGCCTTAACGCCGTCGGCTTTTGCCTTAACCCTTCAGAAACGGAGGCCGCAAACTCTAGATCGCTGGTCACTTTTTCAACGAAAGTCTTCTCATCCAATGTCTAAAATCCACCGTGCGGCGTCTTGCAGTTCTTGGCTCAACGTCTTTGATGAAGTCGCCTAGAGTCGCCTCGTTCAACTGGGCGTCTGCGCCCTTCTGGGCGAGGAGCTTACTCAAAACACTCGCATGGTAAGCATGAGCGTTGGCTGCGCTGAGCTTCTCCGCTACTGAGAGTTCAGGGTTCTCATCATGCTCTTCAAGTCACGGAGAATGTCCCATTCATCCTCAATGAGGTTCTCAAGATTTGCCGATCTCTTCTCTGTGTGTGCTGACATAGCCTACCCCCGGTATAGTATATGATCCAAATATGAATCGACAAACTCGTTCATTCCTCTCCAGCTCCTCAAAGCGGGCGCTAAACTATCTCCTCAATACTCTTGCCCTTCTGCACCATGCTCAGCAAGGTCTGCTCTTGATCGATCTTCTCAAACCCTCCTTTGAGACTCGGCTGTGATACTCTCACTGTGAAGGATTCGTTTGGACTGTTAAAAAGCCAGCGATCCAACGACATCCCCAGACAGTACAGAGAGTAGAGTTAAAGTGGATGATATGGCGTAAACTCCAAATTAGAGTGTAAATTCCCATTTCCACTAGAGAGTGGAGATATCTCCCGTAGTCCTAACTTTTAGTCGGCTTCTAGATGTTTTTGATATACCATGGAACGTAAAGCCGATCTCGCAAATAAATGTTTTCCTATAGGGGTGCGCTCGAAAGAAAAAGACAAATAAGTCTAGAAGTGAACTGTAATAGCTTGGCAGATTTATATGGAAATAAGACCTGAACGATTTAGGCTCAGTCTCGTGTTAAATTCTGTCTTTTTTCCCTTGACTTCTCCCGAGGCTTTTCAATCTTTCAGTTCCAGAGGATTTGATATCCTAGTTCCTCAAGGGCGTTTCCCTAGCGGTGCACGCGTGTACGTTAGCGGGCCCTTCGCGCAGAAGAAAGGAGTAGTGATAGACTCTGACAGCAATCGCAACATGGTTGGTACAGAAGCGAATTCAACTGAAAATATGATAGGAGCTTTCCTAGAGATCATGAATATCCTTAAAGAAGACTTTTTTGTAGATCTGAATAAGGAACTAAACTACGTCGAATTGATAGCCCATTTCCTTGTGTTTACTGATGCTAACCCTCTTGCAGCTCTCCAAGATTTCACCAAAACTCGCAATCGAAAAGCGATAGATGAAATACTACAAACACAGACTTCTGATTACCGTGTTTCGATTGTTCCGAGTGGTATGCTTCCTTCGGGGCGAAAATGGTTTGAGATAAACATATCTCCTAAGCTAACAATGCCAACCAAAGCCTACTGGGTTGAGGTTGTATATAGAGATGAGACTCATGACAGAGTTACCAGTTTTGCAGAGAAGTCAATTCAAACAATTAGCAGATTGATCGAAATCGTTGAGGAAAATTCAAGGGGTAAGTCATAGAGGCGATCGAATTGGCTGAATCCTTGGAAAAGCATGTATGTCCATACTGTCGCAGCTCGAAAATTACTCTAGATACTGGATCAGGTATACTGACCTGTAATAGTTGTGGTGGTAGATGGCCCTTGGCGGAGGAACAAATCAGAGCTGGCGGAACTCCTTTCCTTTCTTCCGCTGGGACGACGCCAACGACGTTGATCGAAGGTGAAAAGACTGAAATAACTAGATTCAGGATGTTTATCACTCCTGAAGTGTTAGCTGAGATCTCTAATCTGCGGACCGAAGTCAATGCTCTGAAGGCAACTGTTTCTGAAATCAAGACTGAGCCCGAAGGAGCAAAACGAGATCTAACCGAAGAGATTAGAGTTGTTGAGGTCAAAGAGATGACGATCGAAGAAGCTAGACCTCTTGTTGAGGAATTCTTGCGAAAGTATTTGGAAGAAAACAAGCAGGTATATCCAAGTGATGTGGCTGACGAATTGGGCCTAAAGTATGAACTAGTGAAAGAGATATTTGATATTCTTGAAAAAGAAGACAGGCTCAAGAAAAGAGGTGGATAGCATATGTCAAAACCATTCTTGACTTATCATACCAATGAAAACGATGCTATTTCAGGTGAAAGAATAGTCTTAGAAGCACGGAAGCTTAGTAAACCGACAGCCATAAGCGATAAGACTTCAAGACACGGAGCCCAAAGAGTAAAGGCAGACAAAGCTGAAGCTTGGATAGAACGAGCTTACGTCGCTGGAACAAGAAAGTTCTGAATGTAGTTTACACCCTAATGGCTGTTGGATGAAACCCGTGAAATTCGGCTTGAGGCAAACGGCCTTGCTCGGATCGGTGGGAGTTTGGCGGAAGCCAAACGATTCTTGTCATGGGCTCATCGCTGCTCCGCAGGCGCTAGGAGCATCAATATGCAACGTTTAGCACATGCGTCAAGATAGGTATTTGAAAAATCTTATAAAGCATATAGACATTTGATAA
>Ga0315296_10001382_pt1 | contig 21230 bp, 10 predicted proteins | sample YL17G14_18_MG_FD_203921 | JGI IMG/M metagenome (GOLD analysis project Ga0315296, IMG submission 203921) | Sediment microbial communities from Yellowstone Lake, YNP, Wyoming, USA - YL17G14_18 | ecosystem: Environmental > Aquatic > Freshwater > Lake > Sediment | place: USA: Wyoming | collected...
CTGTGCCGGCGCGAGGCCAGTCCTACGGCTTCCAAGAGTCCCAGAGCTTGCAACTGCTGCTGTTGCGACCCACTCCTCAGACACTTTTCCTTCCCCTTCCTCCCTCGTCACCGAAAGCTGATCCGGTCTGCGGTTCGCCTATCCCGCTGGCGATGGTAGCGGTGCGATCCGCTGTAGCATCGCTCCAAAGAGCCGCCGCGTCAGATGGCTCTCCGCCAGGAGTAGCCAGTAATATCGGGCGTGTTTGATCAAATGTCCGCCCGTTTTCACCTGCCGCTGCCGCAGCAGGTCAGCGAGGGGCAACTGGGTGTTCTTCCCCCGAGAGTCCTTCAAGTGTTGCTGGATGAGTTCGCTGAATCCCGGACGTTCGTCCAACTCCCGCACTAGGATCAGGGCACCGCCTGCCTGCCGCAGGCAGGTCCGAGGTAACCCGCGATCCCTGGAAATCGACCTTCAAGGAAGCACTGAACGAGAGCTGAAAGGGCTGGTTTTGTTTCTCCCCCATAGGGTGCGGACCTCCGGAGCATCTTCAGCACGTTGAAGCCCACATGAATAAAGGCGCCGGAGATCAGCAGAGATTCAGTGGCCGAGACTCAAATCGGAAATCCGGGCTTAAAGCGGATAGAATCTTCTGGTTTGATTGACACAGCCCGAGGTCAGACTCTCCAACCTCGTCCTCCGAAACCTTAACAACAAAACACGTCTTTCGGCACGCTATCACTCGAATATGCGTCCAAAGCTGGGGGCTATACCTTTGGCAGCGTGAACGGTTTCCGGTACTCCTTGGTGAGGTAGGCGTTCGCTTCCTTGTCGTTGCCGAAGGTCTCGGTCTTCGGGTCAAAGTGAATGTCCCGGCCGAGGCGGCACGAGATGTTGCCGAGATGGCAGATCGTCGTGCTGAGGCGGCCGATCTCGACGTCGGCGTTGGGGCGCTGCCGGCTCTTGATGCAGGCGATGAAGTTCCCTGTGTGCGAGCCGCCCGAAGATTTCCCACTGGCGACGACCTCGTTTCCCTTGCCGAACACCCTCCAGCCGTCATCGTCCACGATCAGCGTTCCGTCGGTCCCGTAAAAGGCGGTGCCGCCGTCTAGCCCCTCGATCGGGTGGAGATTTTGAAAGCTGTGCATCTCCCAGACCAGCAGCATGTCGCCGAAATCGTACGTAACGACCTGCGTGTCCGGCACCTCTTTGGCGTCGTGCAGCCAATAGACCCCGCTGTTGTTGGCGATGTGCGTTGGCAGGCAGTTCTCCAGCCCGCGCATCTTTTCGATGGCCCACATTGCCACGTCGAGCATATGAACCCCCTGGTTGCCCAATTCGGTGTTCCCGTAATCCCAGAAGAAACGCCAGTTGTAGTGGAACCGGTTGGGGTTGAACGGCCGTTTAGGCGCCGGACCGAGCCACATGTCGTAATCCACTCCCGGAGGCGGCGTCCCATCAGGCGGATTTCCGATGCTCTTCCGGACCTGTGTGATCCAGGCTTTGAGCATGCAAACTTTCCCAAGCTTTCCGGAAGTCACATACTCCACGGCGCTCCTGAAGTGTTCGTCGCTCCGGCGCTGAGTGCCGACCTGGACGATGCGGTTGTACTTACGCGCGGCGTCGCGCATCAGGTGCCCTTCGTGGATGGTCTGGGATAACGGCTTCTCGATATAGACATCCTTACCCGCCTGGCAGGCCAGGAGCGTGGGGACGACGTGCCAATGATCTGGCGTGGCGATGATGACCCCATCGATGTCCTTATCTTCGAGCACGCGCTGAAAATCTTTGACAGAACCGGGAGCTTTGTTCTGGGCTGCTTGGATCTGTGGTCCGACCTTTTCGATGATCGTGTCGTCAACGTCACAGATGGTCTTGAACACCGCGCCCTGTTCGATCGCGCTGAGCGCGTCGTTCCGGCCCTGATTGCGGCAACCGATCAGTGCAAGCACGACCTTTTCATTCGCGCCCTTCGCCGAGGGATTCAAATTGATGAACTCTGCGGCAGCGACAGCCGACGCGAGGCCCGCCTTTTTCATGAATGATCTGCGATTTTCTTCCTGCATGGCGATTCCTCCCAGTAGAAACGATACCTCCACATGCGGCGGCTGGCAAATCGCCGGGTAGTCCACCAAACCAGAATTTGTGAAAGGCACCATCCCATTGAATCTTCCGGAGTTCGAGACCAAGCCAATCCACGATTTCGCCCTCCGGGAGCCAGACGCTCCAGGCTTTCGGCTTCAATGATTGAATCAAACTTTCGACCTTTCCTCGACTACACTAGTTCGCACATTTGTTGAGAAGCCCCCCTTGAAAATCTCAAGAGCCGTTCATCTGGTCACCTCGCTGAGCGGTACGGCGGTTCCCCCTCGGGCCTTGCTAATGTCGGCAGCTTCCATGAACGCGAACATTTCCAGCGTCTCTTCCCCATTGACCGGAGGCACGCGAGTCCGGAAGAACTTCGCAATTTCAACCAGCAAGGGCCGATAGCTATCGGGTCGAGGCTCAGAGTGGAGAACGGATTTGTCACCGAACAGGGTGATCCCGTAATCCTCCAGCGCATTTCGAAACCCTCGCATGACACCCAGGCGACCGTCCTTCCATTTTCCTACCAGCGCGTCCTCTCCCTCATTGCTTATGCGGCTCACTGATTCACACCCTGGTCCCATGAGTGTGTAGAGCATCTCGACAGCATGAATGCCGTACCACATTAGATCGGGGTGGTGAGGTTCGGTGGGAGAAGGACCATAGACGCTATAGCCCAGAGTGTGACCAACGCCCGCAGGATCCTTCAAACGCTTGGTTTCCTCCCAGAAACGCAGGGAAGAGGAACTAAACCAGGGCACGCCAGCTTCTCTGGCCAATCGCGCGATTTCTTTTGCGTCCTTGTAACTGGCTGCCAGCGGTTTGTCGATGAAAACAGGTTTTTGAGCCGCGAACACAGGCCTTACTTGCTCCAAATGAGCCCGGCCATCTACGCTTTCGAGCAAAACGCCATCGACCATCCTGCAGAGTGTTGGAATGTCATCTACAATTTTGATGTTCCACTTGTCCCGCAATTCTGCCGTGAACTTATCAACACGACTCCAACTGGCTTTAACATCAGGGCTGCCTCCCTTGAAAGCGGCAACCACCTGGACGCCCGGGACATGCTCTCGATCGGAGGGATCGTTGAAGATCCTGGTGAATTCAACAACATGTGAAGTATCCATCCCGATGATCCCGACACGGATAGATTGACCTGAATCTGTCTGAGCGAAGCAACTCGACGCCGCAAGCAACGTCATGGGGATCAGAAACGAGAAGCTCTGCCTTAGGTGCGACGGTTGGCGATGCATGATTTCCTCCTCGAAAGTCAGTTAGACTAGCATAGTCTTTCGGCAGCCAAAACTTCAGACAAATGATGGGTTTCTTTTTTCTCTCGTTCCTTGCCTCCAGTTGCGACTGAGAACTCCAAAACCAGAAATATTCTTATTACGGTGTTCGACTTCCGCGGCAATAGGACATATCATCAAAGATGATTAGGCTAAAGTTTTCGCCTCTTGTGTGTCAGAGTTCCTGCAAAACGAAACTTCGCGCCACCTTTTGGGTCTGGTTATCACGAAAAACGAAAAAAGGGCTCATGTGATGTACTTAGCTGAGGATCTCGGGACACCGGAGGTCTCCGGTGGCAGGAGATTCTAGCTCAAGCGGTGACCTCCTTCGACAGTTGAGTAAGAGGAAGCGTGGCCTGCGGCTTCTATCTGCCTTTAGGGGAGCCCTTCGAGATCCTTCCCACAGTCACGGCCTAACGTACCTAAAGACAGGGTGGGATGTCGGGCGTAGCTCGAACACGCCGGTGCAACCTCCGGACGCACGGTGCCGGAGGCGTCGTCCAGTACTGAACGGACTCAGGCCCCGAGACACGCGTCGGCCAGGCAGGCGTGAGCCGGCAACTCCTCCGTCTGCCTGAGGCATACTTCAGTAATCGGAGGGAGCCCTCATGGCAGTAACATTTTCGGCGAGACTCCTAACACCATCATGGGGCAGGCGACCCGAATGGCCTTTTCCCGGCGCCTGCGATGGCCCTATCCGGCGCGCCCTGGGCCAATTCTGCGCGACGGCGGGGCATTCTACGCGCTCACCGGACGCACCTACTGCGCCGCTTGCTGAATGCGGAAGGCTGGGAGTCGCTGTTCAGGACTGAACGGGCAGGCAGCCTCGGGAGACAGAAGGGGCATCAGTGAGTCCCTAATCTTGCGCCGCACTTCCCGGCAAGGGGTCCCCCCACCCCCACAGCGGTCGGATTACTGAAGGCTTAGGGAGAGGGCGCCCGCCGCTCCAAGAAAAAGTACAGGAGATGAACGAAGCATGACTCCACACTTAATGTGCTTAGCTGAGAGTCTCTGCACGCTCTCGTATGGACCCTTGAAGTGGGACACCCGGGCAAGACAATGATCAGCCGTCAATGCTAAATCCTTTCTTGAGATCCCGCACGCAGTCTGCCCTTGGGTGGCCCCCCCGCCTTTGCTTAAGGCACGAGATGCTCAGTGTCAGGGAAGCCTGTTTCTCATTCCCGATCCGGCTTAAGTGGTGGATTGGGCTGCTGTCGGCAGTAATCAGCCTGCTTTTGAAAAGCGGACTCGCCGGGACTCAGGGTCGTCCATACCAAGGACTCCGTTCACGTTGAATTCAAGGGGGTTAGTGGCGATGATTGGAAACACGGCCAGGGGTCCGATCTTGGTCCGATCTGCTGAGAAGTAGCCGTTGTTTCCTAGGCTGCCCCCCTCTTTGGCGATTCATAGTCCAGCGGGCGGGACTACTGAGCAATCCGACCGCGATATGACACCACGCGGCCCAAACCGATCCTGGTCCCTACACTCTCGGGGTTTTTCTTTCCAGTGACCCGCACCACCAACTTGTGAAGTCCCTCCGGCAGGCCGGTCAACCAGATAGCAGTAGACTGGTCAGCGCGCGCCCACTGTCTGGGCAAATACATGTCACGGGTAGCAACGGCCTTCCCGTCGAGGACGGCTTCCAGGATGCCCATATCGTAGTGAATGTCGCCCTGCACGTAGACGGCGTTGCCGGTGAACTCCAGTTCTAGGATGTCGCCCGCGTTGCCGGAGTAGCGCAAGCTCTCATAGCCTCTCTTGGGCTCACTCCAGGCGCCTTTCCAAATCAAGCGCCGGTCCGTGACGTTCCATTTATCGACGGGTTCGAGGGTCGGGAAGGAAACTTCCGTCTTGCCCTCGAACTCAAACCGCTGCACCTCGATCACTAGGGCATCGCCCGATTCCTTTCCCCCGTTGGCCTTGATGTTTTCAACTGCGAGGCGCAAACATTCCTGCGAAGCCGATTCGATGGAATATCCGGCAGCGGCTGACTTCACATCCATATAGGGTTTGAGCGCGGACTTCACGCTCTCTGGGAGCGCCTGGAATCCCAGAAGGGTCCCGATGACGCCTCCTGCGTTCCCGGGATTGCAGTCCGAGTCCTGTCCGGCGCGCGTGGAGATGTCCACGGTCTTCTGGAGGTCGCCATCCCCGTAAAGCAGTCCCAGGGCGATATAGGCGCCGTTGAGCTTCGCAGAGATGTTGAACTTCTCCTTGGCGCCCCAGGGGCACATATCGTGGTTCCACTTCTTCTCGAGTTCACTCCACGTCGCTTTCCAGTCCTTGGGGTACTGCTTGTGCCAGCGGACCACGTCGGCGATGACCTGCGCATAGCCGCTATCCGGCGGCAAAGCAGCTAGGCCGAGTTCCACCACGCGGTGGACATCGGCTTCGACAAACGCCGCCGCGTACATCGAACTCACGAAGACGCCGCCGTAGAATCCATCGCCGTAGTTCATCATGTGCCCAACGCGGTCGGAGATCCTCCGGGCCGACTTCGACAGCCCGGGAGAAACGAGCCCGATGAAGTCACACTCAATCTGAAAATCGATGTCGTCGGCGTGAGGGTTGTAGAGCGGGTGGCCCGATCTCTCCGGCGGGATGCCCGCCAGGATGTTTTGGCGCCCCTGGCCGTTGGCGTGCCAGAGCAGAAAATTACCGTAGGCGAACTGCTTGGCAAAGGCCGAAGTGGGCGCGTCGAGGCCGTAAACCGCCAGGGCTCTCAGCAAAGCTACGGGGACGTAGAAGTCATCGTTATCCGCAATGGACTTCAAACCCTCGGTGATGACCTCGAGCGGGCCCTCGTAAACCTTCCCCTGGTATCGAAACTCCGTGGGGCCGCCCACGGCTAAGCCGTAGCCTTTCCCGGCCCAGCCGCCGCGAATCTTATCCAGCAGCGCTGCACGGGAAATGGTGACGGTGCGCGCCGATGCAACGGAACCGAAAACAAGAAACATGAAAAGTACCAGAAGCCAAAATGATTTCGCCATGACTGACTCACCTCGTCTTGGAAACTACCGGCAAGAGCTGCCAACCGCAAGAACAACTCGGCGCGAGAAAAGGAAGCCCGGACTTGTTGCCAAATCCGGGCTTCCACATCCGCGATCTCCGGTCGGCCGGGCCAGACGCCGACCGCCCCGGCGCGAATGGCCTAGAAGGTAAATTTCAGCGCGAACTGGATGTGACGACCTGCGCGACCGCCTGTGATCCACCCGAACCTAGTGTCCGGGTTTGTGCCGGTGTCGTTGGTGGTGTTCACACTGGACCACTGCGCATGGTTAAAAGCGTTGAACATCTCCCAGCGGAAATCCAAGCTCTTGTCTTCCGCAATTCTGAACTTCTTGAAGACGGAGATGTCCCAGTTGTTGATTCCGGGCAGGCGGACGATATTCCGGCCCGCGTTGCCACGATACTCGGCAATCTCCACAAGCTGCCCACCGATATCCCTTTCCACTGTGGGCGGGTTCTCAAAGCAACTGGTGTTGATGTAGTGTTCAAAAGCCTGGTTGCCGCCGGTGAGACTCCCGTCGCACGTCCGCACGGGTACGTCGCCCATGTAGTCATAGGAGGTGTTGTCCCCGTTCCAGACGCTGGTGGGGCTCCCCGACTCGAAAGTGACAACGTAGTTGGACTGCCAGCCTGCCAGCAGCGCCTTCGTCAAGCCACGCCAGTTCTTGCCGAAGGGCAGCTCGTAGGTTACGGCGGCCACGAAGCGGTGCGGGTGGTCTGCGTCGGAGAGGCCGTGAGACCAATTGCGGTGCCACTGCCCGCCCAACACAAAGTTGTTATCGTAGCCCTGGTTCTGGAAGGTTACGTCGGTTTGCCTCGACCACGTATGGTGAACCAGAGCGCTCAAGCCGTGCGACCATTGCTTTTCGAACTTGGTCACCAGGGCGTGGTAGTCGTTCATCCCGCCATGATGGACAGCGATGACGCTGTCAAACTGGTCAGCGTAAGTGCCGCCGTCCACCAGGGAGTTGGGGCGGGCATAGTGATAGTCGTCGTAAGTGAGGTAGATGCTCTCGGGAGGGAGATTCATGTCATCCCCGATCGTCAACTTCGTTCCGCGCGAACCGGTGTATCCCATTGAAATCATCATGTCCTTACCCAGCTTGCGCTGGAAGTCCAGGCTCCACCGCTGATAGTAAGGTGTAACGGGAGTATCCTTGTCGATGGTCTGGAGCCACTGCCAAGGGTAAAGGTATCCCGCCTTATCACCCAAAGGGAAAGGCCAATCCCCCTTGGGGACGTCCTTCGCGGGGGGGAAGCTGTTGTCAAAGGTGAAGTAAACGAGATTAGGATCCCCCAGATTAATGGAGGCGTAGGCGTCGTTGTTGTACTCCTCGCCACCGTAAGCGGGGCTATTCCAGAACATCTGGTCCAGGTACTTGTACCCGCCGGTGTCGTAGAAGATTCCGTACCCGCCGCGAACCACCCAGTTCTCGGTGGCCCGATAGGCGAAGCCAAAACGCGGCAGGAAGTTGTTCTTGTCAGCGGGATAGGGGTGCTTCTTGGTATCCGGCGTCGTCCCTGGCATGACCATTCGCCATCCAGGAAAGCTGAAGTCCATCACTCCCCAGTAGCTGTTCGCAGAATAGGCAGGGATCGGGAGCTCGTACCTCACTCCGATGTTCAAGGTCAACTTGCGGCTGACCTGCCAGGTATCGTTGAAATACCACGCCCACTCTGGAATCCGAAACCAAAGGCTGTTATCGCCGCCGACGTTGTGGGTGCGCTGGCGCTGCCAACCGACCGCGCCGGTCATGAACTCCCCCAGGAAGTTCCAGCCCGAGCCATCGCTCACGTTGGGGCCCCGACCGGTGAAACCGTTCCAGAAGCCTGCGTTGCGGATAATGTCGTTGTCCCGCTCATCTTTGCGGTAGTAGTAGAAACCCGTCTTGAACGTGTGGGACTTGTAGACCTTCACGGCGTTATCCGAGAACTGCCAGATGGGAATCGCCTGATACCAGTACTCCCACGGCCCGAGGCTGAGGCTTTCAAACGGCCAGCCAATGGCCACGCTGAAGATCCCGTCGTCGTCGACTTCCAACTGCTTCTTGTCGAAATCGGTCAGGCCGCCGCCCGGGAGAGAAACGTTCTGCAAGAGGTCACGGTACCAGGAAACCTTCATGAAGTTATTGATGGCCTTGGGGTCTTCGCTCATGTTCTTCCCGTTGAAATAGGAGAAGATAAATTCGTTGGTGAACGTCGGGCTGAAGGAGCGGAGCCAGTGCGCATTGAAAGTGTGGGTCTTGTGGACCGGGCCGCTGCCGAGCGTCAACTCCGGGATCAGCCCGTTCTCCGTTAGCACCTGCCCCCAGTCGCGCGAGTACTTGAAGAAGAACCGGTCTTTATCCCCCAAGTTGTAGTCAAACCGGACTCCGAAGTTGTCGTTGTTAATGCCCCTGGTGTACCTGCCCGAGTAGTTCACATAGCTTCCGTCGGGTAGGACCGTGAAGGGGTAGTTGGGCGGAGGGAAGTGCGACAGGTATTCGGCTGCCTTGGGGCTAACGTTGGTGATGATGTTGTCAGCGTACGACTGACGCTCCTGGGTAACGGGGTCAAAGCTGAAGGGATCGTATATGACCATCGAGGGTTCACCAGGATAGGCCTCCAGCCATTCGCCGAAGTCACCTCCCCGCTCCCTCTGAGTTGGCACATAGGCGAGGTAAGTTTCGCCTCCCCGCCGGCGCAGGCGTTCGAAGCTCGAAAAGAAGAATGCCTTGTTCCGACCATCGAACACCTTGGGAATGTAAACCGGCCCCCCGACGGTGAAACCCCACTGATCTTGGTGCCAACCGTCTCTTCCCCGCAGCGGATCGATAATCTTGGTGTACGGATCGCGCGCGTTGTTGCCGTTGACTTGCCGGAAATCGTAAACGCTCCCGTGGAGAGCGTTGGTGCCAGACTTGGTGGTCAAACTGAGTTGGCCCACGTCACGACCGTATTCCGCCGAGTAGTTGACGATCTCGGTTTTCACTTCCTGGATGGCATCCGCATTGACGTTGGTCAAAGGCCCCAAGACCCAGTTGTCGTTGTTCATGAACCCGTCAACATAATACCCCACGCTGTACTCAGATCCACCCAGGTTCAAAACCTTGCCGCCGGGCATGGTGGGGCTGGCCAGTCCCCAATCCTGTCGAATAGTGTTCCCACTTCCGCTGTTGAACATGGGAGAAAGCACGGCGTAGTTTAGGAAGGACCGTCCCTCGTTGGGCATGTCCCTGACAATCCGGTTCTCCAGGATCTGATTCAAGCTTGCGTCATCGGTCTGGATCAACGGAGCAGCCGCGCTGACGGTGACCTCCTGCGAGACGGCACCTACTTCCAGGCTCATGTTGAGACGAAGGATGGTCCCGTTCTCAAGGGGGACGACTTCCGAGATCGACTTCTTGAAGCCCTCCTTGGTCACCTCAACCTGGTAATGGCCGGCCATGAGATTCGGAAACACATACTCGCCAGTCGGGTTCGTCGTGGCTTTCCAGGTGATGCCGGTATCAACGTTTCTCAGGACCACTTGGGCTGCCGGGACCACGGCGTTCTGGGCGTCCATCACGGTTCCCACGATGGTGCTGGAAATGGTAGTCTGCGCCAGCAACCCGAGGGCACTGGATGCCAAAATCAGCGCAAATAGCAGAAATGTTCTCTTAGGCTTTTCCATTCGAACCTCCTGTCTCGATTTCGTTCCACCCAAACCGGCGACACTTGGAATCCGACGGAGTATCACAACGCCATACAGGCACGCTCGTGATTATCTTGGCTCTCCACCTAATTAAACGAACCTGACCGTCCGGCCAGCCAACATCCCTGAATACCACAAAGGGCACAGGACAAGGGTCGTGCGGTATGTCGGCCATAGGACACACGGGACATTCGCCAGAAGGGAGGAAAAGTCTCCTTTACCTTCCCCCGGCTTGGAAGCATGGTCAGCCTCACGATAGACAAGCTCAGCAGGAACGTGCCTCAGCATTCCTGAAACGTTTCAAATCGTCGCAAAAATACCCCCCCCAACGGGGCTTGTCAAGCAGAAATCTCGGATGCGCCGGGCGGCCTCCTGACCGCGCGAAGGGGGCAGGCCGGTAGCGCGACACGAGAATCGATGCTGGAAAATCGCCGACAAGAGTACTAGCATGCCAACCATGTCTAAGCAGCGGTACTGGGCCAGCCCGCCTGGAACCGAGAGCAGCCTTGAAGCTCTGGGCAGCGCATGAAACGCGTCCGACTCCTACTCGACTTGTTGGTGCTCGCAGCGGGGCTCCTTTTCCCCAGTAGCATGTCCGGAATGCACGAGCAAGCACAAGAAACGGATGTTAGGAGTCTTTCCAGGGCAGCGGCTGAGGCGAAAGCAGCGGGGAAATTCGAGAAGGCGCTGGAACTCTATCGCTTAGCTCTGGCGCACAACCCGGCATGGTCGGAGGGCTGGGAAAGTCTCGGGATTCTGTTGGCAGATCGCAAGGAGTACGTTCGGGCCCGAGAGGCCTTTGAGAACCTGGTAAAGCTCCAGCCGAAGAGCGGCGATGCGTGGACGTTATTGGGTCTGTGCGAGTTCCGCATGGGCCAATATGACCTGGCCGTCGGCCATTTAGAGAAAGCCAGAACCTTCCAAATCGCGAACAAAGCGCTGCTGCGGCTGCTCTATTACTACAGCGCTGCCGTCATGATATTGCGCGGGGACTTCGATACTGCCCAGATCCGTCTCCTGCTCCTTGCCCGGGAAGGTGTCGCAAGTGACGAACTGATGGAAGCTTACGGGCTCGCGGCGCTACGTGTTGCCTCGCTGCCGGGCCGGGAGCCACCGGAATTGCGGACGGTGGTGCTCGAAGTAGGCCGCTTGGTGGCAAACGCTCCCCACCTGCGCGTAAAGGAAGCCACGGCGGGATTTGAGAGGCTGATCGCCAAATACCCCAGCCAACCTGGTCTACGTTACGCCTATGGAAAGTACCTGGCCTCTCACGCTTTGTACGCGGAAGCCTGTGAAGCGTTCAAGCAGGAAGTGAATAACTCACCTCAGGACGCGATGGCCCGCTTGCAGATCGCCACCATCCAGTCCCAGCAGCTCAACGGTCCCGCTGAGGCTCTGCCCGTGGCTGAGGAAGCTGTTAAATTGGCACCTCAACTCTTTGCCAGCCACTTTGTCCTGGGAAGAATACTGCTGAAGCTCGGCGAGACAGACCGGGCAGTGCGTGAGCTGGAAACCGCCGCCCAGCAAGCACCCGACAGCGTGATGGTCCACACCATGCTGCTCCACGCGTACAACAAGGCTAAACGAAAGGAGGATGCGGCGCGAGAACAAGAGGTGCTAAGGCGACTCCAAGAGTTCGAAGCTGCGATCAAGGGGGAGACTAGCTCTCACGCCACCGAAGCTGTGCCGCAAGGAAACAGCGAGCCGCCTGAGGCTGGCCCTCAATGAGCAGGTGGACTGATAGTCCCCGCCAGCCCGCCCAGATTCGCTGGCACAATCGCCGGAGTAGTGTATAATCCGGGCGCGAATGAAACGTTTCAGGGTTCTCATGGCCTCCGGAAGATTATTGAAAAGTCCAGGTAGGGAATCAGGGGAACATCTGTGGTCACACTAAAGGAGGTTGCCAAAAGAGCGGGGGTTTCAGTTGGCACGGTATCCAATGTGGTGACCGGCGCTGTTCCGGTGAGCCCTCGCCTGCGCGTGCGCGTGCTGACCACGATCAAGAAGCTCGGCTACCACCCTAACGACGTGGCGCGTAGCCTGAAACTCCGCCGCACCAAAATGCTCGGGATGGTGATCTCCGACATCACCAACCCGTTTTTCTCCCTGATGGTTCGAGGGGCGGAAGATGCTGCGCTCAAACGCAATTACCTGCTGCTGACGTTCAATACCGATGACCACGTTGAGCGCGAAAAGCAAGTACTCTTGGTCTTGCGCGCGAGGCGTGTGGACGGGATACTCCTGGTGGTGGCACCCGGGGCTGAACGCCCGCGCCACATTGTGGAGACGCTCAAAGTAGGGACACCTGTGGTTTGCCTGGACCGTCTTCCGCCCGGGATTACCGTCGATTCGGTAACGGTGGACAACGCTGCGGCGGCCCGTGACTGCGTGCGGCACCTGCTCACACTTGGTCATCGCAAAATCGGAATCATCACCGGAAAGATGGAGTTGCAGACTGCCCAGCACCGGTTCCGGGGATTCGAGGAGGCACTGCGGGAGGCCGGCCTCACCCCCAACCGGGAATGGGTCCGAGAAGGAGACTTTCACACGGAGAGCGGCTATCGGTTCGGGCGCGAGTTGCTGATGGGAAGGGATCGGCCAACGGCTTTATTCATTTCGAACAACCTGATGGCGATAGGCGTGCTAAAAGCTCTCGCCGAATTGGGCCTTGGCTGCCCGCAGGACGTGGCACTTGCAACCTTTGACGACCTGCCACTCACCGAAGTTTTCCGGCCGCACTTAACCGCGGTGGCCCAACCTGCATATTCCATTGGCTACTCGGGGGCCGAACTGCTCATACAAAGAATCGAGGCCAAGAAAAGCGACAACTCCCCGATCGCCATCCGCCTCCCCACGGAACTGAAGATCCGGGAATCCACCGTCGGGTCGAGGGCACTGATAGAACGGCTGTGAGATCAGGTAGGATCTCGGCTGGGCGGAACGTGTTCGTAGTGTTGTGTGTCGCCAAAACCTCGTCTGATGCAAATTGAGCCTGACTTCCACTTAGGGAGGACCGTACTGGATCAATCTAATCGATCCTCGCGGAGTGGGGCAAGTCAGCCGATTCCGGACGGGAAGCCGATCTCCGAATCCGATCGCGACGCAATCGATCACGTGAAAATGATTGGTGGAATGGGGATAGGTATTCACCTTCCTTGACAGCCCTTTTCACCAATTCGTAAAGGCCGCAGAACGGGTTGCGTAGGGTTGTCGTCGAACCCCGTTCCTTTTTCGCGAGCTAAAATCCCACCCACGACCGGGTCCATCGGACTACTGGCCGCCACGCGTCCCAGTCTCAGGTTCGATCCCAATGGAGTCGTTCACAGCTTCGTTCAGCCGCTGTTTGCACCCCAGGTAGCGTTCGGTGGTCTGAACGCTCACATGACCCAGCAAGAATTGGATTTGCTCAAGCTCTCCGCCCGCCACGTGGCAGAGCCGGGCACACGTGCGCCGCAGGTCGTGCGGCGCCAGCTTGTCAATCCCTGCCTTCGCGGCGTGCTCTCGGACAACGCACCACACGACTTTCTCCGTGATCCCGTGGCCCCAGACAGATCCGGTCTTGTTCACACAGCGAAAGATTCTTCCCCTGGTGACTCCTGCCTCCATGGTCCACAGATCGACGGTCGCTTTGACCCAGTCCGAAACAGGAACCGTTCGGATGTGTCCCCCTTTTCCCACCAGATCGACGATGACCCAGTGGTCTTCCCTGCGCTGCAGGTGCTCGACCGTGAGCTGTACCAATTCCAAGCGGCGCAATCCGCACCCGAGTGCGAGGGCCAGCATCGCTCGATCCCGCTTGCCGCGGACCGTTTCGCCATTCGGTGACCGAAGCAGCCGCTTAGCTTGGTCACGGCTGAGCCAGTTCCCGAGCCGGATGCCCAGCTTCTTAGCTCCTTTGACTCGTCGGATGCCGGCCGCCAACTCGGGGCTCAGCAAGCCGGTGTCGGCGGCCTCGTAGGCAAGCCTTCTGACCGCGGCAAGCCGCAGGTTGATCGTGGAGGACGCCAAACAACGGGCCTCGAGCTGCAACCTATACCGCAGCACAACGGCCTTGTTGAATGCCAGCCTGGGCTCAGAGCAGTACCAGGCGATGAAATCGCTGATGGCGAACCGGTACGAGCGTTGCGAATCGGGTGAACTCAAGGTGTTCAAGACGGCTGCCTTAGCGTGGTCAAGGTCGGGAAGGCGAAGGACACGTTTCGGACGAGTATAGCTCGGTCTCTTCATCGGATAGCGGCCTCCTTATCCGCTGACCGACGAAGATCACGAAAAACAGATGGCGGGAAGCTTGTTTCCCAGGAGCAATCCGGCTTGGGTGGTCAGAAGGGCTGTGCTCCCTTGTGGCCATGTATGCCAGTCGATTCCGCGACTGTGCAGGTGCCGAACGGAATCGCATCGGAGGCGCACGTAAGAAAAGGGGGAGCCAAACGCCGCGGGCGACCTTACGGCGGGAAGTTCATGCGGCGCAGGAGGTCCTGAAAGCATGTGGCGCACGGTCAGTTTCCTGGCCGCTCAAGCGTCGCTTGCGGGCTGGTCCGAGGCCCGGATGTCCACAATCCGTGACGTTATGATGGTCCGAAATACAGGGTGCCGGAATTCCAGGCGCATGCCTCGCCCGATAAACCGTAGCTTCAGCATCGAGCCGCCCCACGTGGACCCCGCGATTCTCACCGGGACGGGATCAGGACAATACTGCGGGTGGCCCCAAATCAGTTCCTTGCCGCGACCGCGAATCAAGATGGTGTACCAACGATTCTGCGTCTCCACTTCCAACCGCGCGCCCTCTGATAAATCGTCCAGGCACACACCACCTTCAATCTCCGACTGCACGATGTTCCGATTCACCTCGTCACTGAAGTTGGGATGAGGCATGAATGGCTTTGGCACGGGGACCGCAGCCTTCGTATCCATTCTCGTTTTCTCCGCCTGCCTTCTGCCTACACAAAAGCCGCTGGCCTGAGGGTCTCCGCTACAACTCGTCCCTCGTCACTTGTCACTATTCTTCTGTCACCTGTCCCCTGTAACCTGTTCCCTGCTCTTAAGGCGCTTCCCAATCGAGGGCGTAGATTTCCTGCGTGCCGATGTTGCGCAGCACGAGGGGGGACCCGTCTGGTGTCACGCCTGTCCATCCGAAGAATCCAGTCAGGGGCAGCCTCGTGAGGCTGAGCAATTTTTCCAGCTTATGGTCCCCAATCCGCACACGATAGAACGCAGGTTCGCCTTCCGGCGAGTCCAAGTAGACGTATTTCGAATCATGCGACCAACTCGGGAATCCTACTCTGACCTTTGCCAATTCGGCCCATTTCAAGGTGGCAAAATCGAACAGCAGTAATGTCTCGGGACCTGCACGGATCGCGGCCAAATAGTGCCCATCAGGCGAGCATCGGGGTGAGTAAGCCCCCTCGGATCCGGGCACAGTCGAAACCCGTCTTGTCGTTAGATCCATCAGATGGATGGCCATCTTTCCGGAGGGCCTGGGTGCGAAAAACGGGGGCGTGTCCGAAAAAACCAGCGATCTTCCATCTGCCGACCAGCCGATATCTCCAGCTCCCGGCAGCACTCGTTGGGGGTCCGCGCCGTCAGCAGAGATGAGGTACATTGCCCACGGCTTGTCAGGTGCGATGGCCTGGAAGGCGATTTGCCTACCATCGGGGGACCAGCGGGGCAAATAGGCGAACATAGGCGGGAACGTGAGCTGAAGGCGTTCGGTACCATCCACCTTGCTTCGCCAAAGCGTTCCGTCGGGAAAGGCAACGTAGGTTACCCACTGCTCGTCGCGTGAAAAATCCACGCCCTCAGCGGATATGCCCGAAAGGCCGGGCACAAACTCTCTGACTTTCGCATCGTAGTGCACGAGCTCGCCACGCGGCTGCGAACCGACCACAAAGATACGCTTGCCATCCCTGCTCGGAACAGGTCCCAGGAAGCTCAGCGGACCGGCGGTCAGCTGGACCGGCTCCTGACTTCCCTTCCGGAGGAGAACACCGCCCTCGCAAAGGACCCAGACATCTGTGCGGCGATTACGGGAGGACGTAAAAACATAGTACCTGCCGTTGGGAGTCCAACTGCCACAGCACTCCGCCGGAGGATTGTGCCAAGCAGGCAGCAAGGGATGGAGATTTGTCCCATCGGCAGAAACCTCCCACAGGGTGCTTGCCTCCGAATTCGGCTCCTGGACAGTAAACCGTAGCCTTCCTTGATCGGGCGACCAGCGAGGCCACTGCGCTATGCCGGGAACGGACACAAGCTTACGCGATCCAGTACCATCACCCCGGGCCATGTAAAGGTCCTGGCCCTTGGTGTAGACAAGCACTTGTCCGTCCGGCGACCACGCGGCATCGTACGAGAGGACACTGCCTAGTCGGTGGCGCGATCCCGCCAGGGCCGGATAAACCCAAAGAGGTCCTTCTGGTAAGTTGCCCTCAAGGCTTTGAACGAGGAGCTCTGAACCGTCAGGGGAGATACCCGCAAGATTGCCGGCAAAAAGCGGTGATGAAATCGAGACTGCCTCTCCGCCCGCGATTGAGACCTGGTAGAGAGCGAGTCCGGTCCCCACGCGCGCCATAAAAAAAAGGCGTGACCCATCCGTAAGAGCCGGGGGGAACTTCGTTCGGCCATCTCGCGTGACCTGGACAGATCCTGTAATCTTCGGAATCGGCAGCGGGCGCGTGAGCCAATAGGCGAGAACCGCGCCGGCGATGATGACGACACTGGCCAGGGCAATCGCCAGCCGCCTCTGTAGCGCCCGTCTGAGACGGGCGTCTTCGGGTCGCCGGTCATAGACCGGCGCTACAGCGGCAGCCCGGCCGGATTCGGTATCGCGCTTCAGACGCTTCAGGTCGGCGCGAATTTCCGACGCCACTTGGTAGCGGACGTCACGGTCTTTTTCGACCGCCTTGCTGATGATTCGTTCCAGTTCCGGCGGCAGGTCGGGATTCAGGTCAAGCGGTGAGGTCGGTGCGCGATTCAGAATGGCATCGTGAATCACCGCTGTGGTGGTCCCGCCGAAAGCCGGCTTCCCCGTCGCCATCTCGTAAAGCACGGCGCCGAAGCTGAACAAATCCGTCCGGGCGTCGAGCTCTTCTCCGCGCGCCTGCTCCGGCGACATGTAGGCGACCGTCCCCATCACCGCGCCCGGGCTGGTCAGAAGCTCTTCGCCGAGGGAGGCGGTCGGCAGATCCCGAGACCCTTCGCTGGCGCTCAGGGTGACACCCCCCTTGATGTCATGCTGAGCGGAGCGAAGCATCTGGGGTGTCAGCTTCGCCAACCCGAAATCCAGAACCTTCGCTTGCCCGCGATTGGTCACAAAAATGTTGGCTGGTTTGATGTCGCGATGGATGATGCCCTTCGCATGCGCCGCATCCAGCGCGTCGGCAATCTGGATGGCGAGGTCGAGCAGGGTATCCGTTGGTAGGGGCACGCCATCCCGACTTCGCCGGGACAGGTGGCGTGCCCTTACGCCAATCCGCTGCTTCAGCGTCTCGCCTTCTAGCAACTCCATGGCGATGAACGGCTGACCCTCGTACTCGTCAATGTCGTAAATGACGCAGATGTTGGGGTGATTGAGGGCTGACGCAGCACGCGCCTCACGCTTGAAGCGTTCCACCGCTTGGTGATCTTTGGTGAGTTCTTCTGGTAGGAACTTGAGCGCCACCAGCCGGCCGAGTTTGGTGTCCTCGGCCTTATAGACCACACCCATGCCGCCGCCACCCAGCTTCTCAACGATGCGATAGTGGGAGATGCTCTTGCCGATCATGACGCGCGGCCTCCGAGAGGGCCAAATTAGAACCTCAGGTGCCGTCATCTTAGGCAGTAAGCAATACGAAGTCAACGCAAGGGGATCGCCGCGGGAAATGCATCCGCCGCAGGAAATCTTGAAAGTGCGGGTCAGCGGGCAAGCGCCGAGCCTCAGATTCAACTTGGGGCACTAGATGTGACCCGAACGACCCGGCCAATCCGCTTCCAATGCTGTCTGCACCTTCTCAGGATGGCAACCTGGCGTCTTTGGGGCCGTACACTAGAACAAGAACTTCAGGCCGAACTGCATAATGCGCGCGGGCCAGGCGGCATTGACCTGGCCATTGCGAAGGTTGTTTTCGGGGTCGCCGCACGGCGCGCCGGGTGGCGTCAGGTCGCTACAACCGGTATTGATCCATTGCCATTGAGGGTGGTTGAAGGTGTTGAACGTCTCCCAGCGGAACTGAAGCCGGGAGCGTTCAGGCCCGAACCACGGCAGTTCAAAGTCCTTGAGTAGCGCCATGTCCCAGTTATTGCGTCCGGGGCCGGTGAGCTGATTGCGGCCCATGTAGCCAAACATACCCGGCTGTCCGTCGGCGCGAAGCCGGCGGAGGCAGTCGTGCACGGAAAAAGGGGGGCGCTCCGTGTATACTATCCGCGGCCAGGACGGCAAAACGGAAATCCTGGTTTCTGTCTCTATTGAAGCGAAGGAAACGTATGTCCAAAGCCATTCTCCCCATCTTCTGCTTTTTGCTCACCGCCATGGCGAGCGGCGCCAGCCTGAAGATTCCTTCCGCTGATGGTCCTCTGACCGTTAACGGCCTCGTCGACGAAGATATCTGGACACAAGCCGTCGTGCTGCCGCTCCAGCCGGCGGAATTCGGTGCACCGTTCCCGGCTGGCGGGGAAATGCGGGCCGTGGTGCGGGGAGGCTATCTGTGCCTCAGCGCCCGCCTTCCGGAGACCGGCCGCATTGTTGCAAGATCCATTGGCCGGAATCCGGTCTGGTGGAGGGAGGACCTCGTTATCTGGACTTTCCGGTTTCGCAGTTCCGAGGAGCGCAACGTCTTCCTGACTGTCAGCGTGAATCCGCTCGGTGCGTACCGCGTGGAGCCCATCGGGGCCGCCGAAGACCCGCAGCAGCCTATCAGGGCCTCGGCTTCCGTCGGTTCGGATAGCTGGAGCGCGGAAGCGGCGATTCCCGTCGGCAAGCTTGCCAAGATCGGATTCGTCTCGGTGGAGAGGATTCGTGTGCCGAGGCCGGATGCTCCGGAACTTCGCTGGTACTGGCCCGGGGTGAACGACGGCTTCGATTTCCAACTGACACTCGGAGCGTCCAATCCGCTGCCTCCGCCCGTCGTGACTAAGGACTGGGGATTCTCCACGCTGCCCGCCCCGCCGGTCACATCCACCGATCCAGTGGCGGTCGAACTGGCCTCGGTTCCGCACCAGGTCTGGACGGATGCCGAGCGCAAGAGTCTGGGTGTGGAGCGGATGTGGGAGAAAAACCTGCGGTCTCGTGTCACGGAGGCAGCTCTGGCCGAGAGGCACGATTGGGAGAAAGTCGGCACGGTGGCGGACTGGGAGAAGTTTCGTGACCGCCGGCTTGCCGCTTTGAAGACCTCTTTCGGGCCTTTCCCGGAGCGCACGCCGCTGCGCGCGGCCGTAACCCGGCGCTTCGATTACAGCGACGGGTTCATTTTGGAAAACGTCGTCTTCGAGAGCCGGCCCGGACTGGTGGTCACCGCGAATCTGTATCTGCCGGCGAAGGTCACCGGCCGCATCCCCGCCATCGTTGTGGCTCACAGCCATCACGCGCCGAAGGTTCAATCGGAGCTGCAGGATATGGGCATGACATGGGCCCGTAACGGCACTGCCGTTCTGGTCATGGATCAACTCGGAGCAGGCGAGCGGGCGCAGTCCCAAGCCTGGCCGCGCGAGAGCTACTACTCGCGCTACGCCCTCGGGATGCAACTATATCTCGCCGGCGAAAGCCTCATGAAATGGATGGTCTGGGACCTGATGCGCGGAATCGATTTGCTGCTCGAGAAGCCTTACGTAGACCCGAACCGCATCGTCATGCTCGGCGCGGTGGCCGGCGGAGGAGATCCGGCGGCAGTAACGGCAGCGCTCGACAACCGCATCGCGGCCGTGCTGCCGTTCAATTTCGGCGAGGCCGGGCCTGAGGAGCATTATACGGAGGGCCCCCGCGGCTACGATCTCGAGACTGCGTATCCGGGGTGGGGCGAATGGGAATCGACGCGTTGCCTGCGGCAAAGCATCGTCGGCCAGTTCTTCCCGTGGTTCATCTGCGCTTCGGTCGCGCCGCGCCGGTTCGTCTACTCGTTCGAGATCTCTTGGCCGAACGGCGTGGAAGAGCAACCGGCCTGGGCGAGGTACAAGAAGGTATTCGATTTCTACGGGAAGAAGGACCATCTCGATCAGGTGGACGGGTTCGGACCTTTTCCCGGACCCGGCGAGTGCACAAACATCGGTGTTTGCCTTCGAAAGAAAATTTACCCGATTCTCAAGCGGTGGCTGGACGTCCCGATTCCACCCCATGAGTATCACAACGTGCGCTCGGATTCGGACCTGATGTGCCTGACGCCCGAGGCCGCCGCCGAACGGAGACCGAAGACCGCGAGCGAGATCGCCTACCGGATGGCAGAGGAGCGCCTGTCTGCGGCGCGCGCAAGACTCGCTTCGCTCCCTGCGGCGGAGCGGCTCCAGAGCTTGCGCGCTTCTTTGAAGGCTAAACTCGGGGACATTGGGCCAAATACGCAGGCGGCAGCCCGCATCGCCTGGACTAAGCCCTTGTCCGGTTTTGCGGTGGAAGCTGTCGAGCTTCAAACGGTGCCCGGGCTGAGCGTCCCGCTGTTATTGCTCAAACCCAAGGCGAGTTCTTCCAAGCGTCTCCCGGTTGTCTTGGCACTGGCGGAAGGCGGCAAGGAGAGATTCCTTGCGGAGCGGAACGGCGAGTTGGCCGCGCTGCTGAAACAGGGCATAGCGTTATGTCTGACCGATGTGCGTGGAACCGGAGAGACGGCGCGCGGTTCTTCGGCAACGTCTCTGGCAGCAACCGAGTTGATGCTCGGCGATACGGCTCTGGGCGCGCGACTCAAGGATGCGCGCACCGTCCTGCGATACCTCTCCGGGCGCGCGGATCTTGACCCAAAGCGCGTCGTCCTCTGGGGCGATTCGTTTGCCGGAGTCAACCCGCACGGCTTGCTGCTCGATCAGAGCGTGGACCAGCAACCCGGACCTCAGGCCATCCAGCAAGCGCAGCCGCTGGGAAGCCTACTGGCGCTGCTGGCAGCGCTCTACGAGGACGATGTGCGGGCTGTCGCAGTGCGCCGCGGCCTGGTTTCCTATCTCTCGGTTTTGAAGGACCGTTTCTGCTATGTGCCGCAGGACGTGATCGTGCCCGGCATTCTCGAGAGCGCGGACATCGTGGACGT
>Ga0315296_10001383_pt1 | contig 21229 bp, 21 predicted proteins | sample YL17G14_18_MG_FD_203921 | JGI IMG/M metagenome (GOLD analysis project Ga0315296, IMG submission 203921) | Sediment microbial communities from Yellowstone Lake, YNP, Wyoming, USA - YL17G14_18 | ecosystem: Environmental > Aquatic > Freshwater > Lake > Sediment | place: USA: Wyoming | collected...
GGAGTACAGCCTGCTAGGTACTCCAGGAATCTTTTCGTTCCACAGGCTCTTCCCCTCCATCTACGCGCGCTGTATTAGGAATGGTGTATTCGACGAGGAGGTGATGGGACTGCTCAGTTTCCTCATGGAGGAGACGCCTAGTCACCCAAAGGCGGAGTTTAGAGCGCCGATCACCGTGGAGTTCTGGTCCAAGAGCCATGGACCAGCCATCTTCATCTCAACGAGCCTACAAATAATAAGGGAACTCTACCTAAATCTAGCGATGAAAATTAAACTGGCGGAATTAAGCAGACAGAACAGATGAATTATTGTCAAGAGGCAAAGGTCAACGGTTAAAACGAAGAGAAAAAGAGCCGCTGGAGAACCATTCCTCCCAGTCCTCTTCTTCCTCCTCTTCCTCGTCTTCCTCTAATTCCTCGAATTCCTCGTCCTCCTCTTCCTCGTCCCAGCCAAGGCAGTCGTAGCAGAGCTTCTTCTTCACGTCTCCGCATTCCTCGCAGAACTTCGCGCCGCATTGTGAGCATTCCACGACCTCCGCCGCCTCTAGACCGCAGATCTCACAGACAGGCAACTTCCTCATTTCCGATTTCCCGTAGTGAAGGATGAAAGACCTTTTGCTTATAAACTTAATGCATCGCATAAGATATCCCTAAAGATAATTGTAAAAAAGCGAAGGCAGCCCTCACCCGATCTCGGAATTAACTTTTAATACTATTCCCCTCTCACCTTAGAAGATGGTCCATATGAAACGGGGAAGAGGGGCCATATTTCCCTGTGCCACCCTAATGCTGATGATCATGGTTGCTGGATTGGCTCCTCCATCGGAGGCTGCTGGTGAGGAACGGGTTACCCTCAGAGGATCAGTCATTGACTTTCAGAGTCGAGAACCCATTACTAACGCTACGGTAACGGTTTGGGAGAGAAGTGTCTTGACAGCTCGACAATCTACCGATGCCTTCGGGCTCTTCGCTGTTCAGGTAACCAGAGACCATAGCTACAGGGTATACATATACGCTGATACCTCCAGCACCCCGGGTTGGGATTACCTTCCAGCTTTTAAAGGGCCCCTTACACCGACAGGTGATGTGAACTTCACGGCAGAGCTGAGGCCCGGTGCCTCCGTGATCATCGACAAAGATATTCAGTTTGTCGACACGACATCCTCTTCCACTACCTACACCTATGAGGTGAGTGACCCAGAGAGCGGAGTGCCCCTGGACATTGGGGGATACAAGCCCATTTATGGCACTATTGAGGGCACCCATACCTATTTCCTGAGTCTCAATGCCTCCTATCTCATCGTCCCAGCGGGAATCCCCTTCACTATCAGGGTGAATGCCTCGGCAATAGTTGGCGGGAAAGTCGTCACCAGATCCTTCAACATAGATGAGCCCGATCATCTCAGATTGTCGAAAGGGGACTTAGCACACCTGGATGCAAGAAAGTATACCCTCCAATACAATTTGGTCATGGTGAAGGGGCAGATGAGCGAGGTTGAGGAAAAGATAAACGAGATGGATGGACTTGGTTTCTACCTCTTCCTGGAGAATCAGAGGTTTACGACGACTGCTGGAGCAGTGGATAGAGCCGAGTTCGACCTGTCCCAAGGAGCCTACATCGATAGCTTCAAGGAGCTGCGCAGGGCATACATCGACGCCTCAGACCTTTACAGCGGCCTTAACGGCATGTACAGCGATGCTTTGGCATCAGTGTATGTTCTGGTCTTCTTCCTCGCCTTCACCTCAACAGCGGTCTCCTTCCTGCTGTTAGAGAAAATATTATACAAGGTCATTGCGTCAGGGGGTCTCACGGCTCTGACGCACACAGTGCTTCATGAGATATATCCCGCCGTGGGCTATATCCCTGATGCTACTTTCATAGAGTTATCGGCCATCGCTTTGTGCGTGGCCCTCCTGGCGACTGTTGTTTTTCCACATTTCCTGAAGGGGCGGGCCGTGGACGGTAAGACGCCTCTGAGGAACATCCTTGTACCGATTTTCTCCCTCGCTAAGAGAAGTTTGACACGCCGCAGACTCAGGTTTGTCCTGACGCTCTCCTCAGTCACGATCCTCGTCATGAGTTTTGTCGTCCTTACATCCTTCAACATGGGCTACGGACTTATTCTGAATCGCATCTCCAAGCAGCAGCTTCCTGTGAATGGAGTTCTCGTTAGGGCTCCCAGCGGCGGATACAGAGCAGGAGACTTCTCGTTCACCCCTCTCGATGCCACAGCCATCGACTGGTTCCAGAAACAGGGCGAGGTGGAGACCGTGGCGCCGAGGGCGGAGAATCAACCCCTCCTCATACCAGCTGCGACGCTGAGCGGCGCTCCTATCTACGGATTCATAGGGATTCAACCTAGCGCAGAGGCAAAGATATTGAGGCTCGAAGGAGTTCTCATCGAAGGAAGATATTTGCAGGATGGGGAGGAGGACACCATCCTCATTAGCAGCGATTTAAAGCAGAAGCTGGGCGTCGAGGTCAATGCGACGCTTCGCCTTGGCACAGGGACGGTGAAAGTTGTCGGCATCTACAGCTACGAGGGGCTCAAGTGGCTGAACGATTTGGATGGAACCTCCATAATACCCATCAAACTTGTTAACTTGGCTCAGCCTGGTGAGCCAGCTCGCATCGAGACGATCCCTGTTGAGGCAGAGGAACTCGTAATATGCGGCTTGGAAACCGCCCTGAAGATGCCTGGAGTCTTCTTGTCGCGCATTGACGCATTGCTTAGAGGGGGGGAGTCCGTCAACGATTTCGCGGAGAGGGTGGCGCTGGAGAGGAACTATAATGTTTGGGCTTCCTCAGGTGACGGGTTATACATCGCCATGCTCGGGACCTATTTCCAAGGCAAAGGCATTCCCCTCACCGTCCCCTGGGCGATTGTAGTCCTGAACGTCGTCATCACGATGTTGAACGCTCTCTATGAGCGGAGAAAGGAGATCAGTATCCTCTCCTCTGTGGGACTCAATCCAGCCCACATATCAGGAATCTTCATCGCGGAGGCTGTTGCTATAGGGCTCATAGGGGGCGGGATGGGCTATCTCCTGGGCCTCAGCACGTATAGGGCGATGGCCTTCTTTCATATCACCCTTGAGGTGAGGCAGAAGGTCTCAGCCCTCTGGGTGCTTGGTGCTATCGCCATAGCTATGGCTGCTGTGGTTATGGGCGCGGTCTCAGCCCTCAAGGGGTCGGTGATCATAACGCCCTCGCTGAAGAGGAGGTGGGGCGTCGAGGAGGAGAAGAAGAGGGGTAACACTGTAGAGATGAGCATCCCCATCAGGGTCGCTAAAGGCGAGATCGAGGAGTTCATGAACTATGTCCTCAAAATTCTTAGAGGATATGAGAACGATCCATTGTATAAGACAGAGAGAATTAGGGTTCGGAGTGAGGATACTGAGGAGAGAAGCGTGAGAATCATCACCTTCGTTTACCGTATGACGGGCGGGGCCTTTGCCTCCTTCTCCCACAATGATCTGGTCATAGAGCGGGGCGGAGAAGAGGAATTCTATACTGTGAAGATGACCTCATCAGGAGACAGGAACGGGCTTTATCAGGTCGGAAGCCTCGTCAGAATGATCATCATGCGTTGGAGTATCAGGAAATAGGGGTTTACATGGGCTGCAACAATGGTTGTTATCTCAATTTTTGGCGAGTCCTGATTACCGCTGCAGTAATGTTGATTTTTTGGGGGATTTTTGATCCTATGGTAGGATCAGGCTTCCTCTGCCTTATGTTTCAGTCTCTTTTTGGCTGCGGATTGTTTTCCCAAGGCTTCATCTCGGTTCCCTCCCCTGTCCTTCGTTATTTATGCTCTCTGCTTCCTTGATCGTCGCGCCCGGATATCTTCGCCCTTCGGCTGAGAGAACTGGACCCAGAACCCATGGGTGAGGCTTGCACCTTTTGGTATAAGGCGAATTATTTCGCCGAGAGCTTCGGAACGATTTAAATGCCGCGCCAACGATCTACTCTCCGATCGTCGTGCATCTTGTAAACCTCAGCGGCTCCTACTACGAGATGGGCATAAGCTACAGCAGGGTGCTTCGGCTTCGCAGGGCAGGGTTCACGCTCCCTCACTTCTCAGAAAAGAGCCTGAAGCTGGCGAAGGAGTGCCGGGAGATCGTCGAGGGCTTCTTCCCTGAGGTGCTCGATGAGATTAGAGGCGTAGCCGAAGCCTCAAACCTCAACTACGACACCCTCTCAGTCATGCTGCTCACCCACCCCCAGACCCAGTCCGCGCAGAACTGCAGCATCTTTGCCGCCAAGCAGGGCGACCAAGTCTGGTTGGGACGCAACTACGACATGTACTACTGGCTAGCCGAATACGTTGAGAGCTACTTTACGGCGCCGCTGGGCGGCTACCGCAGCCTCGGGCAGACCGATTTCTTCGTCGGCAGAGAAGACGGCGTCAACGAGAAAGGCTTAGGCGTCGCCATGAGCGGCATAACCAGCTACTTCCAGCCCGGCGTCGCCTTCTGGATAGCCATCAGATACATCCTCGACAAGTGTGCCACGGTGAAGGAGGGAGTCAAGTTTCTCACCGAGGCACCGCCGCACAGCACCATCACGGTCCTGCTAGCCGACACGACGGGAAACATGGCAGTCGTCGAGACCTCCCCCATGCGCACCGAGGTACGCTGGCCAGAAGCCGACTTCAGCGTCTCCACGAACCACTTCAACCACCCAGAGATGCAGAGCATCAAGCTCTCAGAGCCGCCCGACAGTCGCGCCAGGTACAACGCCATCGCCGAAGCGCTTAGCAGCCGCAGCAGCCTCGACGAAAGCCTCCTCCAGCGCGTCCTCTCGGACCACCGGGGACTCGTCTGCAGCCACAGGGACGACATCGGCTTGGGCACCCTCTGGTCCACGGTCACCCACCTCAACACGCTGCGTTTGTGGCGAGCAGAGGGACACCCATGCACGAATCCCTACAGAGAAGATAATAGGCTACGAGACGACATAAGACGCTCAGCGTATGAAGCCAATGCTAAGGAGTAGTTTTTCCGTTCTCTATGCGCTCGATCTTGCCGTCGCGCATCCAGACCACTCGGTCGCTGACCCCGATCATCTTGAGGTCGTGGGTGGCGGCGATGATGGTCATGCCCCGCGCCTTGTTCAGCTCGCTGATGAGGTTTATGATCTCCGTCCCAGTGTGAAGATCCAGGTTCCCCGTGGGCTCGTCCGCCAAGACGATCGCCGGGTCGTTGGCCATCGCCCTCGCGATGGCTACACGCTGCTGCTGGCCCGCTGAGAGCTGCAAGGGCTTGTGGTTTAATCTCTCCCCGAGGCCAACGCTCCTCAGGATCGCCTCCGCCTTCTTCGTCCCCTCGTCTCTCGGTACACCCGCGAAGATTGTGGGCAGGGCGACGTTCTCCAGCGCCGTGAGCGTGTCTATGAGGTTGAAGGTCTGGAAGATGTATCCGATCTTCCTGCACCGGAGCCAGGCGAGCTCATAGGCGTCGAGCTGGGAGATGTCGACCTCGTCGATGACGACCTTCCCCCTGGTGGGTCTGTCAAGCCCCCCGATCATGTTGAAGAGCGTTGTCTTGCCCGAGCCCGAGGGGCCGACGATCGAGAGGTATTCGCCGCGGCGGACCTTGAGGTCGACGCCGTCCAGCGCCCTGATTGTCTCGCCGCCCACCTCGTAGTAGCGGGCTAGGTCCTCTGTCTCGATTATGTTGTCAGATTTCATATCTCAGAGCCTCCACGGGGTTCAGCTTCGCGGCCCTGTAGGCGGGATACACCGTTGCTGCCGTGCTGAGGATCAGGGAAAGGGAGACCGTTTCGCCGAAGAGTATGAGGATAGCTCCTATCGGCGTCTGTGAAAAGACTTTGAAGCCTATTGTGAAGCCGACGGAGACGATGGAGGCCACCAGGCCTATTCCGAAGCCCAGGGCGCCGCCGACCAGGGCTAGGATAACGGACTCCACCAGAAACAGTTTAAGCACGTGCTGGTCGAGGGCTCCCAGGCACTTCATGGTCCCTATCTCCCTGTATCGCTCGTAGACGGCTATGAGCATCGAGTTGGTTATGCTGACGACGCTCACGGCGAGGGAGACGAGCACAAGCCAGTACTGGTAGCTCTCCACCTGAAGGCTGCTCCCTTCCGCCTGGGCGTAGGCCTTGAAGAAGGCGTCCATGAGGGAGAGCGTGGAGAAGAAGGCTATGCCAAGCGTTATAGCCGCCACGATGAGAGCTGCCCTCCTGAACCGCCGCTTAATATTGTCGTATCCCAGCCTGAAGGCGTCGGATAGGCTGAAGCTTATCCTCCTGGTCTCCTTTCCCTCCGCCATCTGAACACCTGAACCTTCATTAAGGTGATGTAAAATCTCAGGATAAAGTTATTCCTCGCCAAGAGATCCGACCTCTCTTTTGCCCCTCTTCATGCTCCACTCCATGATGGTTTGGCGGATCGTGAAGGCGCCTCTCCTTTTGGCTGTCCCCGCGTCAGGAGCTCAACCGTGTAGAGTTCGCTGCCTGGGCTCCTTGTCTTCTTCAGATATTTCTTATCAACATAGAAACCTATTTTCAGGTCTCATGCTTTCGCACCTTCAACTGGAACCGATTTGACAGGAAGCTTCTCTTTTAGGTAGAGATGAAAGCAGCTCTCATAGGATAGACCGCTATACAAGTATCTTTGAAGGGAAGTCCCCTCCTCTGCTTCTAATACTTTCATATCATAGTCCTTTTCGAACTCTGAGAGAATATCCCTGTCGATTACTGGGATAAGGGCTAGGATAGTTCCATCGGGGTTTAGATGGTTCTTTGCCTCTCTTAGAAACTCTTCAACCACTTTTCTTGTAGGCGAAGTAACGTAGGGTGAATTGAGTATAATATAGTCAAATCTTTCGTTTTGATCTACAGATTGAAAGAGGTTTCCTTTGCGAAACTCAATCTTATCTGAGACTCTGTTATGCCTCACCCAAGTATCGGCCCAAAGGGCCTTCTGCTTAGCCACGTCTAAAGCCATCTCACTATCATCTATCGCCACAACCTTCGTAACATCAGCTTTTTTAGCTGCACAAATCGCTGTTAAGCCAGAACCAGTCTCTAAATCGAGGACAACTCCCCTCGCATCCTTCTTGATGCAATACTTCCTTCTACCGTATTCTGGATCACTTTCTTCCTCAAATAGGAAGTCTTGACTATTGAGGGGATAGAACTGCTTGTACTTGAGGGAGACTACATAGCTCGTCAGACCCACTCCAAGGGTAACCCCTGCAATCAAACTGAGTATCCTCGCTAGTCCGACCCATAATACCATTCCCGAGTCAGCGGGAGGCATAGGCATGGTTAGACCGAAGTAGATAAATAAGATCAAGGCGAAAAGATAGAAAATCTCCTTGACCCTTACGACCGATTCAGACGAGCGTGTAAGGCGCCTTGTTCCCTCTACGTGTTTCGTCTTCTCTGGTGGTCTTGGTAACCACCCTCTTATCAACCTACGAAGCCTGTCTCGCTGCTTCAGGCTCTCACCTCTCGGATCATTTTACTGAAGATTAGGTTGGCTAGTTTCGCTGGGTGGAGGTTCTTCTCCTCGTCGCTCAGCTCAAGTTGTCTCTCGTCGGCTAAGGCGATCAGGTAGTCTCTTGTCTCCTCTAGGAACCGCTTGTCGTTGATCTCCTCGGGATTGTCGTACCAGTACCAGATCTTTATGCCGTGCCTCGTGGTGTAGGTCACAATGGCCTCCTGTTTGATTCCTGGGTTGTAGCCCCACAGCATGCCCTCCTGGGGGAGCACTCCTCTCATCTGGATGTCACTGGCCTTAGCCGCGTCCATTAGCGCCATCAGTAACCTCGCCTCGGCTGCCCGCTCCGTCTGGTGGACATATTGGACAGAGGTCCTCAACCTCTCCGCTACCTCAGATCTAGAGAACCCACTCCTCAGCAATGACCAAACCAACTTCTGTTTCGGACTGAGCGGCGAGACAAACGACAATTTCAGACCCTCCTGTTAAATATCATTCAATAATATTCTATTTAAAGGAACATAAAAAACCTTTTGGATCGCCCTGAGATTTTCCCTTCATAGGCTACCCGTCACGAAGCCCATCAGGCTGAGCGTCATCCAGAGGAGAGCCAAGTTCTTGACCCTTCTAGCGTTCTCCCTTCCCTGATTCTTCAACAGCCATAGGGAGGAGGCTGTGAAACCAACATCTGAGGCAATTATCAAGGGCAGGTACCAAAGAGAGACAAGGCTCCAGAGAAGGGGCAGGAAGGAGAGGAGGACCGCCGCCGAGTTCAGGAACGCCGCAGCGACCGCTGCTGCTCGGGCTCCATGAGAGACCGCGACTGTTTTAATCCCCTCCTTCGCGTCGCCCTCGACGTCCACGATGCCCTTCGTCACCTCCCTCCCAGTGTTCGAGAGGAAGGCCATGGAGGCGAAGAGAAGAGAAAAAGAGGGAAGACCACCCCCAAGGGCGAGGGCTCCGTAGATGAATGGAAGTGAGACGCAGGTGCTAACCAGGAGGTTCCCAGGAAGACCCGTGCGCTTTCCCCGGGTGGAGTACAGCGTCATCACGGCCCAGGCGAAGACAGCCGTCGCCAAGCAGCTCAGGTTCGTGAGGAAGGCGGCGGAGAAGCCGAGGAGGCTGAGCACGCCGAAGAGGAGAAGGGCTTCCCTAGGAGAGACCGCACCACTGGGTATTGGCCTCTGCGGCTCGTTCACCGCGTCGACCTCTCGGTCATAGTAGTCGTTCATGGCCATGGCGCTCCCCGTGAGGGTGAAGGCCGTGAAGAAGGATAGGAGCAGACTCCACGAGGCTCCTGTGGGAAAACTGAGGCCGGAGGCTAGGGCTGCGCCGACGATGACCGCGAATCCCATCATCAGGCAGTTCACTGGCCTCATCAGCCTCACGAACTCACCAGGGGAACCCATGTTCTCGACAACGCAACGATGGAGTGCTGCCCTTATAAAAATTGTCGGCAAAAAAAAGTTGAAGAGAGATTCTTAGAGCGCTAAGGCGGTTTCCGCATCGAGCGTTTGAAGTATTCCTCGACGTCTTTCTTCTGTTTGTCGGGTATGTTCTTCTCGAAGGGGAAGGCTACTGCCTCAGCCACGTATCGGGTTAGGAACTGCTCCGTGAAGTCTCCCTGTACCTGGAGGGCCTGGGGCTTAAGCCATCGGACGTTGTCCTCGATGCTGTGCATGAAGACGTTGCTGCCCCCGCCTCGGGAGAAGCTGACGCTGGGGACGCCGACGCCTGAGAGGCTGGTCCCGTCCGAGGAGTAGACCGCCTCCCTGACCTCGTAGACAGAGCCCAGCTCCTTAGAGAGGAGTTTAACCGACGCCGTCAGCTCCGGCGGGCCCAGGATCGAGGAGGAGTTGGAGCCGAGGAAGGCGCCGTGGACATCCAGGTTGACGCAGAGCTTGATGCGGTCTAGCTCCGTTTCGACCTCGTCGTCGGGCTTCTCCTTCTTCGCCTTCTCAGACCCCTCTCTGAGCTGGTGGGCGTAGTGGTAGGAGCCTAACAGGCCCAGTTCCTCGCATCCCCAGGCGATGAAGCGCATGGTTCGTCGGGTGCCCTTCTCCTTGAAGACCCTCGCCAGCTCCATGGTGATAGCTGTGCCTCCGGCGTTGTCGCCCGCGCCCGAGACCTCTAGGACTGTGTCGTAGTGGCCGCCTATCAGGATGATCTCCTCTGGCCTCGCGTCGCCCTTGAGCTCGCCTATGACGTTCTGGGACTTCACCTTCATGTCCTTGGCGTCGACGACGACGCGCACCTTCTTGGCGCCTCGCTCCAGCATCTTGAGGCCGTCCTCGTAGGATATGCGAAGGGTGGGGAGGTTCCCGTACCTCTCCTTAGTTTTAGCGCTTCCCCACAGGTTCTTCGGCAGAACTCGGGGAGAAGTCTCCACGTTGATGATTGCCAGCGGCTTCAGCTCCATGAGGAGCTTCATCGCCGTGCGGCTGAAACGCGAGGTCATGATGACCTTGCCCGAGACCTCAGGCGTCAGGTACTCATCATCGGTGCCCTCCAGGTAGACGAGGTCGCCGACGACGCCCTCAGGTCCCGTGCTGCCGTAGAGGGGCATCCCCTCGCAGGCAACATCCTCATAGTAGGGCTCCAACACCTCCAGGCGCTTTGAGATGACCTCTCCTGTTGTGACCTCGAACTCCTGGATGGTGGTCTCCAGTCCTAGAGCTTTGAACTCTGAGGCGATGTACTCCGCCGCCTTCTTCTCCTTCTCGCTTCCGCTGGGTCTGGTTCCCATCTCCACTGCGAGTTTCCTGAGATAGCCGAAGGCTCTTTCACCGTTGAACAAGGTACTCAAGTTCACACCTCTCAGATGCTCTAACACCCATTTTTTATAAAAAGCATTTGGAGGGGGTGATGAAGGACCAATGTATAAATCCCTGTGGCGAGGGAGTTTAGCTTGATCCAATTGGAGTTCAGGGACATCTACCTTGCACAACGTAGAATTCAAGGCATTGTAAGGAGGACGCCTCTGGAGGATTCACCCTTCTTCAGTGACGCCGGTGGCGGAGAGGTCTACTTGAAGCTTGAGAACCTTCAGCTCACAGGCTCCTTCAAGATCAGGGGCGCCCTCAACAAGATGCTTCAGCTAAGCCCAGAGGAGCGGAGGAGAGGCATCGTCACGGCGTCCGCTGGAAACCACGCCCAGGGAATAGGCTACGGCGCGAAGATGCTGGGAATAGAAGCCACCATTGTCGTCCCAAGGAACACCCCTAAGACGAAGATCGAAGCCATCCGAAGATACGGCGTCGACCTCATAATACACGGCGAGAACTACGACGAAGCAGAAAAGAAGGCACGGGAGCTGGAGAGGGAACAGTCCAAGGTCTACGTATCGCCCTACAATGACTACGACATCATAGCAGGACAGGGCACGGTGGGGCTTGAGATGTGGGAGGAGAAGAACGATCTAGAAGTCGTCCTCGTGCCCGTGGGCGGAGGAGGACTCATCTCGGGCGTAGCACTAGCCCTCAAGAGCCTCAACCCAGATATCGAGGTCATCGGAGTCCAGTCCAAGGCTTCGCCCGTGATGTACGAATCTATAAAGCAGGGAAGAATTGTTGAGGTACCGATGAAGGAGTCGATTGCAGAGGGTCTGCACGGCGGCATCGAAAAGGATTCCGTCACCTTCGACTTGGTGAAGGAACTGGTCGACGACATCATCTTGGTCGAGGAAGAGGACATCGGCAACGCCATCGCCCTCCTGCTGGAACATCACCATCAGGTCGCGGAGGGTGCCGGGGCCGTGGGACTAGCTGCCCTAATGAGAGGTGAGAAGCGGTTCGCGGGTCGGAGGATCGGCGTCGTAATCAGCGGCGGAAACATAGACATATCCCTTATTAAGAAGATACTGAAAAGCACCAAGACATGAACTATCGATTCAAAGATTTGGAGAGGAGAAGTTGTTGACACGCCAGCAGAAGTTCGACAGGATCAAGATACTGCCCAAACATTACTTCGTTGTGTCAGGCACAGCCCTCAGCCCTGTCTCAGCTCTGAACGCCTTTGACGAGGCGCTGAAGGCGGCTGGAATCCACAACCTGAACCTCGTGAAGGTCTCCTCAATACTCCCAAAAGGAGTGACTCCTCTGGAGCTCACCGAGGAGGAGGCAGCCACCTTCTTCGAGGCAGGGGAGGTTGTCTTCACAGTCCAAGCCTGTGTAACGAGGAGGGGGGAGAAGCACCTTTCTGCGGGATTGATCTGGGGAGAGGGCTTGGACACCAATGGCTTCGTGGTTGAACACGCATTATCTCGTCCTCCCAGGGCGGTACCTACAACAGAGGCTCTGAGAAAACAGATGTTAGATTCGCTGGTGTCAATGTTCCAAGAGGGGGTGTACATCAGAAACATCAGAACAAAGGAAACAAAGTTCAAGACAGCCGAGATCTTCGTCCCAAGGCGCATGTACGGATGCGCCCTCGTTTCGCTGATCCTGTGCTGAACAAATGGATCTGTGCTCCATTACACTTAGAAACGTTGGAAAAAGATTATATGGGATATAGGTCTTATATACAGTTAATTCCCAGAGAGGAGCCAGCTTGAGGAACGCGTATAACAGGGCTGCTGAGGCTATATCGGCGATGCTCAGCGCACCCCTCATCGCCATCTACACCTTTGCATTCCTAATCTACTTCAAGCATCCTTCCTCGCCTATTCTGCTCCTCACCATATCCTTTCTTTTCGGATCCATTCTGCCGCTGGCTACGATAATCTACATGGCGAAGAGGGGCATCATCCCGGACATAAACGCCTCAGACAGGCAGACAAGGATGAAACCCTTCATCGGCGCCATCGCCAGCTACCTCACAGGCGTCGCCGCCCTCACGCTCGTTGGAGCGCCCCAGATCTTGATCGCCTTGATGGTGTGTTACTTCGTGAACTCGCTTGTGATGATGGCGATAACCAGAACATGGAAGATCAGCCTCCACGCCTCGGGTATAGCGGGGCCAGCAACCTTCCTCGTTCATGAACTGGGTTTAACCATGCTACCCTTCTTCGCGCTGCTGCTCCCCACAGCATGGGCGAGGATACAGCTCGGAGAACACGACCTGAACCAGGTGATGGCAGGAGCCCTGCTGACCATCGGGCTAACCCTGATGCAACTAGAACTCTTCCTAATGCTATAACTGGGAAGTTATTCTAGAACCTTGTTGAGAATCTGTGCATAAAGACTAGGGTTTGCTGGCTACGAAAATCATCTCTCCAGATTTGTAGTCGTAGGGTTTTCTGTCGAACGTCCCGTATACTGTTTCTAGATCGAACCCTGAAAGTTTGAGAAGATGTTCCATCTCATAGCGGAAAATGTAGCGCAACTTCAATGATAAATGAAAGCTATGGATTAAGTTCCCCTTCTCATCGTACTCCTCGAGAAGGGAGTCCGCATCCATTAGTTGATTACTATGATCGTATCTATTGATCTCAGTTCGGAAAATGACATGGTTGTTTTCTGGGATAGTGATCTTGTTGATTGCTTGTCGCCTATCCTGCGCTAAAAAGTCATACCTAGGAGCGAAAAGGTCTATCATCAGGATACCGCCATCCTTCAAGTGCTTTCCAATGTGTTCCAACGTTTGAATCTGATCCTCCACCGTCAATAGGCTGATGAAGGACCAAGCGGGTATGAGCACCAGAGAGAAGCGCATATCCAGATCGAAATCTCTCATGTCAGCTTGAACCAAGCGTATCTTTTTTCTCACATTTTCAGGAAGCTTCAATATCTTTCCTTGAGTCTTCGCAAGCATTGCTGGAGAAATGTCTATGCCCCATACTTCGTAGCCTGCTTCTGCGAGGGGTATCAAAACTCGACCTGTGCCACATGCAATCTCCAAGATTGGAGAACCTTTCTGCTTCGCATACTCCAAGTAAAGAGGAAGGTCCTCTTTGAAGTTTCCATAGATTACGTCATATATCTCAGCCCATCCATCATAGGAACTCATTCTTCATCACTTCAAAGGCTTAAAACCTCAATTATTAAGCTTTTAGCACATGGATACTCCTATGAAAAGAAAGTACTTGACTTGAATCATTGATTCCTCAGGCTTTGAATAGCCTCAGAAGCCCATTTAGGGTCTTTGAGAATGGCTCTACCCACCGCCACGAGGTCAACTTTACCGGACCTGATGATGGTATCCGCCTCCTCCGCCGTCGTTATCCCGCCAACCCCTATGACAGGAACCCCAGCCACCTTCCTCACCGTCGCAGCCTGCGGAACAAAGTAACCAGGACCCTTGAGATCAGGCCTTGAGCCTCCAAGCCCTCCCGAGACATCGATGATGTTGACGCCGGCGTCCGCTATCATCTTGGCGGCTCTTGCTCCCTCCTCAATGGTCAGCCCCCCAGGCAACAGGTCATCAGCGCCGAGCCTGTAGAGGAGAGGAAAAGCCCTTCCCAGTTCCTCCCTAACCCCCGTTATGATCTCTAGGGCGAGGCAAAGGCGGTTCTCTAAGGAACCTCCGTAATCGTCAGCCCTCTTGTTTGTCAGGGGTGACAGAAACTGGTTGAGGAGAAAGCCGTGGGCGCCATGAACCTCCACAGCATCGAAGCCAGCTTCAGAGGCCCTGTGGGCAGCCTCGGTGAAGGCCCTGATGATGCCCCCGATCTCGTCGTGGCTTAACGCCCTCGGTACTTCCCCGCCTCGAGGAAGAGACACGGCGGAAGGAGCTAGAGGCTGGACTCCGCAGATAGCCCTAGTAGCGGCGCTGCCTCCATGGGTGATCTGGAGGGCTATCGGCATCCCATAGGTGTGGACCGCCTCCACGAGGCTCTTCAAGCCAGGGATCAACTCGTCAGAGTAGACGCCGAGCTGATGGGGTGAAACTCGTCCCTCGGGTGCGACATAGGTGTGCTCAACTATGAGTAGACCCAGGTCTTCAGCCCTCTCGGTATAGTGCTTCACTAGACTGTTGGTCACTTCTCCCTTCGATGTGGAGGACTCCGTTGCCATGGGAGGCATAACGATTCTATTCCTGAACGCTAGAGCCCCAACCTTCAGGGGGTCAAATAATCTCGGCATAGCAATCTCTCTTGAATCAGTAGGAGTGGTTCAGAGAATAAAGATTGTTACCTGGAGGAGAGGGCTACCCGCTCGATCTCTTCTCTCCTGCGTATGGCGAAGATGTTGGTGTCATTGTTTGCCGTTCCTATGAGCTGGTCTGCCAGGGTTTCCTCAAGGGTCTTTCTGTTGCCGAAGGCCGACTGCTTCGCACCTTGGACGATATGCCTCAGAGCCATGTCAACCCTCCTCTGAGGGGAGACATCGACTGATTGCCTGTAGACGATGCCTCCATATCCGATTCTGGTCGTGTCCTCGCACGGCGCCGCGTGCTCCACGGCTCTGGCCAAGACCTCTATGGGGTTCCGACCCGTCTTCAGTTCCACGATCTTGAAGGCGTTTCTGACGATGTTCATGGTCCTGAGCTTCTCCCCGCCGCTGGAACCAGGGTGCATCAGATCGTTCACAAGCCTCTCTACGATGCTCACCCTTGACTTCTGGAACCTTCTAGACTCTTGTCTACCTCCACTATGGGGGACGTGGATCGGGTCTAGGCAGATGTATCTCTCTAGGCCCGGGTCCCTGATCTCTATGTCCTTGAAGCTCCATTCGCCGAAGAGCCTTATCTCCCCAGAACTCCCAGCAGGGCTGCTCATTTATTATGCACCGTTGAATTCAGACACCATATACCTGAAACCTGAATAAAAACCTTTTCTGAGAGCCCCTTGACCGCTACTCTTATCTACGGCTTGAAGGAGTTAGCTGGGAAGAAACTTTGAAGTCAGCTGGATACTCATCCACCTACTTCCTGCTCTGCGGCGTCTCCCTGTGCACTATGATTGGAAGCAGCCTCCTCAACCCCCTTTTGTCCATCTTCGCCAAGGATCTCGGCGCAACTGGCGTTCAAATCGGTCTCGTCGTATCGGGCTACTGGATAGCCCGAGTTCTCATGGAGATCCCAGCGGGCTTCCTCTCCTCCAAATTCGGTTACTACAGGCTGCTGGTGATGGGCCTCTCCCTCTCGGCCGCGGGTTCCTTCCTCTGCAGCTTTGCAGCCGAGCCGTATGTACTGACGCTTGCTAGGGCCGTAACTGGGTTTGGTGCCCCGCTCTACTTCGGCGTTGCCATGACGCTTGTCATCAATCTTTTTGATGATAGGCGGCGTGGAAGTGCGATGGGCATCTTCCAAGGGCTTGAGTTCATAGGCTCCTTCATCGGCGCAACCTTCAGCGGATACATAGTCACTATGCTCAAATTTAGAATGTCCTTTGTCCTCTCTGGGATCATATCTACAATAGCAGTAGCCCTTATTGTGCTTCCCAAGAATGTAAGAAAAATGGAGACCAAGAAGGGTGACCCTGCATCTCCAGCGTTTAAACTCTCAACCATAAGGAACGTGTTGAGGAGCCGAAACCTCCTAATAGCCTCGAGCGCCATATTCGCCGAGTTCATAATGGGAACTGGTGTCCTGTTCACGATCTTCCCCATCTACGCAAAGGAGCAATTAAGAATCTCCATAGAGGAGATCGGTCTCCTCATGGGCGCCAGATCGGCTGGATACTCCCTAGCCATGCTATCCATGGGCTACGTCTCCGACAGGCTCGGGAGGAGGCCTGTTCTGCTCTTCGGCTTAGCTCTGACGGGTATCCTCGCTATATTGCTCAGCATGACGAATGCGGCTCTTCTCCTAGCCGCTGTCATATTTTTCGTCGGCGTCTCTACGGGTGCCATTTGGATCGTTTGTCCAGTCCTGGCGGCGGAAGGGGTCTCCCCCTCGGAGAGAGGACCGGCGATAGGGACCTACAGGACCTTCCTCGACCTCGGCTCTGTCTTCGGTCCGATAATAATGACGGCTGCCCAAGTAGGCTTCGGCTTTGACGCCTGTTTCTACCTCTCAGCCCTGATCCTCTTCATCAACCTAGTTCCAGCTCTCGGGGTCAGGGAGATCATAAGAAGATAGTTGAAGAACTCTTATCGTGTGGGCTTCTTTTTCTTCCCCAGGACCAGGAGGATCAGGGGTATGCCGTTCACGTTGGAAACCTTATATTTCACGCCTGGAATATCGCCCATCGACCGTGCCCTGGGACCGTGAATTCCCTCAATCATGACTTCGTCGTGCTCGTCAACTTGGTTCAGGGCGCCGTCTCCTGGCAGAAAGGCTGTGATGACCCTTCCATTCTTTATGAGCTGGACTCTGACACACTTTCGTATGGCGCTGTTGGGTTGCTTTGACTCCACCCCGACCTTCTGGAGGACGATGCCCTTGCCCATCGGAGCCCCTTCTAGGGGGTCTTCCTTGCTCTGTTTGAAGACCTTGTGCCCATAGCCTCGTCTCTTTGTCCTGAGCTCTTTTCTCTCTTCGACCATCTTTCGGGCGGCGAATATTCCGTTGGGTGTCATCTGCTAATCTCCTGTATGTCATCTCAGCTCTATTCTTTAAACTTTCCTCTTAAGCGGGTGAGACCCTGCATTAAAATCCTTATGTCTCAATCGCCCTATTATATTAGGATTATTAATGGATTTAGGTTTGAGGAGGGTCTTCTCTAACAGAAATGTCTTCGTCGTCTCTCTGACCAACTCTATGGCGACGTTCTTCTGGAGCGTTTACAATCCTTACTGGGCTCTTTATCTTCAACAAGAGATACTCCTGCCGCTTCCCATGATAGGCTTGCTGTCCACGATCAATCAGTCTCAGCACCTCCTCTTCCAGCTCCCAGGCGGCATATTGGCAGATAGGATTGGGAGAAAGAAGGTCATATTAATAGGAGTGACCTCTCGCATCATCGGGCCCGTCATATATCTAGTAGCTGGATCTTTTGAGCTCCTCATTGTCGGCACGGTCTTCCACGCCATGCACGCGATCTCCGAGGCGGCTCATACAGCCATGATCGCTGAGTCTCTTCCAAGAGAGAGAATTGGGTCTGGATACGGCGTCTACAACATGATGAGCAGGCTGCCGATGCTCTTCACGGGCATCATAGGAGGAGTGCTGATGGACACCTTCGGTGTGGGTACGGGAACAAGGATCTGCTTCATCGGCGGGATCATATTCGGCGTCATCGTTTTCATGCTCAATTCCGCTTTCCTAACCGAGACTCTTGTGAGGAAGCCCACAAAGTCGAGCATGATGGAGGACTTCAAGGAGGTTCTCCCTCTCTTCAAGGGCAGCCTTCAGACGATGCAGGTCACCTCAGCCATATACCAATTCGCAGCGGGGCTGACCTCTCAACTAATCATATTGTACGTTGTTGGCCCTATGGGGCTCACAAAGACCGAGTGGGGTCTCATAAGCACGATCATGTCTGTCATTGGCTTCCTTATGTCGATGCCAAGTGGAATGATAGCGGACAGGTTCGACAGGGTTAAACTCAACATCGTCGCGAGGGCCATCTACCCGATAACCACCATCGGATACATCTACCTCAGAAACTTCTATCAGATCCTAGCCGTCCGCATGACCGCGGGAATCGGCATGGGACTCAGCGGCGCCGCAGAAACGGCTGTGACAGGAGGACCAGCTTGGCAGTCCCTGATGGCAGACATTGTTCCCAGTGAGAAGAGGGGAAGGGTAACTGGGTTTATGTCAACGGTCAGCGGAATCGCGGCTCTCCCTTCCCCCTACATCGGCGCCTATATGTGGGGCAGTCCGGATATAGGCCCAGAAAACACAATGTGGGCGGTCATCTTGCTCGGCCTAGTCTCAACAGGCATCTTCGGGGTTTATGTCAAGGACCCGAGATCTGAGAAGAAGAACGTAGAGGAACTGGTGAAAGCCGATGAAGAGGACGACGGGCAGGAGAAGAAAGATCAGCTTCTTTGATATCCTTTTCTCTATAGGTTTTCCTTACCCTGTTCTTCCATGCTGATTTTCTCTATCTCGTCTTTATTCTTTAAATTCTCCTCTCAGAAGGAACTGGCGAGGTCGGTTTGAATATATGAGGTTGATTCATAAACGACAATATCAGAGGTGATACCGTGCAAAGGTTTTTATTGAAATCGAGCATTTTTATGTTCATCAGCGGTTATGAAGGAGGATCGTCGATGGCTTGGACAACTTTGAGGAAGACCTTCTCCAACAGAAACATATTCGTACTATCTTTTACCAACGCTCTTGCAACATTCTTCAATACGATCTACCAACCCTACTGGGCCGAGTACCTCTACCAAGTGATAGGTCTATCAATCTTACAGATAGGCGTACTCCAGGCGCTTGTAAGAACTAACAATCTCCTCTTCGCATTCCCTGGAGGCATGCTAGCGGATAGAATTGGTAGAAAGCCGGTCGCCTTGATGGGGGCAGCCGCCCGCATGGGCACTTCCCTCGTCTATATGCTTGCTAGGTCGTATGAATTCCTCCTTTTTGGGACGATTGTGAACGCGATGCAATCTATCTCCACAGCCGCTTTTACGGCGGCTGTTGCTGAATCTGTGCCAAGGGATAAGTTTTATAAGTTGGAGGGAGATTAAAGGTGGTATCAATAGTGATGCTGTCTTGGGAGATCACCATAAAGCCTGGGTGCATGTAATAGGCATGGTCAATAGCTTCCTGAACTGCTGCGAGATGTGGGCTCCTAGAGTAAAAGGTGCAGTAAAAGAAGAGGAAGGGATGACTTATGGGTTTAAAGGGTTTTAAGAGCGTCTTCTCCAACAGAAACATTCTAGTCGTCTCCACGACCCAGATCTTCGAGACGTTCTTTTCGACGGTTTACCAGTCCTTCTGGACCCTATACCTCATGGAGGAGTTAGGTTTTTCAATTCCCATGGTGGCTCTGCTCCATACGATTCAGCGTTCTGAGAATCTCCTCTTCTCGCTCCCCGGAGGCATCCTCGCCGACAGGATCGGGAGGAAGAAGGTTACTCTGATTTCGGCGGGCACTCGGATTATTAGCCCCATCCTCTACCTTTTAGCTGATTCTTGGGAGATCATTTTCCTGGCCACAATCTTTGTTGCTATGCGTTCCCTTGGTACACCGGCATACGACGCTATGGTAGCCGAGTCTCTCCCAAGGAGTCGAATGGGAACAGGATACGCCGTATTAAACATGTGCAGGAGGGCGCCGAGTCTCGTCGGTCCTTTCATTGGAGGAGTCCTAATGGAAAGCATGGGCTTGGGACCAGGAACAAGGCTCTGCTTCGTAGGAGTCCTAATAGGCGGCATCATCACCTTCCTCGCCAGATACTTCTTCCTCACCGAGACTCTGGTTAGGAGTCCAGTAAGGGGGCGGAACTTCATACAGGATTTCAAGGAGGTTATCCCGATCTTGAAGGGCAGCCTCAGAACGATGATGATAAGCTCCATCCTCTTCCAAGTCTCAGCTGGCTTAAGCACCGGGCTGCTCGTTGTATATATAACAGACCCAAATGGAGTGGGGCTCACTGTGGCTCAGTATGGCTTCTTGGCCTCACTCATGGGCATAGTTGGCTTTATAATGGCTATACCCGGTGGGACAATGGCTGACAGGTACAACAGACGCAAATTAATAAGCTTCGGCAGATCCCTATCGCCAATAACAACCCTCACATGGATCTACGTCAGAAACTACTACCAGATCATTGGCCTCAGGATGATTCAAGGAATAGGCGAAGGCATATCCGGAACCATGGGAGGAATGGGAGGAGCTGGTGGCGTCGCAGGAGGAGCGGCATGGAGCTCCTTGTTAGCAGATCTGGTTCCAAGTGAGAAGAGAGGAAGATACAACGGCTTATTGTCGAGCCTAAGCGGAATCGCATCCCTACCTGCTCCTAATATCGGCGCCTTGATGTGGACGACAGAGGGCATAGGGCCCACAGGTGTCATGTGGAGTCAAATGATCATAGGTATGGTCTCCACTGCCCAGCTATGGCTGTTCCTCAGGGACCCTCGAGATAAAGTGAAGGAACAGAAGAAGGTGGAGGAGCCAGCAAGAGACAACGACAACGATGGGGAGGACAACAAGGAAAAGAACGAGAGGAAGGAAGGAAATCACCCTATCTAGTATCTCTTTAACCCTCTGTCTCTCCTATTGTTGACGAGCCTCATAAGTAAGGTTTGGTCTCAACGACGATACTAGCAGTGATGAATTCTGAAGGGCACCATACCACGATGATACGCTCAGCCGGTATCCCAGCGAGCTTTCTGTTCCACAGCATGTGAGAATCCTAGTCCACAAGGTATGATGTAGAAAGAAGAGTTCTTCTTTATGATAGCAGGCGGGATGAAGAAGGCCTTTGCAAACAGAAACGTCCTAGTCGTCTCTTTGACCTCCTCAATATGCTTTACATGCCCTACATGGCTAAATACCTCAAGGACGTGATGAGCCTGACGATCCCCCAGATAGGCCTGCTCCAGGCGTTTCAGCGATCTAATCAAGAAAAGGGGAACAAGGTGCTCCACCATCTTAGCCGCTCTCTTAATATTTAGGAAGATTTATAAAGGAGCAAGATATCAATAGCGATATCAGTGATGATTAACATGGAAAGCCAACACGCCTTGATGAGACGCTCAATCGGCATACCCAAGGGCTTCCTATCCTACAGCGTACTGAGCATACTTAGCCACACACCGATGTCCGGATCCGAACTCATGGAGGAGATGGAGAAACAGACAGGCTGGAGACCCAGCCCAGGCTCCATATACCCCTACCTAGCAAAGCTGAAGGAGGGGAGCTTCATAGAGGAAGCTGAACCGGAGGCAGGTCTGAAGCGCTTCACATTGACCGAAAAAGGAAAAGGACTACTTAAGGAATATGAGAGGGGAAGGGAGGTCTTCGGAAAGAAGTTC
>Ga0315296_10001384_pt1 | contig 21227 bp, 22 predicted proteins | sample YL17G14_18_MG_FD_203921 | JGI IMG/M metagenome (GOLD analysis project Ga0315296, IMG submission 203921) | Sediment microbial communities from Yellowstone Lake, YNP, Wyoming, USA - YL17G14_18 | ecosystem: Environmental > Aquatic > Freshwater > Lake > Sediment | place: USA: Wyoming | collected...
GGAGACGATGACCCTATTTGCCGTCTGGCATTGACCGCTCTCACCATTCCGGCGATTGACCCCGCAGTTGCGGGCACAGAAATGACACTTGACAAGCAAAGACCGGGCCTTTTCTACCCTGGTCCTGAGTTCCCCGGTCGGGTAAAGGTGCTGGTAAGCAGCTACGCTTCTTCCTCCTCCACTTCTTCTCGTTTCTTTTTCCTCTTCTTGATTACTTCCACCTGCACCGGTGGCTGTATAATACTGACCGGTGCCAATTTTTGGGCATCCTTTTTCGGCTTTTTTGGCTCTCTGTGTCGGTAGTCTCGTTTCCCCATCGCTGAACCTCTGATTTGAATAGTGAACTACAATAGCGGCATCTAATTGCAGTTTAGCAAAGAGCCACTACGGTGTAAAGTTGCTTTTAAACCGCTCCAGGGCATGGCGGGCCGCTTCCGTTTCGGCCCGCTTTTTGCTTTTGCCGGAACCTTTTCCCAGCACCTTATCCCCAATCATTACCTCAACGGTGAATAGCTTATCATGGTCCGGGCCGATAGCCTGTATTGTCCGGTAGTCGGGCGACGAACGATACTTCGACTGTATCAACTCCTGCAGCTGCGATTTGTAATCGATGCCTTTTCCCCGGCCCACCACCTCCTGAAGCTCCTCAGCAAGCAACTTCAGCACCAGTTCCCTGGTGACCGCCAGGCCCTGGTCAAGAAAAATGGCGGCGATTATCGCTTCAAATACGCCCGCCAGGTTAGCCGGTTTCTGCCGCCCGCCACCTGCCTCCTCGCCCTTCCCCAGATATAGGTAATCGCCGAGCTTCAACCTCTTTGCCACCTGCGCCAGCGTCTCTTGCTGTACCAGAACCGAGCGGATTCGGGTCATTTCGCCTTCGGCCAGGTCAGGGGAGTCCTGATACAGTTTCTCCGTCACGATGAAGTCCAGCACGGCATCACCGAGAAATTCCAGCCTCTCATTGGCCGCGGGCATAGCTCCGGGATATTCGTTAAGATAGGAGCTATGAATCAAGGCCTGCTCCAGCAACGCCGGGTTTTTGAACTTAACGTTCAGCGCTGCCTGCAGTGAACCGATATCATACACCATGGAACGACCTCTCTCGTGAGTACTTTAAGGATATACGTCCCGCCGCAGCCTGTCAAACAGACCGATTATTGCCTGACATGAAGCTACGTGTTATAATCATTCCTGTGCTGGGGAATAGTCTAGCGGTAGGACAGCGGGCTCTGGACCCGTAAGGGAAGGTTCGAATCCTTCTTCCCCAGCCATAATATTCAGGTGGCGCATTCGTCTAGCGGCCTAGGACACCTCCCTCTCAAGGAGGAGATCACCGGTTCAAATCCGGTATGCGCTACCAATTTGGTAATATCGTTACCACAAATTAGCCTCAGATTGTCTACCCCAGTTTTGAAAGCCGCTCATTTTTGAGCCTACAGATTGGTAGTTATGTTACCTAGTTCGTGCATTGACGTACGTCTTAGTTGAAGTCCCTAAACAGTTTTGTTCTTTATGAGCTAGTTCAGGTTATTGGAGTAGTGAATAGTATACTGTATAATGAGGCAGGAGACATCTATGAGCTTCTGGAGAGTATTTACGATAGCTATCGTTGTAATCGCAGCCGCTGTAGGCTTACTTCTTTACCTATACTTTTATGGTTCATGGGCAACACTCCAAGTAAACGAGCGTAATGGAATAGCACAAATATATCTTGGCTCGATAACATTGGTGGCTCTTGTTTTTACGCTTCTTTATGCAACATTTCAATTTCGGAAAGCAATCGCAAAGTCCCAATTACAAATAGTAGTTGACCAGGATAGAAAAACCAAGACTTCTATTTCTACCACAAAACGTGCTGATGGTGGGTTAGCAGATGAGGCATCTCTCAACCTATATGTTTACAACGATGGTAATCTAGTAGCAGAGTTATATAGTATTGAGTTTAAAATTCCTAGTATTTTTGACCCAGAGTTACAAACGGCAGATACAGACCTCTATGGCGTTGAGAGATTAAGAGGCATTCCCAATGGTGAATTATCGACAATTAATTTCTACAGCCGCCGAGCAGATGAGTATGTTTCCTATGTCCACAAACTGATTCACATTGGTCGCATAACCATGAATGTAACGCCAGATACTAAGGATAAGTTGCCGAAAGAGTTTAAAATAAGCTATCGGATTTTCGGTAGTTGGGCAGATAGACAAGAAGGTTCTTTAGATGTGTCTTTGACCGTAAATTAGTGCCCCACATATCAGCGACCAAACTCTTTTCTTTTTCCCACCAGTATTGAAAACGAGGTATTATCAGGCCCAAACTAATCACTAAGCCCCAGACAGAAGCAATTAGAGTGATGCCGCGCTTGTGCATTTACTTTACTAATACCTGCTGAATAGACTTGAAAATCAAGAATTCTTGTCTTTTTTGGCTTCTATATGAAACGAGCAAAGTAACTCCTGTAAGTTCGGTATCAACCCCTTCTTCTCAAATATCAGTTCGGAATGCTTCCAATGTGGTCTACATTAAATTTCCACCTTATATCTGAATTATTCACGCATACTTCTTTACCAGCCCCGCCAGCCCCAGCCTGGTCAGACAGACCTCGGTAGGCTTGCCTGTCTTGGGGTCCCATTCCATAGCCTCTCTGTATTCCCTGGTCAAGGTATCAATGTCTGTGGTTATCCCCGCTAATGGGCCACTCTTCTGGGGCGGTATTCCGGCCATTCTATCCGGCAGACGGACATCTGCCGGCGTTATGCCCTCGCGGACGTTGAATAGTTGCCGGAGAGTCTGGATTCTGGCTCCGGTCTTCAGGGCTTCACTTACGGACATATCCCATCCGGTTACCGCATTGATAAACTCTATTAACGGATAACAGCCGGAGAATACCACCGGCATGAGACACAGCCCGGCACCAGCACCGACCTGCCAGTAATTGGTGTTGGCCGCTGCGGCTGGCCCTTTACCTTTATACTGGTATTTCTCAAAGCCAGAGACCTGGAGCTCTTTATACGGGCCGGCAGCCGCGTTGACATCGCAACGGGTGTAGGGCGCGGCAGCGGTATGCCGGCCTGGCGTCGGGTCGGCCACAAACCCGGTGCCCCGTCCCGGGAAAAATGTGGCGTTGTGAAATCCGGGCTCCTGACCGCCAACGTGCATGGCATACTTCTCGGCGCCTTTACCTATTTTCCTTGCCGCCACCCTCACCCCGTCAGCAAGCACGTCGCCAAAACCCTCGCGGCGTACTATCTTTTCGGTCATGGCCACCATGGCCTTTGAGTTCCCCCAGGTTAACTCTATGCCACCGGTGTCCGCCTTGGTGATAATGCCATGTTCATAGCACTCCATGGCGAAGGCGAGCACGCTGCCCGCCGATATTGTATCCAGCCCGCTGCGATTGCACATGTCGTTCAACTTGAAGATTGAGTCAAGGTCATCGTTCAGGCACATGTTGCCAAAGGCCGCTACCGTCTCATATTCCGGCTTGTGTGTCTCAGTTACCGGATATTTCCCGGAAGGGACAGTGGTGATACCGCCGCACCGTATTGGACAGCTAAAACAACCGTATTTTTTCGTTTCATAGGCGATGACATTATCGCCACCTATTTTCTCAACGGTGGGGAAGGACTCCGTGCCGGTGAGCTGCCAGTTTTTCACCGGGCTTACCCCCGAGCCAACCACGGCCACCGTATTGCCACAGGTGCCGTATTTGATTAAGGTTTGAATGAAGCCTACATCCTTCATCTTCTGAGTGAATTCCTGATTTAACTTCTTCACCGTGGCACCGTCGGCGACGGCAACCCGGCCTTTTCCCCTCACCGCCACCGCCTTGAGCCGCTTGGCGCCCATGACCGCGCCCACGCCTGAGCGGCCCGCGTACCGCCCCTTATCGTTACAGACGCCGGTAATCAGTGACAGCTTCTCCGAGGCCGGGCCAATACAGGCAACGCGGACTTTGGGGTCGCCAATCTCTTTCACCAGGGCTTCCTCAGTTTCAATGGCATCTTTCCCCCAGAGGTGAGAGGCGTTTTTTATTTCAATGCCAGCGTTGGTCACCAGCAGATATGATGGCCTGGGCGCTATCCCCGAGATGAAAATGGCATCCCAGCCGGCAAATTTGAGCTCTGGCCCAAAGTAACCGCCCGAGTTGGCGTCACCCCAGCCGCCGGTCAGCGGCGATTTACACACCACCGCGTAGCGCCCGCTGGTCGGTACCGGTGTGCCAGTAAGAGGGCCGGTGACAAATCCCAGCACATTTTCCGGCCCCAGGGCGTCCACCCGACCTTTCTGTTTCTCAAACAATATACGGGCACCCAGTCCGTGCCCACCGATAAAATCCCGGGCCAGTTTTTCGTCCAGTTCCTGTTCCCGGACCTCACCACTGGACAGATTGACCAAACCAATCTTGCCGACATAACCTCCGGTCATTTGAAACCTCCTTTTACCAGTTATTTATTCCCATCATCAGCTCTTCAAGGGCAACAAAAGGTATTCTGCCACCTGAAGAGGAAGCTGCGTTTATTATACTATAGACTTTTTATTCTCAGTAATAGCTATTTAACAAAGCGTATTGACACCGAGCCCAGCCGGTCCCAGGTAACGCAGAAAGAATCGCCGGCCTGAGCCAGTACGGCAGCATGCGGTGTGCCCGATATGATAAATTCTCCTGCGGACAGCCCCATGCCAAACTGAGCGAGCTTATTGACCAAGTGAACTATGGGCATAGCGGGATGACCCAGTACCGCAGCGCCGGCACCGGTGGCAATGACCTCGCCATTTTTCTCCAGCATCATGCCCACCAACCGTAGGTCAATATCATCTATTGGGGTCAGCTTCCCGCTGAACGCGACCTTGGCCGCCCCGGAGTTTTCGCATAGAAAGGGCTGAGGCTTCTTCTTTATCTCGGTATAGCGGCAGTCCGCAATCTCTATGGCCGGCATAACCCCGGCGACTGCCGACAGAACCTTTCCCAAGTCTGCCCCCGGCCCTTTCAGGTCTTTTCCCAGAACAAAACAGATTTCTCCCTCAATAACCGGGCGAATCAGGCGGCTCACCGAAATCGGGTCACCCACCGGGACGACCGCCGAGGCAAACATCTGCCCATAAATCGGCTCGTCGACGCCAAACATCGCTTGATTGGCTTTGGAACAGAGTCCAATTTTTCGGCCGACAATGAGCTCACCGCTTTGAACCTTGGCTTTCACCAGCTGCATCTGAATGGCATAGGCCTCATCAATGGTCATCTCCGGGAAACGGTCAATGACATTGGTGATTGCCTTTGCGTTCTTTTCCGCCCTTATGATCTCCTGAGCTATTTCCGCCATTTGCTTTTCGGTTAATGGCATTTTGAACCTCCTTTTTCTTTCAATAATGCTGAGACAGTATATCAAGAGGAAACAGATGGGTCAACTACAACCGAACGGAGCCATCATCAACCTTTTCTTGACAAACAGGAATATTGTGATTAATATCATTAATTAAATACCTCGATACTCAAGGTATCAGGAGACTGACCATCTTCTTAAAAATGCCATGGCAGAAGAGAGAAAGATAGAATATCCGGATTTGAAAGCCGGCCAGGAATTCCCTCCCACTTCCTTTCAGGTAGATTCCATCACAGTGGCCGATTACCTGAAGGCAGTTGGGGAAGACAACGTCATGTATCGAAATACGGGACTCGTGCCACCGATGGCGGTGGCGGCCTTAGCCTTAAAGGCCTTAATCAGCGCCATCTCAATGCCGCCCGGAACCATACATGTTTCGCAGGAATTTGAATTCATGGCCGCGGTCAGCACGCGGGACACTTTAACCAGCCAGGCCACGGTGAGCCGAATACAGGAGCGAGGTAAACTTCACCTGATAACCGTTGCGGTCAGCGTCTTTAACCAGGAGAACAAGCCGGTGCTGGCCGGAAAAACGGGCTTCATCCTGCCGGTACCGTAACCGCCTGGCATGAAGGTGAGGAAGCGCGATGCCAAAGTCGCTGGAACTGAAAGAGGGAGCGAGCCTGCCGACCGTAAAAAAGAATATCATCCAGGGCAATATCAACCTTTACGCAAAGGCGAGCGGCGATTTCAATCCCATTCACATTGATGCCGACTACGCCCGCAAGACCCCGCTGGGAGGGACAGTGGCCCATGGCATGCTCATCCTTGCCTATGTATCCCAGATGATGACCAGCGCTTTCGGGCGCGACTGGCTATCTGGTGGCAGGCTCAACGTGCGGTTTCGAGCGCCGGCTCGCCCCGGCGATGTTATTACCGTTAGCGGCAGTATACGCCGGATAGAAAAAGGTGACGGTTATCAAATGATTGACTGCGATGTACTCTGCCGCAATCAGAATGATGAACCGGTGATTACCGGTGATGCCAGAGTAAAGGTGGGAAGACAATGAGAATTGCAGTTGATGGCATGGGCGGCGATTACGCCCCCGAAGAGATTGTGAAAGGCGCCGTTATTGCCGCCAAGGAATACGGCGTGCAGATTGCTCTCGTCGGTCCCTCGGAGCGAATGAACCAGGAGCTGGCCAAGCACGACCGGTCCGGTGCCGAAATCGAGGTCGTTCACGCCGGCGAGTACCTGGTCGAGGGCGAACCCCCGGCTTACGCGCTGCGTCAGAAGCGCGACGCCTCGATTGCCGTCGCGACCAAGCTGGTGCGGGAGGGCAAGGCCGATGCCGTGGTCAGTGCTGGGCCTACTGGCGGCGTGGTCGCCGCCGCCCTGTATATTCTGGGCACCATCGAGGGAATGTCCCGTCCGGTAGCAGGTGGTCCATTCCTCGGGTTTGCCCCTAATACCCTCATGCTGGACCTGGGCACCAACGTGGACTGCCAGCCATACCAGCTGCTCGACTTTGCCATCATGGGCACGGTGTATGCCCGGAAAATGATGAGTATCGCCAACCCGACCGTCGCACTGCTCAGCGTTGGTGCGGAGGAGGGCAAGGGCAACGAACTGGTCACAGAAAGCTATCCCCTCTTCCAGAAATGCGGACTGAACTTCATCGGCAATGTTGAAGGCTATGACATACCCTCCGGAAAGGCCAATGTCATCATTTGCGACGGCTTCGTGGGGAATATCGTGGTCAAATTCTGTGAATCGCTGGGCAAGACCATCGCCGACTGGTTTGAGGGAAAGGTCAGGGGCAAATTAACCAATAACGATATCAAAGCCATTAAGGAAGGCCTGCTGCGGGCAACCAACGCCGCCGACGTCAGCGGTGGCGGGCCGCTTTGGGCGGTCAACGGCGTTGCCTGTGTCTCTCACGGGCGCAGCCGTCACCGGGAAATCGCCAAGACCATCGAGCAGGCCAAGCTCGCCGTGGAGCAGGACCTGGTTGGCACACTGAGGACAGAGCTGGTGGCGGCGCGCGAAAAACTGAAAGAAGCTGGCTTCGAGCCATTTACCACTGCTTAAATTGAATGTAATAAAGGAGCCTTATATGTCAGTTGAAGAAACGCTGAAAAAGATTGTGATCAGGGTCACCCGCAAGCCAGAAACCGCTTTCTCACCCGAAACCACGTTTGAGGCACTGGATGCTGACTCGCTCGATATCGTCCAGATACTGGTGGCACTGGAAGATACCTATGACATTGAGATACAGGATGAAGAACTGAGAGAGCTCAAGAACATGGGGGACTTCATCGCCTATGTCGAGCGCAAAATAGGCGAAAAAGGCAAATAAGCATAATCATGGGCAGGGAAAAGGCGTTTCAAGGTAAAGTGGCGTTGATTACCGGCGGCTCCCGGGGCATCGGGCGGGCCATCACCCTGAAACTGGCCGAGGAAGGCGCCGACGTTATCATCAATTTCTTCCGCCGGAAAAGCACCGCCGAGAGCACCGCTCAGGAGGCGCGTGATAAAGGCGTTAAAGCCCACATCATCAAGGCCAATGTCGGCGAGCCGGAGCAGATTGAAAGCATGTTCGATGAAATCGAGTCGCAGTTTGGCCGACTGGATATACTGGTCAACAACGCCGCTTCCGGTGTGGCCCGGTCAGCTCTTGACCTAGACGACCGTGCCTGGGACTGGACCATGGACATCAACGCGCGCGCCTTTTTACTGTGTGCCCGGAGAGCGGTCAGGCTGATGAAAAATGGCGGCAAAATGGTCAGCATTTCCAGCCTCGGCTCGCGCCTAGTACTGCCCATCTACACGGCCGTTGGCGTATCCAAAGCCGCGCTGGAAGCGCTTACCCGTTATCTGGCCATTGAGCTGGCGCCCAATGGCATCTGCGTCAACGGCATTGCCGCCGGGGCTGTGGCAACGGAGGCTTTGAAACTGTACACCGCCGACCCTAACCTGCCCCAACCGGCATGGCAGACGACGCCGGCCGGCAGGATGGTGCAGCCGGAGGATATCGCTAACCTAGTCGCTTTTCTCTGCAGCGAACAGTCGGCTATGATACGTGGCCAAATCATTGTCATCGATGGTGGCGTCTCACTGACGCCACTCACTCCTAAAATCGGGGGAAAATGATGGAAAGAACGCTGACCTTACCGAGAATCGTCATCACCGGGCTGGGCGCGATTACGCCGCTGGGCCTTTCCGTCGCGGAATACTGGGATGGACTTATCAACGGTCGTTCCGGGGTTGGCCCGATAACTTTATTTGACGCCAGCGCTTACCCGGTAAGGATAGCCGCCGAAGTGAAAGGGTTTGACCCCGAGAAATACATGCCCCTCAAGCGCGTCGACCGGACATCACGCTGCATCCAGTTTGCCATCGCCGCGGCCAAGATGGCCATGGAATCGGCCCGGCTGGATATGTCGCGTGAGAAGCCGGAGAAGGTCGGTGTGATTATCGCCACCAGCGGCATGATATCGCTGATTGCTGACGAGAGCGAGGTCCTCAGGAAACGGGGCCCGATGCGTATTGACCCCCTCAGCATCACCAAAATGACGCCGAGCATGGTCACCGCTCAGGTCGCTCTGGAGATTGGGGCCAAGGGGCCCAATACCAGCCTGAACAGCGCCTGTGCCAGCGGCAGCGATGCGCTTGGCGTCGCTTTGAATCACCTCCACCTGGGCCATGCCGACGTTATCATTGCCGGGGGTGCCGAGGCCAATGTCAGCCACATCGGAATTGCCAGCACCGCCCGGGTGGGTGCCCTTTCCCGAGAGACAGACCCCAATAAAGCCAGCCGCCCCTTTGACCTAAACCGCGATGGTTTTGTTTTTGGCGAAGGTGCCGGGATACTGGTACTGGAGCCGCTGGCGCATGCCCAAGAGCGCAACGCTCCCATTCTGGCGGAACTGGCCGGCGCCGGCTGGTCTTTCGACGCCTACAATGAGACGGCACCTGATGAGGAGACCGAGGCAATCGCCATGCGCATGGCGCTGCAGGACGCTGGCATGTCACCGGAAGAAGTCGACTACATAAATGCCCACGGCACCAGTACCCGACTGAATGATATCGCTGAGACCAGAGCCATTAAAATGGTCTTCGGTGATAGAGCCTATCAGATACCAATCAGCTCCAACAAATCGATGATTGGACATCTTGCCTGCGCTGCGGGCGCAGTGGAGGCGGTGGCGGCGGTAATGACGGTCAGGGAAGGCATTATCCCTCCCACCATCAACTATGAAACGCCCGACCCGGAATGTGACCTTGACTATGTGCCCAATAAGGCCAGACGCCAGCCGGTCAATGTCTGCCTGTCCAACTCGTTTGGCATGGGCGGCCAGAACTGCAGTCTGATAATCAAGCGCTTTCCGTAAGTAACCTATGGAATCAAAAGAACTGGAAGGGAAAGTATCACTGGTTACTGGAGCCTCGAGAGGGCTGGGCAGGGCCATCGCCCTCAGGCTGGCCAGTCTGGGCTCAAGGGTTGCCATCAACTACCTGGCCAGCGACCAGGCGGCAACCAGTCTGGCAAAGGAAATAGAAAAGAGAGGCGGGGAGGCAATGCTGGCCAAGGCCAACGTTGCCGATGCCAAAGAAGTCAGAACGATGGTCCGTGAAATCGTGGAACGGTGGGGGAAAATCGATATCCTGGTGAACAATGCGGGCATAGTGAAAGACGAACTCCTGCCCCGCATGGCCGATGAATCGTGGGACGAGGTGATAAACACCAACCTGCGTGGCGCTTACCTCTGCACCAAGTTTGCCGTACGCTCCATGATGGAACAGCTCTGGGGCCGGGTCATCAACATCGCTTCCCTCGCCGGAATTGTGGGGAACACGGGACAGGCCAATTACTCTGCCGCCAAGGGAGGCCTTATCGCTTTCACCAAGAGCGTGGCCCGGGAGCTTGGCTCGAGGAATATAACGGTGAATGCGGTTGCCCCCGGATTCGTCACCACCGAGATGACCGATAAATTACCCCAGGAGACCAGAGACGTCATCCTGTCCCGCATTCCGCTGAAGCGCTTCGGCACGCCGGACGATGTCGCTGAACTCGTCGCCTTCCTGGCCAGCGAGCGGGCGAGCTACATTACAGCGCAGGTAATCTGCATTGATGGCGGAGTAATTTAGATTCAAGAAGGAGGGTTTGCCATGTCCAGAGTAGGTATCGTCACCGACACCACCAGCTGTCTGCCCCCGGAACTGGTCAAAGAGTATGATATCCGCATTGTGCCGGTGGGCCTGGTCATTGGCGGGAAACATTACAAGGACACAGAACTGACCAACGAGGAGTTCTGGCGGCTTTTCTACGCCGCCAATGGCTCAACCAGCACCACTGCCGCCAGCCCGGGCGACTTTGCCACTATTTTTGAAGAGCTGAGCCAGTCCGTCAATAGCATCGTCTGCATCCTCGTTTCCAAAGCGCTGAGCGCCACCTTCGAAGCCGCCACGCAGGGCAAAAAACTGGTACAGGAAAAAAATCCCGGGATTAAAATCGAAATTGTGGATAGCAAGACATCGGCCGGTGCCCTTGGTTTCATCGTGCTGGAGGCAGCCCGTGCCGCCAAAGCGGGCAAAAGCCTGGAGGAAGTTGTTCAGGTAGCCAATGATATGTTGCCGCGGGTGAAGTTCATCACCGCCATGGACACGCTCAAATATCTCATCAAAACCGGCCGCGCCCCGAAGATGGCGGTGATTGGCGATTGGCTGGGTGTGAAACCAATCATCGGCATGGTCAGCAATACCGGGCTGGTGGAGAACCTGGGCCGGGCCCGGGGGAAGCAAAAAGCCCTGGCCAAAATCGCCGAGCTGGCCAAAGCACACATTGAGCCGGGGAAGCCAGTACACGCCATGTTCCACTATACCGATGGCGTCGCCGCGGGCGAGACGCTCAGGGAAATCATCACCTCGCAGATAGACTGCAAAGAGGTATACTTTACCCCCTATACCCCGGTAATGGCCTCGGCGACGGGGCCGGTGGTGGCGTTCTCCTTCTACTGCGGATAGAGCCGGCCGGCATCGCACACCCTCACCGGACGGGCGTGAAATCAAATAGCGAGCTATTATCAGACGAGTTCTCTAATGAGAAGGCACAGAGGTTGCTCTGTGCTTTTCTCTTTGCCGGGCATTGACAGCGAACAGCCATTAATACAGAATAGCACCAGCAATGGGGAAGGAGGTGAAACGGAAGGTGAAGGTGATATTTACCGAAAAGGCACCCAGACCGGCGGGACACTACTCGCAGGCCATCATCCACAACGACACCGTCTACGTGTGCGGTCAGATGCCGGTTGAGCCAAAATCAGGGGCGAAAAGAACCGGCCCGATTGAAGAGCAGGCAGAACAGGCACTGAAGAACCTGGCCGAGATATTGAAAGCCGCCGGCAGCGATATGAACCACGTATTGAAGGTAACCGTTTACGTCGCCGATATGTCGCTCTGGGAACGATTTAATGCCGTTTATGCCCGGTTCTTCGGCGAGCACCGGCCGGCACGCACCGTGGTGCCGGCACCGAATTTGCACTTTGGCTTCCAGGTTGAGATTGACGCCATTGCGGCCGTGATAACATGATTGAGGCTTATCATGAACCAGTTTATCTGCCGTGAATGCCGGGCATCATACCCGCTGGACGAACCGCGCTGGCAGTGCGACTGCGGTGGCATTCTGGACATTGATTTTCAGGTGGCATTTGACCCGGCCCGGATAAAACAGAGAAAGCCAACCCTGTGGCGCTATCGGGAAGCCATCCCTCTGGAAGACAACAATAATATTGTTTCTTTCGATGAAGGGTTCACACCATTAACCGAAGTCATGATTGACGGGAAGGCTGTTTTCATCAAACAGGACCAGTTGTTCCCCACCGGCTCCTACAAGGATAGAGGGGCTTCCGTCCTCATCAGCAAGGCCAAGGAACTGGGCATAAAGGAAGTGATTGAAGACTCCTCCGGGAATGCTGGCTCGGCCATTGCTGCCTACTGCGCGCGCGCCGGCATAAACTGCCACATCTATGTACCTGAAAATACCTCTTCGGGAAAGCTGGCTCAAATCAGGCATTATGGGGCAGTACTGCACCAGGTACCCGGCACCAGGGAGGACACAGCGCAGGCCGCCTTGCTGGCCGCAGCGAAGCGGTACTACGCCAGCCACACCTGGAACCCCTTTTTCTTCCAGGGCACCAAAACCTTCGCGTTTGAAGTGTGCGAGCAGCTTGGCTGGAAGTCTCCTGACACCGTTATCCTGCCCGTGGGCAACGGAACGCTTCTGCTCGGTGCCTATATCGGCTGCAAAGAGCTACTACAGGCAGGGATTATCGAGCGCATGCCCAGAATAATCGGCGTGCAGGCTGAAAACTGTGCCCCCCTTTACCGTGCCTACAAGGAAAACCTGACATCAGTCCCATCGGTGACCACAAAAGAGACACTGGCCGAGGGCATTGCCATCGCCCGGCCGGCAAGAGGCAGGCAAATCATCGACGCCGTCAGGCAGACCAGCGGTGAATTTCTGGTCGTGAATGAGAGTGAAATCAGGAAGTCGCTGCAGGAAACCTGCCAGCGGGGCTACTACATTGAGCCCACGTCAGCCGCAACCATCGCCGGCATCAAAAAATACCTTCCCACCTCAGGCCGTGGTGAAGTCGTGGTCTCCGTTTTCACCGGACACGGCCTGAAAGCCACCGAGAAAATGCTGAAACTGCTGTCGCGTCCTTGACAGGCGATAGCCTGCAATGTATATAATGCGGCGGATTTTCGTAAGGGACCACGATAATTCCCAGAATATATTAAGGTAAAAGGAGGTATTGTTGCATGCCATACGGTTCCGGTAAATACAAATATGAGCTGGTTGATGGGTGGGCCAAGTACCCCAAAGGCTGGTCGATACTTGACGTTGGCGGTATCGCCATCGACAAGCAGGACAGGGTGTATGTTTTCAATCGCAGCCAGCACCCCCTGATGATATTTGACCGCGAGGGAAATTTTCAGTCCACCTGGGGAGAAGGAATCTTCAAGCGGGCGCACGGCAGCTGCATTGACGCCAAAGGTAATATCTACTGCACGGATGACGAAAATCACACCGTGCGCAAATTCACTGCCGATGGCAAGTTGCTCATGACCCTGGGCACCGAGGACAAGCCATCGGACACGGGTTACATCAAGAAATTTGATCACTTCTGCAGCCTGGTGACCATTACCCGAGGTGGCGGGCCATTTAACCGGCCTACCGGCGCCGCCGTAGGCCCATCGGGAAACATTTACATCTCGGATGGCTACGGGAATGCCCAGGTTCATAAATTCAGCGGCGGCGGCAAATATCTGTTCTCCTGGGGTGGGCCGGGCACCGGTCCGAGCCAGTTCCGCCTTCCCCATAACATCCGGGTGGACCGGCAGGAGCGGGTCTGGGTTCCCGACCGGGAAAACAGTCGCATACAGATATTCGATAGCCAAGGCAAACTGCTCAACATGTGGACCGACCTTCTTCGGCCCACCGACCTTTTCATTGACGATGACGACACGGTATATATCTGTGACCTTGCCGACCGGGTCAACATATATACCATTGACGGTAAGCTGCTGTCCCAGTGGACCTCGGAAGGAACGGAACGAGAGAAGGCCCTTTTCATTGCTCCCCACGCCATTGCCGTTGACTCTCAGGGCAGCATCTACGTTGGCGAGGTGGCCTATACCGGCTTCAAGATTGACCGTGGGCCAAGGGCAATCCAGAAATTCCGACGGAAGGCCTGAAGACTTTTATCCGTCACGTGTTCGGTAAAAATAAAAAAAGGAAAGGGGGACGAGTTCAGTCCCCCTTTGCCAATTTAACCTTTGGCTTGACGTCCTTATTCACCCAGTTTTTGGGCCACCTGCCGGTGAGAACCCGGACCGCCTCCTGCCCTACCCACAATCTTGCCCGCCGCCCCGCCGCATCAGACCAGCCTGCATTATGCGGGGTAACCACCACGTTGTCCATCTTGAGCAGAGGATTATTGGAGGCAACCGGCTCCTGTTCAAAGACATCAATCCCGGCACCGGCAATCCACTTCTCCCGCAGCGCCTTTATCAGCGCTGCCTCATCAACCACCGAGCCCCGCGATGTATTGAAAAAGTAGGCAGTCGGCTTCATCTGCCTGAACTCTTTTTCACCAATCAGGTGATAGGTTTCCTTACCCAGAAGCGAGTGCACGGAAACGAAATCTGACTCTTTGAGCAGCTCCGGCATACTAACCAGCGTTATGCCGTGCTCCCTGGCCACGGAGGCACTCACATAAGGGTCAGTGCCCAGGACCTTCAGGTTAAAACCCGGGGCCCTCTTGGCCACCGCCTGCCCGATGGTGCCACAGCCAATAAGCCCCAGAGTTTGACCGGTAAAGGAATACATCGGTGTCATTTCACTGTACTTCGCCCAGTAGCCCGATTTGGTCAGGTTATTGTAATAGACCAGCTTTCGGACGCAGGCTAACATCAGGGCGAACGCATGGTCAGCGACTTCATCAAGGCAGAAGCCGGGAAGGTTCACCACCAGAACGCCGTTATCGGTAGCGGCGTCAACATCTACCGTATCATAGCCGATACCATAGCGCACAATCACCTTAAGCTTCGGGCTGGACTCAATGACCCGGCGCGTCATCTGGCCAAACATCGTCAGCACCGCATCCGCGTCTTTGGTAGCGGCAATTGTCTCCGCCTCGGTCTGGCACTCGGCCAGCACCAGTTCGGCATTGACTTTGGCCAGCTCCTCGCGCTCCTCCTTGATGGCATCGCGGTCAATTACCTTGTCAACGCGAACCACTTTTAGACTACCTTTCATAAATGACAAGCCTCCTTAATTTGGACTACCTCCGCTGCTCATTGTAATGCGCGGGAAAAGATTCTGTCAATTTGATGACCAGACACCGGGTCAACTTGACAACTCTGCAAAATTTCATTTAGCATTGAGCCAACAATTAAGCACATATCAGGGGGCACGAAAAAGGTCAGAATTAAGGAGGACATAACATGATGAAAAGAGCGATGAAGATTGACCCCAATGATAATACCGCTACCGCCCTGAATGATATAGAGGCCGGAGAAACCGTCAGGCTGGTTTCAAAATCGGGGCCAGTTGGGGAAATGTCCGCCAGGCAGGCCGTGCCATTCGGACATAAACTGGCCGTCAGTGATATCAAGAAAGGTGGAAAAATTTTAAAGTACGGGGAGGTAATCGGTGTGGCCACCCAACAGATTAGCAAAGGCGATTATGTTCACACCCATAACGTGGAAAGCGCGCTCCTCCCCGGCGCCAAGGAGGCAAAGTAATGGAATTTCTAGGTTATGAACGACCCGATGGTTCAGTCGGCGTACGCAACCATGTAGCCGTAATCTCAAGCGGCCGCTGTGCCAACGAAATGGCGGCCACCATTGCCGATGCGGTCAGGGGTGCCGTGCCCATCCTTCATACCCATCCCTGTGTCCGCCTCAAAGAAGATAACGAACGGGCGTTACGAACCCTGGCCGGGATAGGCAGCAACCCTAATGTGGCCGCAGCCATAGTGGTCGGTGTTGGCTGTGAGAATCCGACTCCTAACCAGATTGCCGAAGAAATAGCCAAGTCTAAAAAACCGGTTGAGACCTTGGCCATCATGGGAAGTAATGGATTCCAGGAAGTAATGGATAGGGGATTGGCCACAGCCCGCCGCATGGCATCTCAGGCATCCCAGATGCAGAGAAAGCCCTTCGCCTTAAGCCACCTCACATTAGGGGTGAAATGCGGTGCTTCAAATGCCACCTCAGGCATTTTAGGCAATCCTGTTACCGGACAGGTTTTTGATAGGTTAATTGCGGAAGGAGGCACTGCCATTTTTTCCGAGACCACCGAGGTCATCGGTGCCGACCATCTGCTGGTTAAAAGGGCAGTTAATAAAGAGGTAGCGCGTAAGTTCCGCGAGATGGTCGACCGGCATGAAGCGATGATTGAAGCTACCGGAGAGGATATCAGAGGTTCACAACCTACCGGCGGTAACATCAAAGGCGGCCTGACCACCATTGAGGAGAAATCTTTGGGCGCCCTGGCCAAAACGGGTAGCTCCCCTTTGCAAGGCGCTCTTGAGTATGCGGAAAAGCCCAAAGCAAATGGGTTATTCTTCATGGACGGTACCGCAATGACCGGCGAATTGATTGCTGGCGTAGCGGCGGCAGGGGCCCAGATACATATCTACAACCTCGGCGGTGGCCTCACTTCCAGCTTCCGCTGCTTACCCGGTTGGGCCGGCGGGCTCCCGGTTATCCCAGAGATAGTTGTGGTCAGTAACCCGAGCCGGCCCAGAGATAGCCAGGAAAAAGAGTGCTTTGATATCTATGCTGACACCATAATTGAAAACAAGGAATCCATTGCCCAGGTAGCTGACCGACTCTTCCAGGAGGTCATCGCTACCGCCTCTGGCAAGCTGACTAAGCAAGAGATGCGTTCCGGTTACCGGGAGCTCCTGGTACTGTATACCACCGGCCCAATATTATAAGACCAGCGTGATAATGAACCTTGCTTGACACATCAAGGCGCTTTATTGGAAGATAAACTGATAACTAAGGTTACAGAACAGAGCTAAGGAGGTATAACTATGATTGTCAAAGTGCCGCAGTTCCCCTGGTACGGTGACACTGAGCTGGAGCTGGAGTTTCCCGATTCCTGGGAAGTGGTTGTCCCCAGAATGGCGGGGGAGAAAGCCCGCAAAATGACCGCTCAGCAGATACGCAACGCCCTGCGCCAGCCCATCGGAACACCGCGCCTAGCCGAAATGGCCCGCGGGAAAAAAGAGGTGTGCATTATCTTTGATGACCTCACCCGGCCGACCAAGGCTGACCAGATTGTCCCCCATGTGCTGGATGAGCTGCATGAGGGGGGCATCAAGGACGAGAACATCAGGTTTATCGCTGCCCTCGGCCTGCACGGCGCGATGAAACTCATGGACTTCCAGAAAAAGCTCGGTAAGGAAATCCCCCAGAAATACCTCGTCTTCAACCACAACCCCTATGAGAACTGCGCCTACCTGGGAAAGACCTCGCGCGGCATTCCGGTGGAGGTTAACAGCGAGTTCATGGCCTGCGACCTGAAGGTATCCATCGGGTCAATCGTGCCCCACCCCACCGCCGGCTTCGGCGGCGGTGGCAAGATGATACTCCCCGGCGTATCCAGCATCAAGTCTATCGCCACCAATCACGGCCAACTGTGCACCATTTCTGAGACCGGCACCATAGTGCTGGATACCTGGGGCCGGGTGGACGATAATGTCCAGCGGCTGGATATGGAGGAAATCGCGCGCATGGCCGGGCTTGATTTCTCCGTCAATGCCCTGGTGAACATGAAGCGGGATACCATCGGCATCTTCTGCGGTGACCTGGTTAAAGCCCACCGCGAGGGCGTGAAGAAGGCGCGCCAAGTCTACGCTACCGAATCACCAGGCAATGCCGATATCGTGGTGGCCAACTCCTATGCCAAGGCCAACGAAACAGCTCTGGTGGTGAGCCTGGGCACCAAGCTGCTCAAGGAATCCGGCGGCGACCTGGTGGTCATTGGTAATATTCCGGAAGGTCAAATCTGCCATTACCTGGCCCGCAGCTTCGGCAAGAAAATCGGCGGCCAACTCTATGGGGCGCACAAAAAACTGCCCTCCAAGGTAAAGCGAATGTATGCCCTCAGCCCGTGCCTCGACAAGGCCGGGCTCGACTGGATTGGCCCCATTGACCTGATAATCCTGCTCAATAGCTGGGCGGAGATTCTGGCCGCGCTCAAGAAGAACTACGGTAACAAGGCCAAGGCGGTGGTCCTCCCTGACGCCACGTTACAGTACTTCCCGCGCAGCGGCCTGCCCAGAGGGGCCACCATTCCCGGCGACTAAACAATCTATGGTTTAAATAAAGGTTTAAATAAAAAGCAGGGTGCCGGCTTAAGGAATAACCGATACCCTGCTTTGTTTATATCTCCGCATGTTTTAGTCAGAGCAAACGTCACACTTCGGAACCGCTTCCGGGAAGTACTGGATGGTTGCATCCGGCACCACAGCCACCTTAGCCTTATTACCGTACCGTTTCTCCAGGTCCCGGATAACCTCTGGCCAGTTCCGCGTCCAGTTCACCATCGCATACGGAGCCACCCAATCGGCACCGACTTTATCCGGATAGGGCGCCAGGATGGTCAACTTTTTCGTGTTGTTCGGCAAGGCGCTCTTGCGGCACAGTGGCCCCCACCCCAGCCCGCCGTAGTTTTTGCCAAAGCTGCGGTCGAAGTAATGGTGTATCTGGCCTTCCGGCGTCACCACCACCAGCACCATATCCCCACCGCCGTTCTCGGCCAGCAGCGGGGAGACCACTGGCGGCGCCAGGGTCATCTCGTTCGCCTTGGAAAAGCAGTTGGCCACCACGATATCAACATTTCGGACCATATCCGTGGCGTAATGTTTTTTAGCAATCTCAACGCCCGCCTTGTGTTCTTCCACCGGGTCGCCGACGAAAAGCGCGGTGACCTCCCTCTTCAGATTGACGATGGCATCCACCTTGACATCAAGCCGGGCCATCCTGGCGGCCTCAATGATATCCTCAAGGATGACGTTGTCGCGCAGCTTGCCAATGACCACTGACGGGTCAAACACCAGCCGGTTATGGTTGGAGGCGATGGTCTGCATGGAGGCAACACCGGGTAAAATTATCTTGCAGCCGCCACCAAAGCCGTACGGGTGGGGCACGATGACGCCAATGCCTATTTTCAGGTCGCAGGCCATGAACTCGCTGTTCACCTCGATTGGTGTCCCGTGCTTGCTCACGCCGAGAGGCGTGCAGTTCTCATACGGGTTGTGGTTATAAAACAGGAACCGCGACATGACATCATCGCCCAGCTTCTTCCGGAAATCGATGCCGTTCATTGTGCCGTGCGCACCGATGGCGGCAATGAACCGGATGTTGTCATCGGGAATTCCCGCCGCCCTCAGCTCCTCCAGAATGTACGGTATCAGCCTGGCTGATGGCGTCGGCCGGGAAAGGTCATCGAAGAGAATGGCCACCTCTTTTTTACCTCTGGCCAGCTCCTTTATCGTCCTGGTGCCAATGGGGCTGGCAAAAGCCTTCCGTATCCCGGCATCGGAGAGGGGTTTGGCATCATGCCCCTTCATCTGGCAGGTGGTAACATCCCATGATGCCGGGAAATCTATTTCCAGTTCCTCATCGCCGTACCAGGCCAGCACCGGCAATATTGCTTTTTTCCTGTTGCTCATTCGTCTTTCTCCTCCTCCATTTACACAAAGGCAAACATCCGCTCTGGATTTTTAATCATTATGGTATCAATAAGCTCCTGAGAGAGCCCCTTAATCTTCATCACCGGCACCACATCCCGCAAGATATGCCCGTAGCCCCAGCCTCCATAACGGCAGAGCGCGCTCTTGGTATAATTGTCGTGCGACATGAAAATCTGCTTCTGAAAACCTTTATCGGCCAGCGCCTTTATCTCGTTGATGCGCTGGGCATCATTGGGAATATCGATTATTCGGAAACGGAGGGGGTAATAGCCCTCGCGACCAAACAGGTCATATTCCAGCGTGCAGCCGGTCTTGGCCAGCTCGATACGATTTGCCGGCTCCCTCACCGCACGGTCAATGTGGCTGATAACCACGCGGCTGAGGTCAGCGCCCATCTTGTCCAGCACCTTGACACATTCCATGGCCGCCATTTCATTCTGGCCGGGATGAATGTTGATGGCCGCGCCGGTGGTTTTTTGAGCGCGTGCCCCGGCACGTACCACCTTCTGCTCATTGGCTGTGAACGGCCAGGAGCAGGCTATCTCACCGATAAGCCCGGCGTGTATGCCGGTATTGTCGAAACCTTCTAATATATCCTTGACAAATTCCTCGGTGAGTTCTTCCTCGCTCTTGGCGTCCATATCAACTTTCGCTGCCGGATAGGAAGATTCCACATAATAGGCAGTGCCCATAATGATATTCACACCGGTGATGCGGGCGATACGGGCTATGGCCTTGGGGTCAGGATAGAGCCCCCTCACCGTAAGTTCAACGATTGATTTACCGCCCAGCGCCTTGTAGCGGAGGACTTCGTCAATGACGACATCCTCGTCCAGGAGCTGAAGGTCATCCCAGTTCTGGAACGGATGGTAGCGTATCCACCAGAGGGTATCGATGGTCACCGGGTGACGGGCCCATTTCTGTTCCGTGGCCTCGTCCGGCGCATAGTGCCAGGTGGTCCCGTCGCAGATGAGGTGCTCGTGGGGCAGCGTGATGCCCAGTTCCGATGGCTTGATAAGCCCCACCACCGTCTGCACCTTTCCTTTGAGTTCTGCCTGTTTCACCTATTTTCCTCCTTTGATAATTCTTTATAATCTTGCCTTTTCTTTCACGGCATTCTCCGCGGCGATGCGGCCAAAGGCGATGCACTCCGCCAGGTTGCCACCGCCCGCCGGGTAGAGCAGACCAAAGACGGAACCGCACTCCCCGGCCGCGTAAAGGCCGGGAATCGGCGCACCGAACGGGTGAAGCACCTGCGCCCGGCTGTTTCGCCGCGGACCACCCAGCGTATTTGACCCGCCGGGGAACAGCTTGATGGCATAGAACGGCGGCTCATCCAGCGACACCAGTTCCAGCGGGTTGCGCCCAAAATCAGGGTCATGGCCCGCCCGGCAGCACCGGTTCCAGGTATCGATGGTATTGGTCAGGTTTTCCGGGGGCATATTGAGTCTGGTGGCAAGCTCAGCTACCGTATCGCCCTTCACAATCCAGCCTTTCTGCAGTTCCACCAGGTTGTCCCGACTCCACTTGTAAAGCTGGTGCGGGCCGGTGGGACCGCTTGATAGCTGGGCCAGCGGGCCGAACTTGACTCTCCGCCGGTCAAAAATATGATAGCTCGGCACCCGTGG
>Ga0315296_10001385_pt1 | contig 21216 bp, 36 predicted proteins | sample YL17G14_18_MG_FD_203921 | JGI IMG/M metagenome (GOLD analysis project Ga0315296, IMG submission 203921) | Sediment microbial communities from Yellowstone Lake, YNP, Wyoming, USA - YL17G14_18 | ecosystem: Environmental > Aquatic > Freshwater > Lake > Sediment | place: USA: Wyoming | collected...
TCCTCAGATTGGTTGTATCCGCACCAAGGACACACCCAAAATCCCCAACCTTGGTCTATCATTTCGCAATAATCGCATTTTGGACATCTCATTTAATCCTCCTGATTTTGAGGTTTTTGAATTTTATCTCCTTGTGTTCTTCCCACTCAATCATCCAAAGAACAGATTTAAGTTTCTTCTTAATATCTTGTTTCGTAAAATAATATCCTTTATCTGCTAACTCAACCTCAATCTTCCATTTCCTCGTCTTCTTGGGCATCTTCTTCCCTCCTTCGCTGTTCTTCAATCCAGTCCCTATAATATCCATCGCTTCCATAATCAGGGTCACCATAACACATAGAACATACTTTTTGACCTTCGGGGACTGGTAATCCACAATTCGCACAGTTGGACATCTCATCCCTCCTCTATCCTTACAGATTCTTGTTATTATAAATTTGAGCATAAGCAGTTTCTATAGTTACCATATGCCCTGTTTTAAGTGCGTGCTGTCTGCCTTTTTTCTGGGCTATATGGTAATCCTGTTCTTCAAAATTACAACCGCTACAATAAGCAATAGCGTGAATTAACCATTTTCTAACCCTCATCTCATTCCTCCTCTATCTTTTCCAATATCTTTTTTCGGCATTGGTTGAAACCAATGGCCTTAGAAGTTCCTTCTCTTTCAAATGGGTCAATATCATTAGTAGTTCTTTCCTCTGGCACGCAACCTTTTGCCCATTGCTTGATGTCTTTAAGCACTTTATCTACTCTTTTTTCAAAAGCATTCATCTCTAATTCGGTATTAAGATATTTGCCTGTTTTAGAGTATGCTATTTGCTGAATTATCTCTCTCAATTCATTCATTGTCCTTCTCCTTTTTCCTTATGTCTTTTCCTTTCCCGATAATGGCAACAAATAGCACAACGCTCACCCGCCCGTACTGTAGGGTCTATACATTTATAATGTTTTGAGTTTTTATCCCACCTTCCCCAGATACATTTGCTCATAATCTCCTCCCTTGCATCTCTCTCCAGCGAAATTCTTTGGCAGAATTTCCAAAATGGTTTATTGCTCCCGATAAATCGTCTCTTTTCCATCACTCCTCACCGCCTTTCTTCTTCCAATAAAGAAATAGATGTTTAAATCTTTCACCATAAGGAAAAGCAGAACACCAATCCATTCCTAATTCTTCCCCAATATTGCGTCGTTCTTTTTCGTGTTCATCACAAACAAAGACATCTTTATCGGAACACCAAGAAACGTCATCTCTCCCGTAACCGTGGCTTGCTGGATTTGCTCTTGCATTTTTATGTAAATAAGTTAATTGCCAAGTGGCTGGCTTTCCGCACTTTTCACACTCTCGCCGAACACAAATTTCTTCTGTAGTTCTTGTCTCACCTTCGTTCATCGCTCATCACCGCCTTTCAATTAGGGCTGGCTGGTAATCTTGGTACATTGACCTACGCTTACAACCATAGCCACCGCCAGCCCTTTGTTTATTTTTCAATCTGTCCCTTTAGACATTCCTTTATCTCTTCTGCTCTCTCCTTATTTACTTGATCAAACCCACTAAACTTAAATTTCTTCGTTAACCCAGCCGAGACTTCTTTCTTGTTTATTCCTTGACTGTCCGCTACCTTCCCTATTAGGTCCCTAATTTCTATCTGTTGCTTTTTTGTACAAGGATCACTCGTTGTAAGTCTTGGTGAATTCTCTTCTGGCGCTGTAACCTCTGCGTCGATAACATCCTTGGTGATAACCCTATCATCACCAGTGATAATAGGGATTGCCATAGAATTGTTGATTTGTCCTCTTTTTCGCCAAAGCGTCTTTTCCTTTCCCCTAACTTCTGCAACATAACTCTCCGCATACTTTTCTTTCCAATATTTTATATAAGAAGGTCGCCATAGATTTAATCCTATGCCTAATCCCTTGCATAATCGCATTAAGGCGTTGCTTTTTGCTCCCTCGCAAGCGTCTCCCCAAGTCATCTGTCGGTTTTCTGGAATATACTCTTGTTGCCCGATAGTATATCCAGCAAACTTACCCTGAATTACTAATGAAAAACCCCAAAGTATGAATATGCCTAAATGATCTGGCTTGAATGACACTGGTATCATAGCCCAAGCAAGCCCAAATATCTTGTTTAATCGGGTAGCATATACTTCCCAGGGAGCATAGATTAACCCATCAGGTCTTATCTCCACGTCCTCATCAGGTATATCTTTAAGCAAGACCTCCTGATTTTCTTTGCTAACTTGCAAAGTGCCTGCGGTAGGAACCAATGCGGATATTTGATTTTCTACCGTCGCCTCTTTTTCGGTTCTCTTCTCCGCTATTGCTGGTAATTGCCTTGGTTCTTGACCCGTTCCAGATATTGGCACAAGTGTTCCAGATTTTGGTTCATCCTCATTGTTGTTATAAGTCAACCGCTTTATGCCCTTAATAGTATTATATTCCTTCCCGTCTTTCTTGCTTTTCGTAACCTCATACTCTATCTCATATTCTTCTCCGCTAACAAGCTTGCCTATTCTCGGTTGACCGTCTTCCCCTGTTCCCCAGGCCTCGCCACCAAAATAACTATACCAAATCTCATCGGCCTGTAATGAATGCCTACTACCACTTTCATAAACCCTTTCGGGAATAATTTTTATCTTCATTTTTTCCCCCCTTTGTAGTATTTACACGCTTTCCACCAACTCCTAACCTTATAGCCATCTTCCCTATCTGCCAGCGGTGGTTTTTTCTTCTTTGTGTAATATAAATCGCAATGCAATGCCACAAGACCCATATCATTATCGGTATGAACGCAACTTCCACAGGTATCGGGCAATTCTTGATTTAAACTGACAATGCTAATTTTTAGTTTCTTCTTCATCCTCGCCTCTCCTGTCATTAAAATATTCCGTACTCTCTTTTATTAACTCATCCCCGTCCCAAATCTCGCCACAATTGGGGCACTTCCACAAATCATAGTCAGTATCTAACTTATCTTCTTTCCCTACCTGCTCTCTACATTTAGGACACAGCAAAAATGTATCTGACATCTCATCCCTCCTATATTATATAAACCTGACAATGAAGATGGTACTCTGGGACAAAATCTTTTAGGCTATATCCTTTTATCTTATCCTCGCCGACTTTATGGTAAATACAACTTTTAAGTTGTGGTCTATTGACATCATAGACGAACTCACGGTTAACGATATCCTCGGTTATCCCTATCTCATTACTCTGTAGGTTTTTCGTGCTAATATCAAATGCTCTCCATTGAGAATGTACACCAGAGCCACCTTCATAGTAAATGCAGGTTATCGTTGCCTCTTTCTGAAACTGGCACCAAAATAAATAATCTATATAAGACGCAAGATAGCGGGCCTTCGGTGTTAATTTCCAATACTCGCTTTCAAGCTCCGGGCTTTTAAATTTCATTCTTTGCCTCCCTGCAAGGACTTCTCATACTCTTCTTGTCGTTCCCTTGTCTCTTGCATTTTCTTGTAGTCTTGTCTGTTAAACGGTTCCTCAATAAATGCTCGCATTACGTGTTCTCTTACCAAATCGACATCCCAATAAGTTCCGTTCCCTAACTTAATCCTTACCCACACATGATAAGTTTCAGATTCGTCGCCTCCGAGTACTGCCCAACAATCATATCCCATATTCGTCAACTTGTGCAAAAGCCAAAAAGATAAGTCCTCGCAGTCTCCACCGCCGTCCCTTTCTGTCTCGTAGGGGGCTTTCCAATAGTCCTGTCCTTCCTCTTCTGCTATGGGTTCTAATTTACAATTTTTAGCAATCTCGTAGACTATCCGTATTTCAAGCGGTAAGCATTCGCTTGCTAAACTCCTCCCCGAAAATAAAAGCATGCTTATTAAAATTATGCCAATTATTCTTCTCACCGCATCCCCCACAATACGCCGATATTTAAAATTATCGCCCCTATCCAATATAAAACCCTCGGCCAATTGCTCTCTAATCCGCAAACCGTGGCTAATATTATATATTCAAAACATAATATTTTTATAAGTAGATTACTGTTCATCTTCCTCCCCTAACGATTGTAAATAATCTTCCCAGTCCCTATAACCTAAGTCCCGTATATCTTGCCAACCTATAGCGACACTATTTCCGTCGTACATTATTTTTCCTTCTTCTTTCTTGTGGCTTTCATCTTCCGATGATGATGCGGGTTTTTACTTTTTCCTCTCATTCTGGACATCTATTATCTTAACTCCTTGCCATCTGCCAACAACACCAGACCTTCCAACCAAGCCACCTCATTTCTTTCTCCCTTGTCGTATAATATAAACGAGCAAATGAAGATAATTTACTGCGTCGGCGACTCTCTGCTCTATACACTCCCCGCTATATGTCTTTTCGTTTTTAACATAACTTAAAATAGCGTCCATTTGTTTCTTTGTGTACACCCACCAACAATACAAGGTAGGTATGCCCAAGTCTTCTGCGGCACCTTTAAAATTCTTCGCCCTGTCCTGTGACCCCTGCGTATATTCCTTTCCCTTCGTGGCAATTATTTTATGCTCTAATTCTTCCATCTCGGCGATAATCGTTTCTAACTCCGATGCTTCTCTTTTTTTACTGGACATCTCTCCATCCTCTCAATAATATTAGTTTGTGTCTTGCCTTTTAGGAGGGTCTTTTGCACACCACAGAATAATTGACCGCTACCGTTCTTGCCACACGATGGACACACCTTCTCTTTATTATTAGCGAACTTGCAGATTTCATACAAAGAATATCACCAACCCTATAAATATCCTGAATATCCTCGCCATCTGCCACTTCCAATGCTTATCTACCACCAAGATTAAACTTAAAAAGCCATCGGTCATTAACCAAAGTCCAAGAAATTTTAGCAATATCATCTCGCCCTCCTCTATTTTAAGGCAATGGCCACGACTTCGTGCTTGAAGCACTTATCCCAGGCCAACTCCAAGGTCACTACGTCCTGTATACAATGTTTCGTTATTTGCCTCAATGCTTTCTTCTTTCCGCTTATGGCGTCATACTTAAACTGCTCCCAGACCTTCGGCTCAACCCTCGTCTTTCCTTTTATGTCTAAATGCTCACATATGGTTACAAGCCGTAAAGAGTGCATCGTCCAATGGAAGAGTTTTTTCGCTATCCTGTAACAATCCGTATGGAGTTGTCGCCTTAACGGTTTTAATCCATATCTTAATAATCGCCCCGATATAAACGCCTTGTCATAGCCTAACCCATAATAAGAAACCAAATGGTCGTACTTTTCCAACTCATCTTTAATCTTCTGGCACAATTCCTTGTCATCCGTCTCTGTTGGCTTGCGACTTATCACATATGGCGATTTGCCATACTCTTTGAACGCACAGCATATTATCTGGTCAAACGGCACTTGTAAACCGCCTGCTTCAATGTCAAAAAAACACGTTTTAATATTACACCTCCTATCGCTTTCCCCACAGATGTGTTTCTGCTGTTAGCATTTCACTCACTTGCTTTAGCGCAATCTTCGGGGACTCGGCTATTGTACTAACTTCCACCTCATGTCCTTTTATCTTCCATCTGCTCGGAATCCGCTTACCTACGAAAATCCTTACAATGTAGTCGCCATTTTTCTTTTTCTCGGCCATCTTTTTTTCTCCTCTTTAAAATTTGTCTCGGACACATCAAAAATACTTTGCCCCGTCTTGAATAAAAGCACATCTTCCTGTCTATGCTTTAAACAAGAAATACACATAAACCTGTCGTCGCCTATCCAAGTGTTACAGTTGAAACATTTATGTGCCATTATTTACCTCCTTTAGTAATTCCTTAAACCTCGCTACATTGCCCCCCGCCTGACAACCAAAACAGTAAAACAGGCCTTTCTCATCATTAAAAGACAAGGACGGCACCGTATCTGCGTGCAGGGGACAAAGTGCCATCCCATTTTTACTAACCAAAATCCCATTATCAATAGCAACCTTGATTATGCTTTCGTTATCAAAATTCTGTGCTGGGTTCTTTGGTTTCGATTTCTCTTTCTGTAAATATATCTCGGCCTTTCTGACAAGATGGTCTTCAAGACTATTAAATCCGAGACATCTATACTGTCGTTCCTTAATCGTTCCATACTTCCAGTGCGGTTTATTTTCTTCCGCTATTCTATGTTTATGGCATAAATTCATATCAACAAATGGTAGATAATCAGGATGGACATACTTCTCTATAAAAAATCTGCGGTATAGTGTCCTAACCTCATCGGATAACTTATCCAAGCCCCGGATATTTTTAATATGCAAATGAGGAGACTTCATACCTTCCGCCTCCCATATCTCAACGCCATAACTTGTTTGCTGAAGTTCCAGATAAACCTCCCAAATTGCTGTCTGCGCTTCAGGGCAAGGCCAATCGAACTCTATCACTATCTCGTCATCCGCTATCAAACGACCAAATTTGTCTCCGTAATTTTGATTATTCATCTGTTTCACCAGGCAATAATTTTAATGCGTTCTTTATCGTTGATAACTTCATCATAAAGTATCCATATATCAGGTCTACATCTCTTTTTATAAGCATATCCAATACCTCTGCGTTAAGTTCAATGACATCTCGCTTTGGCTTATCTATCACCTCGTCTATGTTAATAATGACATTTCCTTTTTTAATCTCCATTCTTTACCCCTTCTAATATTATTCCTGCGGTATCCACACCAGCAGTATGGAAAATTTGTCTAATTAACGGTGTCGTATTATATCCCAACCGTCGAGTAGCGGGTAATATTTTTATATATTCCTGAATTTCTCTCGCTTTTTCTCTTGCATAAAGATATTGAACCATCTCTTCTGTCGTTAGTTTCATTTCGCACCCCCTGTTTTAGAATTTACCCCATATTCATCCAGGTTTTCATATCGTTTGCCTTTAACTGACTCAATCGTCATCTCAAACCCTTCCTCTCTGCCTTTAGCATAAGTCGGATATACCAACTTTAACCAAACCTGCCTATCATCCTTCCATAATATCCCTGTCATTGCATCGCATATGCTTTTAGGGAGGTTTATTACATCTGTATGCACTTTGTTCTTAAAATAAAAAAGGAGACTTACCCAAACGCAACTGGTTAAGACCTGCCAACCTTCAGGAAGTTGCGCCTGGGCTTGTCTCCTTAGATTTTTTTCATATAGTTTATATTCTTGGGAAAGAAATGTATAGTATTTACCCGTTTTCTTATCGGGAAACTTGCCTATCATCTTGTAATTATCTTTGCTTTTCGCTCTACCCGTGAATTTAAGAGTAATCGTGTCCATTATGCCCCCCTTATAAATAAAAAGCCCCAGCTTCCCTTGAAATCCTGACTTCAACCTTAGAGGACTAAACAAGAGATGTTGGGGCTTACCGTCTATCTATGTGCTATACCTATGCTATCACAAGTAAACATAATATACATTATATGTACTTGTACAGCACAAAAAAATAGAGGCTCAACCCTGAACCTCTTTTTTCTCCCTAAGCCTTTCATCTCTTAGTATCCTCTTTATATGTTCCCTTAAAACCTGCCCTGCTGACTCTCCCCTCTTCGCACAACACCTCAAAAACTCTGCCCGAACATCCTGCTCTATCTTAAAAATAAACCGCTTATCATAGTTCTTCTTGCGTTTCTCTTGTATTATCGGGTGTTTCATAATCGGACTTAGTATAATCTTCATCCTGTCTTTTAGCCTCTACTCTAATTATACCACCAGTCCCAAAAATTGTCAAGATATTTTTTATTTTTCAGCGGGGAAATATAGAACCCCACGCCATAACCATAAAAATTAATACAGCACAAGCCATAAGGATAACTACTAATTGTTCCCTCGAAAAAATTTTACAGAAACAATAAACAAAAAGTATAAATACGAGGCAACGAAAAGACACATCCCAAAAATCTTTAGTAACTTGTTTCATTATATTTTAAAACCCAAAAGAAAAGCCCTGACGAGATACCCGCCAGGGCAAATTTTAAAACTGGGCATCTCAGTTCACTTCTGCCTTCTAATTTAATTATATCACAGGACTATATTTTTGTCAAGTAAAAAAATTATTTCCCCAATGAAAGCCTACCTTTTCCCGACGCTGTTCCGCCCAATTTTAATCTTCCGCCAGAAGATTTAGAAATTCCCCTGAAAGAAAAAGCGGATGGTGCTGATTTATAAGTCTGTAATCCCACGCCGAATATTCCGAGCAGACTGACGGGCAATAAGTCGGGGTCATCATTAACAATATCATAAATATCTTGTATTGCCATAGGAATAAATAGATTACCAATTTCTTTTGGTATATTTACTGGTTTACCTTGAAATGTTTGTCCCCTTAACAAATTGCTGGCAAAAGAAAACACGGGTGACTCTTTCATCTCTATCGTTCTCTGTATAAGTTCCAATCGGGTTAATGGTCTATATCCTTCCCCAAGCGTCATTACTTTCCCTGTCGTAGAACTTACTGCTTTTCCAGTAATAAGGCGAGCAGCCAAAACTATATATTGTTGATGTCCACCCCAAATATCAATTCTCGTGTTGCCTATTTTTATTTTCCCAAAATCGGCACTTCTCCAATCGAGACCAACTTCTGCCCCCGCCAATTTAGCTAATCCCAATACTGTTGTGCCGAATCCCACAAAAGAAAATAATGCCTTGAAGTATTCTTTTCTCACAAATGGGTCAGTCTTAATCCACCAAGATGGGTTTATAGGGTTTGTAAGTATTTGAATACGAGAACTCATTAAACGAGGAGAATAGAAGAATGAATTAAGGGCAACCGCGGCTCTCTCTAATTTACCCAATCCGCCCCTGCCTGTTCCGACATTGACAAGATTGGCTATCTGTACTGTTAAGTCTAAATTTTCTTTTGGATTATATCCTAACTTCTCTGCTGCCCTTACCATATACTTAAAAATATCAAATCTGAAACTATTAGCAAATCCGGTATAAGCCCTTTCAGATGCCCGCACACCTCGTCCAATGAGAGGTATTTTTTCTGCCCATTGACCACCCATAAACGCTTCTTCTCTTCGCTTTAAAAATGGCCCCAAATCCGTTAAGGCAAGTTTGCTTTTTTGGGCCAATTCGTAATTAGGGTCAGTAGCAATAGATTCCATAAGTTGTTGATATGCTTTCTCGCTACCAAATAGTCTAAACTGTTTGCCAAAAGAACGCATAAATAATATCGGGTGCCTCGGAGCCATAAACATAGCCTGCCTAAACCCAAATGAAAGGTCAAAAGATGACTTTATTGCACGAGGAATATTCGCTAATTGATAACCCGCTTCATTCATTTTTGTTAATAGTGGCCTCTTTGCAAGAAGGGTAGTAACAAACTCGTCCGGGAATACCTTGCGTAATAAAGTCAATTCGCCTTCTGTTGGTACCGTACCGCCAAATTCGCCAAAAAGCTTTCCCAACCCTTTACCTGCAGAGAGTTTTTCAAATTCAGTAAGGGATGAGGTTTCCTTTATATTCTTAAATAAACTTTCAATGTCCCCTGGATTTACCTTGCCCCTAATTCCTTCAAATTGTACTTTCGTCATTGCACCCTTAAATGCTCCCAGTTTAGCATAAAATCCTTTTTCATATCCTTCTTTACCGATAACTCGTTCTTCTGCTACTAATCCCCTGGCTAATTTTCCACCCCTTTCCGCCGTATATATAGTTTCCTGCTTTCCTCTAATATCTTTCGCTTCTTTAAGAGCGGTAATAATCCTTTGAACAGAATCGCCTGCGGGTGGAACTTCGGTTGGCGCCGGCGGTGGAGGAACAGGCGGTGGCTTCCCTACTAGTGCAGTAACTTCTGCCTTTGTTACCATCGGTAATTTACCAGTATGGTAATATATTTTTGTGGGGTCGATCCCTCTATCTTTAAGAATTTTGGCTACCTGTTGAGAAGATTCTGACCGAGTTATAATTGCATCCTGCGGAACGCCACCATAGAGCCTATAATATTGTTTGGGAAGTGTTGCTTCACTAAGCACTAATTTATTAACATCTAATTTAGTTGGGTCAATAGCATATATTTCCCGTCCTCCCGTGGGTGGTTCTGCAAGTGCTCCTTTACTGAGCCAGATAACCATTGGCTCTTTGGTCGGAGTAGATGGCGGGGTTGGGATCGTGGCCATTTCAGTTCCCTTAATAGCAGTTGGCATTGTTTTTGCTAAATCAGGTCGCAATTTTGCGATTGCAGATACAAAGGCTGGTTCTAATATTTGGCCCGCCTGTACCCCAAAATATATTGCCATTCCTGCCATTCCAACCTTTTCTAAAGCGTCAATCGGATTTCTTTTTTCCTCAGAAAGTCGCCTTTCCAGTTTCTGAAATTTCTTAACCGCCTCCTCGCTTTTACCACTTAAAGTACCCTTTGCCGTAACCGTATCCCAGTAACCCTTTGTCCATTGTTTTAATCCCTCTATCTCCCACTTAGACCTTTCCATTACCCGCTTAATTTCTTCTGGTTTACGACCCAATCCAGTCTTTTGTAACATTGACCGCAGGTCGGCAAAGGGACGATAGGTTAATCCTTTTTTATAAATTGGTTCTTCTTTCTGGGGCTCGGGTTGAAAATCTATCTCTGGACGAAAATCTATCTTCGTTTCTGGCTGAAAATCTATTGGCATTTTATTCTACCTTTTTGTATCCCCTTTTTAAGGCTTCTTCTAATTGGTCTGCAGGTATAGTTCCTATTGTTCCATCAGGCGCCTGTACCTTTACCCTATTCGCTTGATTAGTCGTCGGTTGAGTTCCCTTCAGTCTAATCTCTGGTTCACCCAATCTTTCTGGTAGATCTTTCCTAAAAATCGTAGGTCGTTTTTCCGCAGGCAAGCGAGGTGCAAACCTACCGAACTGCCTCATAGATGCTTCCCTAGCCTGTGGCTCTAACATCTTTGCGGTCTCATAAGGCGTAGTAAAATTACCCTGTTCATCCTGCGCATAGTAATTATTTATTACATTCATATCTGTTGCACGCTGTGCCTCGCTCTGTCGTAGCCCCAAGGTTTCCTGCTGGATACCAACTCGTTGCTTTCCTAAACCAAGTTGTCCTGTTTGGTATGGGGTCATTTCAGGTTTAGTTTCAGGTTCTGCACTTTCTAATATTTCCGATAATGAGGGTTGCCTTCTTGTCATTACCCCGCCCGCTAACGGCCCACGGGGCATTGTTGCAGGTGAACCCCCTCCCTCCCCCGGCAGACCGCTAACTGCAAGTTTACCCCCCCAAGCCCCTAACCCAGGCATACCAGTAGGGGTTGGTTTTTCTCCACCAACAACAGTAGAATACGGCGTTATAGCCAACACCTTTTCTAATTCTCTCATTGCCCCGCCTCGAACTATCGGGTTTTTGTCTTTTAACAGTTCAGTATAAACATCTACCCTTGCTTTTTTCTCAGCTTCCTTTATTGTCCTATCCGCTTCTTTTTTCTTTTTCTGCTCTTCTTCCTGCCCCATCTTATACGCTACATATGCAGGTATCCCTTCCTCAAATAACTTACGAAAAGCCTCCCGAAAATCTGGTCTCCACCCCATTGTCCTTTACCTCCTTGTTTATGCGTATATACTTTCAAGTTTTCCCTCATATATATATTCGTATACATGGTTAGGTTATTTAATTAAAAGACTATCTTGTCTTTAAAAGACTAACTTGGAGAATCTCTAAGTTAACTTATATAGTACTGTCTGTCTTGGAGATAATAAAGTCTTTTATATAATATAATTATATAGCTTATAATGTACTTAAAAGAACAGAATACAACAGACTGATTATAATGTACTGTATGTTCAGGCCTTTTTAAAACCTACCCTTTTGTCCTTCCTTCAAGAATGGTGCTCCAGGTGTTGTTCTCCACATCTCGCTAACATTTTGCCACTTTGATACATCCGCCATATATGGGCTTAACATCATCTGCGTATACTGTGGCATAAGCCCCATTGCCTGAGCGATCTGTTCCTGTCCCATATATGCACCTTGTATTGCCTGTTGTTCACCTAACTTAATCCTTCCGCTGGCTAATGTTCCGGGTCCCGCTCCTATGTCAGCATAGCCAGGCAATGCCGATTCCCACGCTTGCTGATACTTATAGGTCAGGTATTTTTGGACTGCTGGTGATAATTGTCCACCAAGCATCTCTGTCAATCGCTGTCCCATAATATCTGTTTGTCCTTGTGGGAATCCATACATTTCTGGGTATTGCCTTGCCATTTGCGTAGCCCATCGTTTAGCGCCATAACTCTGCGGGATTTCCTGTTCCTCTCCCCCCCCACCCATTAATCCACCTAAAAACGTGCTCAATAAAAAAGATAATCCTAAATCTAATGCCATTTTATTACCTCCTTATTCAATATTATGACAATTATAAACATTTGTCACTCCAAATATCCAAGAACATAAATATTTGTGTCCGAAGCATCTGTGGCATAAACTTCTATTACCTGCCCAGAATCACACGCCACAATGACCTGGGCTTCATTATATTGGCTTGTTACTTGTGCCCATATAGCTACTGTATTGGCTGGTGTGTCGCCATTTTTTCTAACACGAAAGACATCGCCAGCCGTACAAGTGTTTTTATGTCGTAACACCAAGATTACAAATTTAGCATTGGCAGAAGTAGCAGATGTTAAATCTAAATCTTCCCAAGCCCCGTCAGTTGTATAATCTGTGCCACCTGTTTTAGTAACACTCGTTGCTAACCAATGCCAGCTTATTGCATTAATTGGATTTCTTGAATTTATTACAAGATTTTCTGAACCCGTATCCGTTACAGAAGTGTAATCTCCAATACATGTATTTCTGTATGTATCACTTGCCAATGCTAATGCCGTTCCACTTGCTCCTCCCCAATCCCATGTCGTTCCCGCAGAGATAATATTGTATTGACAATTTCCAGTTAACCTTATTCCATCTACCGTAACACTGTCCAGTGGTTGAATTTGTATAGAAGAAAAATGGTTTCCGCTTACGCTTGCTGTTCCAGGGGCATACAAAGTCAATGGATATTTATTATGGTCAAGAAGCAGTTGCTCAAAGAAGTTAGCGTTTACATATCCACTCATCCCACCAGACTCATCAGCTCTTAAATATATACCTTGTGCAAAGTTTCTCACGGTTATTGGCCCGAAAGTACAAAGGTAGACTGCCGCATTTGAAGTACTGGCGTATCCTTGTATAAATAACCCGTAGCCATCATCTGTATCTGCCCCCCGAATAATAATATTGTCTAATACTTTTTGTACTCCTCTTATATAATCTTCTTTTTTACCCACTATAATTGCTTTCTTTGTGTACCCAACATCAGTATAAACCATAACATTCCATAATCGCCCGCCAGGATTGATTTGGATACCATCTATATCGCCTACAATATGAATCCTTGTGCCTTTGTTTTCAGTAATAATATTGGGGTTTCCCTGTCCGCAAAGAGTACAGTTGTTCCTAATTATTGCTTTACTTGTTATTCTATAATCACCCGCTGGTAAAAAAGCCATACCGCCATCGGTAGGCAAACTGTTTATTGCTTCTTGTATTCCCAGTACCCCCGCATTTTTAATTCCCCAAAACTCTTTTTCTTTAAATATACTTTTTTGTTGAGTTCCTTCTAAATCCCTTATCTTTTTTAGCAACTCTTCTGGTTTTATATCCATTATATCCTCTTTTTATTAATTTTGCACTTGACAATCATATATGTAATTTGCTATTATTTTTATGCAATGAAAATATTAACTTTATTATTAATTTTGGTCTTTGTCGTTTCTATCTCTTATGCTAATACGTTTAGTATAAGAGTTGATAATGATAAAAGACCAATCCAGATTGACAGTAAGTATGACAGGTTGCGTGGTGTACTGCTTATTGCCTCATCAATCTATTTTGCCTATGTTGCTAACAGAATGAGTCAAGGAGCAAGGTTTGAAGAAGGCGATGTTGAGTTAGTTGGTACGCTCTTTGCCATCTCCTCAGTCCCATTATTTGTCTGGGGCGTAAGTCTTGCTTTTTAAATTCTCTTTTTCACCAAGCAATCTACGTCAAATCCATGTATCTCAAGTTCCGTATCTGCACTTGCTTGACTCCATTTCAATGTCAAAAATCTGCCCGTCTGTAATCCGCTAAAATATTCTACCTCCGTTCCTGTGTCTGCTTTCGTAGATAGCGATAGTGCGGAACTCCAGTCCCCGCTATCAACTTTGTAATATAAACTTGATGCCACATTAGATTTATACTTTACATATATCTTTAAATATACTTTATCACGGTCAGAGTATTCAGGATTTGCTAATTGAAAATCGTCTTTCTTTGTTATTAACTCGCTTGTAAAGTCAGTCCCTAAATCAGTCGTACCCGTATCTTCATAATAGAGAAATCCACCTAATCCCGTCCCGCCGACTGACCCCGATATTAACTGGTCATTGAAGATAGTAAAATAATTAGCATATACACCATCCAGTTTAGCCCATCGTTCCTTCTGCTCGTATAGTACCGCTTCCTCATCAAGCCAGTATATGCAACTGTTTGTAGTATCCCCTTCTGGGGTATCTATAACAGATAGCCAGTAGGCTTTATCATAGACTTTGGCGCAGGGAGCTATTACCGCCGTGCCTATATATGCTCGGACAGTTACATCGCTGACGACTGGCGTGGCAGTGTTTGTCGGTGTCAATGTTGCTTTCCACTGGACATACCGCTGTAATGTTATGTTTGGTATCCCGCCATTTTCTACTGCCGTAAACGCTGTCGGACTTGCCATCCCGCTATCATCATCACTTCTAATTGTCCACGCTATTGTGCAACCATTTAGAGTTTCCGTTGCGTTAAACATTGCCCAGTTAGTTGGCACTGCACCTAAGTCGTGGATTTGAGAAATTAAGTTAGAAGAAGATTGATAATGTTGCTCATAGACTTTAAATAAAGCATCAGATGTTAAAGGTCCACCAGTACACCAAAAATTACCATCGGTATATGTTGGACTTGTTATATCTTTTCCCCAATGATAGTGGTTGCTCGAATCCCCTATTTGGGGAAGATATATCCAATATCTTGTACCTGCGGTTAACTTTATATCTGTTATGTTTGCCACCCTATAATCGTAACTTGTTGTAATGCTCGCCACTGTTGCGGAAACTAATGTGTCGCCAGGAGAATTATTATTATCTGCTTTTAAATAGAGAGTTAATGCGCTGGGAGAACCAACTTTCTTTATATAAATTTCTATTTTTGTGGTAATACAATTTATTGACGGTTTAAAAGATTGTGCGTACGCATCATATTCGGTAGACGCATCTGAATCTTGTCCGCTTGTATATGATTGGTCTACCGCCTCGGTTGTTAGGGCAACCCTAAATGTCCCGCTTTCTGTTGCGGTATCTATGTTTGTCTTTGTTCCTGCGTCAAAGTCTGCCTTTAATGTGTCTATCTTCGTTACTACGCTCATCCCACCAGGGTTGCTAACAGATTGAGCCAACGCTCTTATTGTCGGGTCTATGTTTCTACTTATGCAATTAACATTTAATGCCCTATCTAACACATACACGCCATCATAAGACATATAGACTAATCCACCGAACCCAGCGTCTATTGTTCTATGCCAGGGCGTTCCCTTGTTACTATTTGTTCCCCTCACCTTTATACAGTTCCAACTATCCTTATCGCCGACGACAAGATAAGCATAAATATAATGTGGTTTGAAAACTATCAGGTAATTATCCAGCGTGGCTAACCCCGTTATTAACTCCCCATCATCCTTGCCCGTATATAAAATATTCAGCGTTCCGCCCTCTATATACTCCATTGGATAATATGGCAATGTAAAATATATGGCATTGCCTACTGCACAGAATATCCTCTCCTTGAAAACTATTGCATACTTCCCGTTCTTCTCGCTATGACTTGAAAAACCTATACTATAAGTATCGCTTGCGTCAATATTAAATGTACATGTGGGGGAGAAAGTTACTGTATCATCTGCGGCAGTAAAATCAGTAACCCACGCATAGTGTACTGTCCCGTCTGTATCATCTGTAATTTTAATGGGTAATCCGTTCCAATAATCGTTTGCCTGTGTTAAAGCGTTGTCTACCAATGTGGTAGTAGTCCCGCTATCTGCCGTCCCTGTGGCATATCTTGCTGTATCCATTACATTTGTTTCATTATAGATATATGGATAGTCCGATGTATCACCCGTGAATATCCATAATCTGCTATCATACAACGGGGCGTAAACATCAAAATTAGCACTCGCCATTGCAACAGCAGTAGCGTCTGGCATAGTTAATGCACTTCCCATTGAGCCATCGCCAGTAGTCTTAAAAAAACTACCATTACAAACCGCCAGCATACTATCTGCCCCCGTGGTAGCAAATGTAAATAATCCCCTAACCTCCTCTGTGGCGTGCATCGCACTACTGTTATATTTCGCCCGTCCACCCTTCCGCCTCCACACGTGATTGTCATATTTCATATTTGTAAGCGTCTGTAATGTATCGGGTGACTGTCTTGTGGGATCAGTCGCAGTATACAGTCCCCCCGATAGGTCACGAAACGGATAAAGCACTTTGTCTTGCATATTGTTTCTCCTTATTAAGAGTATGAACAAGATAATGACAATTTATTACCTCTTAATATATAGTCCTAATATTAATAATATCACCCCGATTAGCATGGGAATAAGAATTTTCCAATGGTGTCGCAAGTGATTGTCAAACTTCTCTTCGAGCCTAATTAACCGCTCTATGATGTTTTCATGGGGTGTCAATTTTTTCCTCCCTTTTTCTCTCATCCCAGTGTAAAATTCCGTGACAATTTTTACATAAGAGAACACAATTTTCTATTTCTTTTTCTATTAGATTTATGCTAAGACACGCACCTACAGCAATACCAAGACAGAAATTCTTTTTCCCAATATGATGAAAATCTATACATCTATAATCTTTCATTCCACATCTTGTACATCCGTGTAACTTTTTATAGTTGTCAAGAAATTCCCTGTTTATTTTTCTATGTTTCTTTTTCCATTCTTCAATTCTTGTCTTCGTAGATGTTTTTTGCAGATATTCTTTGATTTGAGCTTTGTATCCCCAATAATGTTTTCTTGCACTCATTTTGACCAACTCTTTATTTTTTCGACGATATTTTCTCACGGCCATTAAATTTAATTTCTTTCTCCCTTCTGGGTCAAACCTTGTCATAATTACCTCTCTCCCTCAATGTTATAAGCTACAGCCACCTTCTCTTTTTTCGTATAGGTTGTTGATGGCTTATCTATTCCAGTATAACCCGTACTTATTCCACCCTCCTTTGTAGAAGTTGTAGTTACTACAGAATCTTCTGTGTAATCCACAGGGATACCATCTTCTTTTATATGATGAGTGGCCAGTTTATATCGGACTTTTGCCCAATATCCGATTAAAACGAATGGGGCAGTTTCAGCGTTTAATATTTTAGCCGCAACCCCCTCTGTTAAAGTTACATCAAATCCTGTCCAGACAAAACTTCCTGGATCAACCGCAATTTTAAAACCTTTCAATAGGCTCGCAATTTGTCCAGTCTCTGTGTAACTTCCGGCAGTTGCTATAACTTTTCTACCAAGTTCAAGATTTGCGATTTGCCCCGTTAATACAAAAGAACCTGATTCGGCATCTATTTTTTTCCCTGCTGGTGTATAAGTTAATGTTACACCGGAACCAGTTAAGATATAAGAGCCGATATTTATTGCAATTTTTCTGTCGAGTTTAAGAGTTACCGCTTGCCCTGTTAATGTAAAGGAAGCTGAAGCCGCCCCCACTTTACTGGCTTTTCTTAAACCGACTACTTGGCCAGTTTCCGCATAACTTGCGCTACTTGCTATAACTCTATAACCACGACTAAGTCCCGCAACCTGTCCTGTTAAAGCATAAGTTCCTGCCTCAATAATAATTTTACTAATTTTCTTTAGAACAACAACTTGACCAGTGAGAGCAAAAGAACCAACCTCTGCCGATAAAGTATATCCCGCTGCCCCAAAAGTTACATTCTTTACGAGTTCGACCCAAGGACATAAATCTGTTGTCAACCCCTCAGTTATGGCAAAATCCCCTGTTGCATTCGGGTCGCCAATCCTTATCTGTATTAGTTGTGCCAGTGGCGTTACACCGTGTAAACCTATTTCAATAATTATCCTATCGCCTATCTGGGAAGAAAATGCGGTTGCACCGCTGGTTCTTTGATGTATTCTCGTTGCTGCCGAAGCCATTAAAGGAAATTCTGTTGAGGTAGAATGATAAAAACCTATATTTCCACGAATAACTGACCCATCACCGCTTACAACTCTTACTACATAAGCCAAATGGGAATCGCCACCTGTTGTAGTCTCCGCACATTTACCAATGACCATTGAAACAACTTCCGAAACTGTCCAATCATATGCCGCTGCTAAAGTACCACTTTGGAACTGCCACCAACACCACTGTTGTGTTATGGTTGCTGGCCAAGTCATTTGTGTTGTGGCTAGTGCCGTATTTTGCTTAGTTATAAAACAAGGCAAACGAACAAGGCCATTCGTTAATTCCCAATTTGTATTAACCGCTAAAGATGATAATGGTGGCGTTCCAGATGACGGAAGATAAAATCTTGTTGCCATATCATCCTCCTTATGCTAACGTCAAAGATTTCCTCTTTGCACGCCACTGTCTCATATAACAGGTATTACAAAGTCCATTAGCATCGCGTGGCTTATCAGGATGACATATTGCCATCCAACGTTGACCTCGTGGCGCTCTTGGAAAACCTGGGGACTCTCGCCACTTTGTAATGACTTCTTTTATCTTTCCCCGTCGACGTTTTCCCATCAATACGAATAATGTCATCATCCACATGACGGCTCGTGAGCCGAAGACTTTACAAGCATAGACTGGTTTATAAGTGCTTTTCCCTTTAGGCCTTGCCACATAATTCCACATTTGTACACCAAGTATATCGGCGGCTTTTATCACGACATCTTTATCTGTCGAGGACAATTGTATAGTAGGTGTAGTCCTGCCCCATCCAAATGAACCCTCTCCTTCTAATAAACCAGCCACCCATGCTAATTCTTTTATACTTCGCATATATACCTCAGGCCAAGGTTAACACACTTGCTTGGAAATCTACTGTAAATGTCTCTCCGCTATCGCCATTACAGGAAATGCTTGAACCATAATCCCACCAGCAAACAAGATACTTTGTTGCGCCCGTATCATTGTAAACCACAGCAAAGCGAAATGGACCGAAACTTCCACCAGCAGTACCAGTAAATACAACATCTGTCGCTGTCATAGTTCCAGTTCCGCTACTTTCGGTATACAAATTCTGTATATCCGTTCCACCCGCAGGATAACCATATTGGGCAGTAATCTCCACCATATCTCCCTTAACCGTATCCGTGGCAAGCGGTTGCTCATTAGTCAACATTACCTTTAAGGTATCCGTGTTAAGGTTATGGTTTTTAAGACCCAACTGCTCGATAAAGTCAGAAAATTTGTTAAACGCACTCATGCTATTACCTCCTTAAAAATATAGGGGTCGGCTTCTCGCCACGACCCCCTTATTTACAACATTTAAGTTGTTTTTACATCAAGCGCCACAGCCAATAATCTGGATATTTATTTCTTAAACCTTTCCAGATAGCGTTCATAAGAGCGGCAACTCCAACTACCCACCATTCGGGTATCTGGACAAATTCTATCGCTACTCTTGCAATAGCCCCGGCTATGGCAACTCTCAATAACCTTATAACGATAACCTTCATCTTATCCTCCTTTTTTAGGCATTAACCTCTCAAGAATGTCGTTAAACCGCTTCCACTCTTGCTGAAGTTTTGTTATAACTACCAGAATTTTCTCTAATTGTTTTTCATCTAAAACAATTTTCATTTTCTCCCCTTAGAAACTTCTCCTTATGGTTAGCCCGTGCATTGTGCACTTGTCCCTTAAATTGCGAGCAATACCATAACCAATCGTTACTAATCCCTTTATCTCTACGGTTACGCCCGGGATTAGGGACAGGATCTTCGGCACATTAAAACTAACACTAATCGCAGGCGTGGTCTTTTCTATCGTTGTTAATGCCCCGCCCTCCAGATAAACATAGTCCGAAGCCCCTAAAATAGGGATAAACAAACCCTCCCACCAAGCCTTCGTTGCTCCAAAATCATACAGAGACATAAGCCCTGGCGTAAATCCTTTCGGGAAAAATACTCCAGCATTACTTATGCCCACACAAAACGCAACTAACAGTACAACAGTTATTAACTTCTTCATCTTTTCACCTCCCCTCCCATTTTTTACTCTTTATACCACTCCTCAATATCACTCGCCTCTATTTGAACTGCTGGTCGGTCTAATGAAAATGTCAATATATCTTCATCATCGCTTTCTAACTTATTCTTCATCTGTGCCTTGCCATTTTCATATTTCTCTGACCAATATTTTGTATCCAACCCCAGTGTTGGGGCTATGTTAGCTAAAACGCCGTAAACAATTAGTCTGTGGTAACCATATAATGTCGTATCAGTATTAAACGGAACATCTGTCGTAGCCGTCATTTCTGTTGGTTGCTCCTCATAAAAAACTTGAATTCCGCTTGTTATGGCAGCACTGAATTTTGGATGAAAACCATAAACTTCGCCCCTGGTATACCAATATGATGGTTTATCAGCAGTTTGGTCTCGCCAAGGTCTTGTAATTATTCCCCTCTGTTCCCAACTGTCTAAAGTTTCCATAGACACGGGCACGACTGCCGAATAGTCAGCATCACTGGCACCCTTTACTTCTATTCTCTTTATCTTTGCCGTATCAGAACTTTTACTATATTCCAGTTGGTCAGCAACAGAATCGGCAACAGCCGAACTCTGTAAACACTCCGTTTCTATACATATTTCTCGCATTACCATATTTGCCTTACGCAAATACTGTGCATCAGTAAATCTACCCGAGTCTGTTCCTGTCTTTTCGTTTGCCGCATCCTTAATTTCATTATAAATATCTTCAAAATTCACGGTCTACCTCCTTTGCCTCCAATATTCATTCATCTTGTCCTGGACATAGTGCATTGTTTCTCTTGGAATATCTTTTTTCCATTATAAATATTGCCTTAATGTGTAGATATACTTCTTTGTTGCCCGTTGGACATTGTACCTCTTCTTCACATAATCATATGCCCGTCGTCCCATCTTTTTCCGTGCCTTCTCATTCTTAATTAAATAATCCAGACAATCAAACCATTCT
>Ga0315296_10001386_pt1 | contig 21202 bp, 23 predicted proteins | sample YL17G14_18_MG_FD_203921 | JGI IMG/M metagenome (GOLD analysis project Ga0315296, IMG submission 203921) | Sediment microbial communities from Yellowstone Lake, YNP, Wyoming, USA - YL17G14_18 | ecosystem: Environmental > Aquatic > Freshwater > Lake > Sediment | place: USA: Wyoming | collected...
GACCTAACCTCCTCTTATCAGGCAAGGTTAGGTTATAAAATGACTGTCTTTCCTTGTCCATTTCGGTTACATTTTTACGTGACAAGACGATACCTCCTTCGGTTACATTTTAGATGATTTGATTCGAAGTGGTTGTATTTGTCTCCAAAAAAGCTTATAATTACTATCTTTTAAATCAAATTTGATCACAGAGGAAAAAGTGATAAAAAAAATCTTTGGATTGCTACTCCCTTTTGCTTTTGTCTTCTTTGCCTTCGCTTGGGCAGAAAAAAGCGAAAGTCTTGAAAGCCAATATCTTCAGGCTCCTGAGTTTTCACTCAAAGATCTTAAAGGAGGAGAGATTTCTCTCTCTGCTTATAAAGGGAAAGTGGTTTTCTTGAATTTCTGGGCGACCTGGTGTCCTCCCTGCCGGGCGGAAATTCCAGATTTTGTCGAAATCTACGGACAATACAAAAGCAAAGGAATGGAAATCATCGGCATCTCTGTAGATAAAATGAGCCCAAATTCTCTCCTTCCCTTCGTTGAAAAATACAAAATCAGCTATCCTGTTGCTCTCTACACGCCAAAAATCATCAAGGATTATGAACCTGGGCAGTTTATTCCGACGACCATCATCATAGATAAACAAGGAAGAATCAGGCAGAAGCATATCGGTCAAATGGACAAAGAAACCCTCAAAAACTATTTCCTCGAGTTGGCAGAAGAAAAATCATAAATGCTGGGTGCGGAAAATATTTCTCTCATTGTGGCCGCCTCCGCAGGGCTCCTTTCCTTTCTTTCTCCCTGCGTTCTTCCCCTTATTCCCTCCTACATGGCTTTTATCACTGGAATTTCCATCGAAGAACTATCCCACCAAGAAAATCTCCGGCAAGTCAGAAAAATGGTTATGCTCAGCTCGCTTTTTTTCATTCTCGGTTTCTCTCTCATTTTTATTGTTCTTGGCGCCTCTGCCACCTTTGTCGGCAAGTTCCTTTCCAGAAATATCCGTTGGTTTGAAATCATCGGCGGAATCTTCATAATCTTCATGGGCCTCCATTTTTCAGGAATATTGAGGCTGCACTTCCTGGACAGGGAACGTGCGATTCATCTTAAGAAAAAGCCGCTCGGCCATTTTGGCACCTTCCTTGTGGGTGTTGCTTTTGGGGCTTCGTGGACTCCCTGTGTGGGCCCAATTCTTGGGTCAATCTTGACCCTGGCAGCCACAACTCAGAATATTTTCAAAGGCATCGTCTTGCTTGCCTTTTATTCCCTCGGACTAGGGCTGCCCTTTTTTATCTCGGGCCTTATCCTTCACAGATTTTTTGAATATTCGATGTCTATCAGAAAATATTTCAAGTTTATTGCTGTTGCAGGAGGGGTACTTTTAATAATCGTCGGGATTATGCTTTTGACAGGCTATTTCTCCCAAATCTCCTCTTTATTGGCTATTTACCAGCGGTAGACAACTGCAGCCCAGGTAAATCCTGCTCCAAAGGCATCCATGAGAACAATGTCTCCTTTTTTGAGCTTTCCTTCCTGGTTGAGTTCATCGAGACTTATGGGGATAGAAGCCACAGAGACATTGCCGTATTTGTGGATATTGACATAAACTTTTTCCTGAGAAATACGGAGCCGCTCGCCTGTAGCCTCAATAATTCTTATATTGGCCTGGTGGGGAATAAAATAATCAATATCCTCTTTTTTCAATCCTGCTCGCTTCAAAGCTTCCAAAGCTGCCTCGCCCATCCGCTTCACCGCGTGCTTGAAGACTTCATTCCCCTTCATCTGAAGGAAATGCAGGCGCTGAGCTACACTCTGGGCTGAGGCGGGAATCCTTGTCCCTCCAGCCGGCATACAAAGAAGATCTCCTAAATTCCCGTCCGCTTTCCAATAATAGGAAAGCATGCCAGAGTCATCCAAGCTTTCCTCGAGAACCATAGCTCCAGCTGCATCACCGAACAAAACACAAGTGTTGCGGTCCTCCCAGTTTGTAACTTTTGTGAGAAGTTCGCCGCCGACAAGAAGAATGCGCTTCGAAGTGCCGTTTAAAATCAGGCTCTCTGCAAGGATCATGCCGTAAAGAAAACCTGTGCAACCCGCAGAAATATCGAAGGCAGGCACGTGATCGGCTCCAAGTCCTTTCTGCACCCAGCAGGCAGTTGAAGGAAAAGGTGTATCGGGAGTAGAAGTTGCTACAAGGATTAAATCGATATCTTTGACTTCAAGTCGGGCATCCTGGAGAGCTTTCCTCGAAGCTTCAATGCACAAATCAGAAGTTGCCTGGCTGTCCAAAGCAACTCTTCTCTCTTTGATCCCTGTTCGGGTGATAATCCACTCATTAGAGGTATCGACCATCTTTTCAAGGTCAAAATTGGTCAAAACTTTGTCAGGAACATAAAAGCCAGTGCCTGTAATTTTTATTCTTCTCTGATCCTCTTTCTTCATGGTTTCTCCAAAAGAATTACTCTATAGCATACACATTTTCAATTTGCAAATAAATACAAAGGCGGGTAAAATCGAAAATCAAAATGAAAAAGCGCCAATGCCCTCTTCTTCTTTCCTTTTTCTTCTGGATTCTAATCTTTCTTCCTCGCTCTTCCTGGTCGCAGCTTGTCCTGGGCCAGTATGAAGATGAGGCGCCATTTCGCACCTGGAATAGCTTCGGTTTTGCAACTGCTCCTTCACTTGGATTCGGCGATGTGCATTTCACCTTAGCCTTGGACTCATCAGCCAGCCTCTCCAATCCCGCTCTTCTCTTTCTGCTTCCAAAACTCGCTTTTACCCTCAACTCTTCCTTCAATTCAGCCTCATTTTTTAAATATTCTCTGGTCAACACTGGAGTCCTTTCCACTGAGAAAAACCTTTCTCATGGATTCTATGCCCTAGATTTTGGAGGCTTTTCTGTACGTCTTAAAAATTGGGCCTTTTCTTTGAGTCTGGCTCTGGTTGAAACCTATGATAGGCCTAAGACAAAATATGAATATTATTTCAAGAGCAATCTCTCCTATTTTATAAACCTGATCCAGAGGGGAGTTCTAAAAAACATGAACTTCTCTCTATCAAGAAAAGTTTTTCGCCGCCTCTTTGTTGGATTGGGTTTCAATTTTATCTACGGCGATCTCAAAAGGGATGTCACTGAAAAATGGGTCGATGAAAATATTACGATCAGTGATAGCATAATCCAAAAATTTAAAGGCTTCTTCCTCAACGGAGGTTTGTGGCTCGAATTATCCGATAAGCTCGCTGCTGCCGCTGTTTTCCGGACCTCCTTCACAAAAAAATCAGAGAGCCAGAGTTTATTGAGATTCTCTTCACCTTCAGGAGGAACAGATATAAAAATAGAAGCTTCCTCCGAGGATGAATATAAGCAGCCTTTTGTGATTGGTATAGGAGCGAGCTACACATATTCTCATGAGCTTCGAGTTGCTTCTGACCTTGCTTATTATAATTGGTCTAAGTATGAGGTCTCCTATTTTGAAGAAACGAAAGAGAGAAACTTCAAAGATGTTGTAAAAATTGGCGTTGGAGTTGAGTACTTAAGTTCCATCAGCCTCTTCAATCAGAAATTTAATTTTCCCTTTAGGATGGGCATAAGCTATGACCCTCAACCAATGAAAGTGCCGAATTCCTCCTATTTTTATTATTCTTTTGGGATTGGCCTTCACTGGAACAAACTTCTTCTTGATGCGGGAACTCTCATTGGCAAAGAAAGCGGATCTGGAAATTCACTTGCCGCTCGAAAAGTTGTCCTTTCTCTAAGTTTCCAACTCTAAAACCATGAGGACTCGATGAAAACAAAAAGACTTGTTTTTTTCCTTATCATACTCTTCCAGGTCTTCATTCCTCTTAGACCTCAAGACTATGATAACACAGAGATTATCAGCGTGGAAAAAACCCAGGAAATTAAGGAAAAAATTCTTCAGCTGAACCTCGATCTTCTGATGGAAGGAAAAGGCAGAATCTATATCGTCGCCAGTCACGATGACCTGCTTATTCTAGAAAAAGAAAAAATCTCCTATGCTTTTGAAACAGGCAATTTTTATCCATATAATCAAAGAGGTGTTTCCATTCAGGGAGGTATAAACGGAAAATACCACTCCTACCAAGAGCTTGAAGAAGATATGCTAGCTCTGGAAAAAGCTTATCCCCGCTTGGCCAGAGTCTTTGATATTGGCGATAGCCTTGAGAAAAGAAATATTTATGCCCTCAAGATAAGCGATAATGTGGAGCTAGATGAGGAAGAGGCTGAAGTGATTTTTCTCGGCTGTCATCATGCCCGAGAATGGATCTCTGTTGAAATCCCCTTTCTCTTTGGAAAATATCTGGCAGAAAATTATGACAGCAATCCTGAGATAAAAAGTCTTGTCGATCAAAGCGAAATCTGGATTGTCCCTCTTGTCAATCCGGATGGCCTTGAATACTCCATCCATTTCTACCGTTACTGGAGAAAAAATAGGCGCGTCAATCGCGATGGAAGCTATGGCATTGACCTCAACAGAAATTATGGCTACATGTGGGGATATGATAATCTTGGCTCAAGCCCTAATCCCCCATCTGAAGTCTATCGCGGCCAATATCCCTTTTCTGAGCCAGAAACTCAAGTTGTCCGTGACTTATTTTTGCAAAAGAATTTTCAAGCCATGATCAGCTACCATAGCTATTCCCAGATAATCATGTATCCTTGGGGATACACTAAACTCAGCACGGAGAAAGATAGTTTGCTGCAAGAGATAGCCGCCAAAATGGCAGATCTCATCCAAGCTGTGAACAGAACCCGCTATGACTACGGCCAGGCAGGTTCCTCGCTTTACCTGACCAACGGCGATATCACAGATTGGACCTTTGCTGTTTCTGGCATTCCTTCCTATACAATAGAACTTCCTCCTGTTGACCAGATCCACGGAGGCTTCTTCAACGCAGAGGAAGACATCAATTCTATTTTTCAAGAAAACCTTCCCGCAATGCTCTATCTCATCGAGCTCTCCATTCAAAGCTTTGAGTCCAAAAAGACTTTTCCTGAAGGGAAAAATTAAACCCTCAAAAAAAGATTGACAAAAAAAATTAAAAAGATAAGAAAAAAGAAAGGGAAAATCTAAGAAAAAATGATTGCCTCATTCATCAATTTTTTATCCTTGCAGGCAACACCCTCTTTTCCTAGAGAAGGCCTTCCCTACTGGATTTTCTGGTTCTTGCTTTGCATCATCTTGCTCCTCATCACTTTTATTTTTCTTAGAGATAAGGACTTAAGGCAGAGGCTGAGTTCTTTTTTATCCGGAGCGAAAAGGAAATGGAGAAAAATCCGTCTTCAGGCCAAACTCAAAAAAGAGAGACAGAAAAAGATTGACCTTTTAAAAGAATTGGGGAAAAAATCTTGGGGTGAAGATATCAAAGTCGAAAAAAGCGAAGAAATATGCACAGAGCTCAAAGCGCTGGATGAGAAAAAGAACCACTGTCAGATGGAATGGAAAGAGATTTTTTCAAAAATTCAGATTCTTAACAAAAAATATGAAGAATCAAGACATCTTTACCGAGCTCAAATCAAAGAGCAAGAAGATGGAAAAAAATCTTTTGAAGAAAAAATGATTGAAATAAAAGAAAAGCAAGGGCTGGAAAAAGAGAGAGAAGAAATTCAGAAAAAAATAGACGAATCTGGCGAAAAAATAAAAAGAATAGAAGAAGAGGATAAGACTCGAAGCCACGAATTTGAAAAGGAAATCAGGGAATGGCAGAAAGAGAAAGAAAAAGTTCAAGAAAAAATCAACGAAATCGAGAAACTCACTGAACCTCTTTTTGAATGTCTGGGCAAAGTCATTGATGAACATCGAATCGACCACAAAGAGTTTGTTGTCATTTATTCCCAGATTGATAGAGCCAATAAGACCATTCAAGATTTAATCCATCAAATCGAAACACTCCATTCATAATCTATCGCTTATCTTCCCCTTTACCCATCACCCATTACAGTTTAAAATAGAATTATGCGAAAATCTAAGATGCTGGTTCATATCTGCTGCGCCCCAGATGCTATTTATGTCATAGACCTGCTTCAAAAAGAGTATGATGTTACAGGTTATTTTTACAATCCCAACGTCCACCCTCAAGAGGAGTATCAATTGAGGCTTGAAGAAACAAGAAAAGTGGCCGAAATTCTGAATTTCAAGATGCTGGAAGAAGTTTATGACCATGATCGCTGGCTAGAGCTGACAAAGAAATTCAGGAATGAGCCTGAGAAGGGAAAAAGATGTGACATCTGCTATGCGATGAGGCTAGAGAAAACAAGCCTCAAAGCTTCGGAGCTCGGCTTTGATTTTTTTGCTACAATCATGAGCCTCAGTCCCTGGAAAAAAGCGGATGCCCTCAATCAAACAGGGCGGATGTTTGCCCGCAAGAATAAAATTCGCTTTATGGAGGCTGATTTTAAAAAGAAGGATGGATTCAAGAAAAGCATCGAATTGAGCAAACATCACCATCTTTATCGCCAGAATTACTGTGGCTGTGTCTACAGTCAAAGGAGCAAATGACCCATTCTTTCCATCAAATCCGTTCCTTAACTCCGCTTTCATCAAAGAAGTTCGAGTTGTGAGCAAAGACCTGAAATTGACAAATGGAAAGGCGATGAGGATCGTCGTCTTTGGAGTTGTCCAGGGTGTGGGATTCAGGCCTTTTATCTACCGCTTAGCCAAAAAATTTCAGTACAGAGGATGGGTCAAGAATATTGGCTTTGGTGTGGAAATTCATCTTGAAACAAGAGAAAAAACAAATTTTTCCCGTTTCCTTCAAGCACTCCAAGAGGAAAAACCTTCTCTTGCCCGAATTGAGGAAATAAGTTCAAAGCCCACCTTTTTCCGAAATCTCAAAGGCTTCACCATAAAAAAATCCAAGCAGGAGGAAAGTTTTGTTTTCATTTCGCCTGATATTTCGATCTGCGGGAACTGCCACAAAGAAATGATGAATCCTCGGGACCGGAGGCACTCTTATCCTTTCATCAATTGCACAGATTGTGGACCGCGCTACACAATTGTTAAATCCCTTCCCTATGATAGGAAAAAAACCACTATGGAAGGCTTCAAGATGTGCCAAGATTGCGCAGAAGAATACAAAAACCCTCTTGATAGACGCTATCATGCCCAGCCCATCGCCTGCCCCGCCTGCGGACCTGAGGTTACGCTCATCGAGGCGAAAACAGGAAAAAGGATAAAAGGTGGAATTCAAAAAGCAGCCTCTCTCATAAAGGAAGGAAAAATTCTGGCAGCAAAAGGCCTCGGTGGTTTCCACCTCATCTGCGATGCCCTTAATTATGAAGCGATCTCGCGGTTGAGAAAAATAAAAGAGCGGAAAACAAAACCTCTAGCCCTCATGGCTGCGAATGAGGAAATAATTGAAAAATATGCTTTTCTCAATCCTTCTGAGAAAAAACTACTTCTTTCAGCCAGCCGCCCCATCGTCCTCCTTCGCAAGAAAAAAGAGATCAGAGGAATAGCCCCTCACCTTGATGAAATAGGATTTATGCTTCCTTACACTCCCCTTCACTATCTCTTGCTCCAGAATCTCAAGCTCATTGTAGCCACAAGCTCCAACAAAAAAGATGCCCCGATCATGAAAGATGAAGAGGAAGGAATTGGCAATCTCTGCGATTACATCCTCAGCCACAATCGCCCCATCCAGTCAAGAGCTGATGATTCTGTGATACGGGTTGTAGAGAAAGAGCCTCTTTTTTTAAGGCGTGCCCGCGGCTTTGTTCCCTATCCCCAGAGAGCTCCCAGAGAGCTAGAATCTCTTTATCACATTCTGGCCCTTGGCGGAGAGCTAAAGGATACGATCTCTGTCTACAAGAATGGTTATGTGGTCACAAGCCAGTTCTTGGGAGATTTGGATGAGTACCAGAATTACAAATACTTTGAGGAGACACTCGCCCATCTCACCCGCCTTTTTGAAGTCAAGCCAGAAGTTGTTGTCTCTGATCTTCACCCAAATTTTCACACCACAAGGCTTGCCCAAAAAATGGGAATTCCCCACCTTCAGGTTCAACATCACTTCGCCCATGTCCTGGCACCTCTCCTTGAACACAGAATTCCTCCCCGTGAGAAAGTCCTCGGAGTTGCTTTTGATGGCTATGGCTACGGCGAAGATGGCTCAGCGTGGGGAGGAGAATTTCTTCTTGCTGATTATTTTTCCTTTCAAAGGATCGCCCATTTCAAGTGCGTCCCGCTTCCTGGAGGAGATTCGGCTGCGAAGCAACCGTGGCGAATGGCTCTCTCTTATCTTATAGATACTTACGGGCCCAGGCTCCCAGAAGTCAAAGCGCTGGAGAGAGTAAGCCGCAATAAAATCAATGGTGTCTTGACCATGATCGAGCAGAAGGTAAACAGCCCTCTCTCTTCAAGCTGCGGCCGGCTGTTTGATGCGGTTTCTTATCTTGTCGGCCTCTCCCCCTTGGAGATTGAGTTTGAAGCAGAGGCTGCAATGAGGTTAGAGACCGCGGTTGCTGAGGAAAAAGAAGAAAGTTATGATTTTTCGGTCAGGGAAGATATCTTTCCCCTTCAAATCTCCTTTGCCAAGACAATAAAAGCAGTGTTAAAAGATATCAAGCAAAAAGCCTCTGTTCAAGACATCTCTGCTAAATTCCATAACACTTTGGCCCAGGTGATTGTTCACATTTCAGAAAGAGCGAGAAGAAAATATGGCATTTCGACTGTCGTTTTAATAGGAGGGGTCTTCTTGAATAAGAGGCTCCTTTCTCGAGCTTCCCTGCATCTTGAGAAAAAAGGATTTAAAGTTCTCAGGCCGATAAATTATTCCCCTAACGATGAGTCCATTTCCATAGGACAGATTGCCTTTGCTCTTGCCAAACTAAAGTCTACTTAAGGGCCTCAGGCAATATTTTTTCCAATATCTTTAAAGATTCGGGGAAAAGCACTTCTATGTTCACTGACTTCCAGTCTGCCTCCTGGGCTACCCATCTTGAATTTTTTTTCACCAGCTTCACTTTGATTCTGTAATACTCACCATAAAAACTGGCCAATTTCCTGAAAATCTTGCCAGCACCGCTTGAGAGGGCCACATCTGTTTCAATTTGAGCTTCTGGAAGGTTGATTTCAATGACCCTGGTTCCGAGGATATGAACGACGATTCCACGGTAGCTTCGGAAATAGGAATTTAACAACTGCCTAAGGTTATTCTTTGTTCTGGAATACATATCCAGATAATCTTCGGCAATATAACTTAGAATTCCATCAACATTCCTTTCCTCGGCAAAGTTTCCTAATTTCCCGACTGTATCTTTGATTTTTTCTTCTTCTGTTTTGATTCCGCAACTATCCACTGAGATGAGCATAAGGACAAGTGCAAAAACAAAAAAAATATTTTTCATTTTCTTCTTTCGCTCATCTTCCCAAGCGAAATCTTTATTCCTCCCACAAGAGAAGAGATCAGATTGAAGAAGATTGCTTCAAGGAAACCGAAAAGACCAAAAATTAAAAATCCAAAAATACCTCCCAAGCCAGCAAAAACGAGGCCACCGATTAATTTTCCCTGAATTTCTTGAAAATAGGAGGGCATTACATTGGCTATTCCTGAAAAATAGTTGGAAGTCCCTATTAAGGCCCCCAAAACAATCCCGATGAAAATTCCTCCTGTTCCCAGGAAAAGAAGAAAAGAGACAGGGCTCAGAGCACGAAAGACAAAGTTTGCTCGTTTCTCTTCTTCAAGGCGATCCTGCTTTTTTGTCCTCCATTCCTCTGCTTCGCTGGTGCAGCGAGGGCAAGCTTGGAAGGGATCCTCAAGTCTCGCTCCACATTTCGGGCAGAAATTCTCCCTTTCCTCAAGATTCCCTCCGCAGCGGGCACAGACATCAGCTTCAAGCTTGTTCTCAAATCCGCAGTAAACACAAATGGCCTTTCCTTCTTTGAGGGAAGGCGGTTCTGATTGTACCCATTCTTTCCCATCAAAGTAATACCACTTGCCGCTTTGAGCTCCGATCATCCAGAAACGGCCTTCTCCATCTTTGAACCTCAGTTTCTTCATCTGATCAATGAATACTTCCCTGGTAATCTCTTGCCTCTGAAATTTTCTTTTTATTCGATGAAAGGCTTCTTCTAAATCTTTAAATTGATTTTCCATTTTTTGTCCTTTACTCTATGCCTCAACTTCAGCTTTTCTGTAACTTCTTTATTTTCAACAAATTTATAAGTTATTTATTTTAAATAACTTAAATAAGGTGACGAAATTTTGTGCAAAATGTCGTATCTTCAATAAATTTCGCATATTTGGATTTAAATTTTGCCACTTTTCCACAACTTTTCCACAGATTTTGTGAAAAACTTTCTCCTCTGAAAGACACCTTTTTTCCTTCTTTAGAACCGAAATTGCTTCAACAGGTCAAACAAATTATATCCCTTAATTGGAGCAGGAATAAAGGAGAGAATGAAGATGGCTATGGCCATAAATCCCATAATTTTCCGCGATACCCCAAGCGGCGCCTCCTCATCGATAACACGCGGGTGCTTTAAACCCAGAATGAGGATGATCAGGGCCCAGACAAACCAGCCTATCCAGAAAAAAACGCCCATGGCAAGAAAAACCACCAGAAAAAGGCGCGCCAAAGACCTTGATTTTGAGCCGATCAAGGCATAGGAAATATGGCCTCCATCGAGCTGCCCCACAGGAAAAAGATTAAAGGCTGTGACCAGAATCCCGACCCATCCGGCAAAAGCAACAGGATGCAAAAAGATGTCAAATCCAGAAGGAATATCCCTGAAAATGATACTCCCGATGATTTTAAGGAGAAGAGGTTCTCCAAAAATCAAAGACTCTTCTCGAGGAAGAGAGGGAACAATTTTTGAAAGAGAAAGACCATAAAAGAGCGCAGGAAGAGAGAGGATAAAGCCTGTGAGAGGGCCAGCAATTCCCACATCAAAGAGCTGCTGTTTTCTGGTTATTGGCGATTTGATTTTGATAAATGCTCCCAGAGTGCCGATTAGAGTGGGCGCCGGAATAAAATAGGGAAGAGTGGCATTGATTTGATAATAACGGCAGGTGAGATAATGGCCTAATTCATGCCCCAAGAGGATAGCGATCAAAACAGCGGCATAGATAAGGCCCAAGAAGATGACATGGGGATCGCCAAAAATATTGGCCACAAGGTCAAGTTGATAGCTCTGATCAGCAATCTCCGCATACTTAAAGTTCAAACTCAAAATTATGCCAACAAAAAATGTAGAAAGGGCTGTGACAATGAAAAGCAGGATATTCAGCCAGGTTCCTTTCTTTCTCTTTTCTTCTTCCATTTCCTCTATAAAAAAATAGGAGTGATTTCCTCACTCCTATCTTGAAAAAGCAAATTCTAAATAGTTAGCCTTCTTTTTGAAGCCTCTCATATTTTAGCTTCAATTCTTCTTTTGTTTCTTTGTGGTCAGGGTCAGGAACGCAGGAATCCACAGGGCAGACAGAAGCACATTGAGATTCATCATAGTGCCCCACGCATTCTGTGCATATGTCAGGGTTGATGACATAAATCTCCTCCCCAGCAGAAATCGCTTGGTTGGGGCATTCAGGTTCGCATGCACCGCAATTGATGCACTCTTCAGTAATCATATAAGCCATCGATTGCCTCCTCAATAAAATTAAAGTTTATTATATCCATTTTTTCTCAAATTACAAGAGAAGGAATTATTTCCCGGTCTCTAATTTGGTGACTTTTTGAGAAGCGTCATCGCCATAATAGGTCTGGGGAAATTCAGCCTGAATTTTTTTGTAGAGAGCCAGGGCTGCTTCTTTATCTCCTTTTTTTTCAAGAGCTTCAGCTTGATGATAGAGGACAACATCGAGAGAATACTCCTTTGGGTTTTCCTTTTCGATTTTTTTATAGATGGCGATTGCCTTATCGTAATTTTTGTTTTGAGCAGTAATCTGGCCCAACATATCTTGAGCTTGATAATAGAGCATATCCTTTGGCTTTTCTGGCATTTTCTCTAAAGAAGACTGCGCTTTGGCCAAATCTCCCTTCTCCATCCAATAAGTGGCCAGAAGAATATAAGCCAGACGGGAATATTTTCCTTTGCCAGCCATATTTTCCAGTTTAACCAAATTCTGAGAATCGCTATCTAGCTCTGCGCGAAGTTTGAGAATCTGGCCTGCGATCTGGCTTTCCTTGGAAAGATTCTGGGCTCTGATCAATTTATAACCAGCAAAAAGCAAAACAATAATAACAATGAAAACCGCGATTCCCACAAGCTCTTTTGTCCGGGATTTTACCATGCGGACAAACTTATTGAAAGTCGAAACAAGTTCATCCTCTTTAAGCTGCCTCTTCTTTATTTTTTTCATCCCTCACTCCTTAAAAAAAGCTCGAAAGTTTTGTTCATCCTGATTTTTTTCTATTCTTCTATAAGATTTTATTTCTGAGTTTTTTATTTATCACATTAATTCCAAAAAGCCAAGAGTATTGCAGGAGCAGTTTTTCTCATTATCCTAATAAATTAGTATCATGTCCCCCGAAAACTACTCCACGACTTTTTCAAAGCCCCGCTTGGATAAATTCCGGTAGATAACACCTGCAGCTAGCAAGCCAACAATCAAAAAGACAGCTCCTTGCCCATATTCTCCAAGGATTAACTTCCCCACTCCAAACAACATAAAATAGATGAGGATGATTCCAGCCACCCAATTCAGGAAGAGCCCGCCATAGCCGCTATCGCCCTTTACCTCTGGCAGCATTTGAGCCACCTTTCTCCACCCTATTCCTCCTGGATGGACTCTCCGGTAGAAATCCTTGAGTGTTCCTTCCTCTGTCGGCTTAGTTGCAAATGTCACAACAAGCCAGACTGCTGTTGTCACGCCAACAATGTAGAAAAGCGAGTGAGGAAACTGAATATTTGTCTGATATTTGATGAAGGCATAAGAGACAAGTGGCGTGACCATGGCTGCAATTTCGCTCCAGGCATTAATTCGCCACCAGTACCAGCGGAGGATGAGCACAAGGCCAAGTCCAGCACCTGCCTCGATAATAAAAATCCAGGCGCCGGAGATCGTCTCAAGCACAGATGTCACAAAAAGCGAGAGAACCATCATCAGAATTGTTGTTATTCGTGAAACAAGGACAAGGCGTTTCTCACCCGCATTAGGCTTGATGAAGCGCTTATAAAAATCATTGATGACATAGGAGGTTCCCCAGTTGAGCTGGGTGGCGATTGTTGACATATAGGCGGCAAAAAAAGCTGCAATCAGCATGCCTTTTAAGCCTGCTGGCAAAAAATCGCGCATGGCATAGACATATCCAAGCCGCTTTGCCTCGGGAGCAAGCTGGGGATAGAGGACAAGTGTGGAAAGGCCGACGATAATCCAGGGCCAGGGCCTGACACAGTAATGAGCGATGGTGAACCAGAGAGTAGAAAAAAGAGAATGTTTTTCGTCTTTGGCTGACATCATCCGCTGGGCAATGTAGCCTCCTCCACCAGGCTCTGCTCCTGGATACCAGGAAGCCCACCACTGCACTCCGACATAAGCAAGGAAGGTAGAGATTGTCATCGCCAATGCCCCGCCAATGCTCATGCCTGCTTGAGATTTTCCAATCACAGGCAGAAATCGAAATGCCCAGCCAGGAAGATGAGCCTTCAAGCCAGCTATTCCTCCAACCTGTGGCAGAGCAAGCACAACAAAAGCAAGGATGATCGTCCCCGACATGGCAAGGACAAATTGAAAAGCATCAGTCACAGCAACACCCCAAAGTCCGGAAAGGGCCGAGTAAATTGCCGTAACCACCAGCGAAAGTGCAACATAGACCATCACCTTGTCCTCGGGAATTCCGAACATGCCCTGGAGAATCGAAACCATGGCAAGATTCACCCAGCCCATGATGACGCAGTTAATGAATATTCCCAGGTAAACTGAACGAAAGCCTCGCAAAAATGCTGCCGGCTTTCCAGAATAGCGCAATTCCACAAATTCCAGGTCTGTGATGATTCCCGCCCGCCGCCAGAGTCGTGCAAAAAAGAAGACAGTCAGCATCCCACCAAAAACAAAGTTCCACCAAAGCCAATTACCGGCTATCCCATTCTTGGCAACAAGCTCGGTGACGGCCAGTGGCGTATCCGCTGCAAATGTTGTGGCCACCATTGAGGTTCCCGCCAGCCACCAGGGTAAATTCCTTCCTGACAAGAAAAACTCCTGAATGTTCCTGCCTGCACGTTTTGTGAAGTAAATCCCGATCGAAGCGCTTGCCACAAAGTAGAAAAGAATGATTGTCCAATCTATGAGATGCATTCAGACTCTCCTTCAAACCATTTTGGAATAGATTGAAGAGAGAAACTTAAGAGAACATTTTCTTGACAAGGGATGACAGGTTCTGGGCATAGCCCACGCAGCATTTGAGCGCTCTCTGGTCAGGAGCTCCGATGGAAACAGGGCCGTAATGATCACCTTTCGGGTCACCCTGAACAACCATACCGTGGATGAGTAGCGCATTTAAAATATTCAGGATTGTTGTCTCGTTTCCTCCCCCAATATTGGCCGAAGAAGAAAAGGCTCCTCCAACTTTTCCCTTGAGCTTCCCATGGAATTTGACACTTTCATCCAAGAGCTTCTTTACCTGCCAGGCCATTGAGCCATAGTAAGTGGGAGATCCGATGATGATGCAGTCATAATTGAGAAGTTCGTTCACAGCCGTATTCTCAACTTTTTTCAGATCAACCTCTAAGCCCTCCTTGCTCATCACTTCTCGAATTTTCTCTGCCATTTTCTCTGTATTTCCAGTTTTCGAATAATAACAGACAAGAACTTTTGCCATACTCATGCCTCCTTTCGTAATACTATATCTTTTCTAAGAAGAAGAGAAAAGAGGGATTTGCTTTTTTGATTTCAGTATTTAATTTGGGAAAATAACTCTGCGGCGTTGGTAAATACAGATCCGTCGAATCCCATTTCTTTAATCAGGAGATAGTTTTTATCAAGAGGATTCTTTTGTGTAGCAACCTTCAATATAAACCTTAACCAGGAGAAGAAATGAGTGCTCTTGTTGTAGCTGAGTTCAAAGAGAGGGATGGGATAATCGCTGGCAAAGAGTAACCTCTTTGCAGGAACCTGGCTCAAGATCTGATCAATATAAGGGCTTCTCAGAGGAGTGCAGATGGCTGAAAGGTCAGCATAAAGATTCCAGCCCTTCTTCTCTGCCTCACTGACAAGGTTGAGGAATTCCTTGAAATGATCTTGATAATCCACATCCAGAAGCCAAAAGTAAGGAAGTGAACAATGGGCGACAATGACTCTGACTCCTTGATCTAGTGCTGTTCTAATATGTTTTGGGTTGTTGAACTCAATAAAAGATTTATCAGAGGTTGGAATCGTATATTCAGGGCCAGCGTGGCAGAGTAAAGGCAATTTCCGGTCAGCCAATTTCTTATAAAAAGGAATACATTTCGTGTGCTCTGGATTGATCAACTGTGAAGAAGGGAGCCATTTGCAGAGCACAGCTCTCTTTTCAAGGCAAAAGTCAAGCTTTTCGCTCCAGTCGCTCCGATAGGGATGGACAGAAGCGCCAAAAAGAACACGGCTATTATTCTCTGCCAAATCAGTCAGATAGCTGTTCGGAACATAGAGGTGGGTTCGCTCAGGATGCGCAGCACCATTCTCATCATAAACCTGGTCCATTGCCAGGAGCACACTCTTATCCACGAATTTCGAACCATTAATCGCTCCGAGAATGTGCTTTTTGACCCGCCGGATGTTTACCTTTTTGAAAAGAGATTCGGTAAGAAGCAGCATGGCAAAGTAAGCTGCAGTCTTTGTGAACTCCTCGGACCAGTAGCAGCCGCTTTTTTCATCCTTTGGTGCACCGAAATGGATGTGTATATCGATTATTTCACTCTCCATCATCTCCTCCAAATAAAATCAGAAAAGAAATGAACTCTATTCCCCTTAATAGAGAAAACTTATTTCTCTTTATTACTCCCCTTTCGAAAAAATAAACACTCAACAAACAAGATGTTTCAAATATATGGCGCTAATGGTTATTTTTCAAATTAAGGTAAGTATCCCCTTAATCATTGACAGAGGCGAATCAGAACTTGTACTTCAGGCCTATATTGATTGTTGAGAAGGAAGGTTTAATTGTGAGCTGTTTTATGGGCAAATACTGTTTGATTAACGGCATGTTTTGTTCGAAAGTAATCGAACCCTCCTCCTTGATGCTCAGACTAAAAATTGTCTCTGGACAGGAAAAATACCGAAACTCGGCATAGAAGCCAAAATTTTGGTGAAAAGGCAGGTCAAGTTCTGCCCCGCCGTTATAGCCAAACTTCTTCTCAGGCTCGAGCGTCCACATAAGCTGATAGGTCTCTGACTCGAGGAAGAACTTTTCGCTGAGCCAAAATTTTGTAAACCCTGGGCCTGAAGCCTCGCCTTTGAAATAATAATAGCCCCCTCCCCCCGAAAGGCTCAAAGATATCCCCCCGGCCAGCCAAATCCTGGCGACGGCGTTCAGGCCGAGAAAGTAATGTTTGAGGGACCCTGATGAGTCAGACCAGATCATTTGTTTGTCGTAAGTGATCGCGGGAATTTCAAGATGAAAGTTGTAAGTGGAATTTTTACCAGTGAAGGGAACCAGAAAATAGCGACCCAAGATTTGGATACCGAAATAGGGAGAAGGGAAGAAAGTCGCAGCAGCTCCATAACCCCAATTTTTTTTCCCTTGAAAATTTAGCTCCTGCTGAGCCCAACTTGTATATGGACCGGGGGATAGAAAAGGGGGAGAATATTGACTCAAGTACGTGGACTTGAAGGAGGAGTTGTATTGTGCGACGCTAAGGCTAATTTCGAATTTGGCGTATCGCTCTATGGAAAATCCAAATTGGGGAAAACAGAAAAGAGATAAAAAGAAAATAGGTAAAAATGCTAGAGGAATCAAACGCCCTTTCATTTGCCTCTCCTTATATGAAATTGAATGAAACATATAACATGAAGACCGTGAGAAGTCAATTGAATGATGTGCGGGTAAGAGTGCTTAAAGAAAAGGGTGTCCCCTTGGGGAACGTCCCCCAAATTAGGTGGTACGCCTTTTATGAACATCTTAGAACTGAATTAACAAAATATTCCGTCATCAAACTAGCTTATCAGTTGAAACAAGTTCTTACTGTTGTTTAAAGCTACAATAGCGACCTAATTCACGCCAAAAATATTTTTAAAATTTTTGTTGATTTTAATTTTTATTAGATATTAATTAAGTAAATTTATTATATCTTTTCTAGGGCTTTTTCCTTTAAAATCACCCCAAAGGAGGATTGCTTTTTTAATAATTCAACTAAATAATATATTTAGCTAAAAAGGAAGATATTAGAGTTTGTAATAATAAGTTCAGAAAAAGGTGGAAAAAATGAAAAAAGTTTTTTCAGTTTTTTTGGGATTTCTTCTTTTGCTCGGAATTTTGGCATTACTCGTTTCTCTTATGATGGTAGGAGGCTGCTCATCGCCACTCACACCAACAACCCCAACGAAACCTGCGTGCGAGACGAATCATACTGCTGAAGTCACGTTCCAGAATAAGTCCGCAAACAATTTAACCTATGACGTTATTTGGGACGGATCGAAGTTGACGACCATTGCGCCAGGAGCATCGAGCCAGGTTTACACGGTATCTGCTGCTACGCACACCCTTCAGTTTAGGATAACCAATACCTCTTTGCCGGCCTGTACGCAGTCTTCTCCGGTTCTTGCTCAATGTCAATCATATACGTACTGGTGCACGACGTAAGCGTCGAACAAGACCGAAGGATGGAGAAGGGATGATAAACAGGGAGCGTAAAGCGTGTCGCACAATAGCTCTTATTTAAACTAACTTTTTGGCTAAGTTATTACATTTCAATGACTTAAAGAGTCAAATGAAAAGTGGGAAATTATCTTTTGTTATTCGAGCAATCCGTCCCATTTATACCCCTATTCTATGCTTTTTATAGCTCATATATCCCGTTTATGTGCCTTTTTTAAGGGTCTTTTCCCATCTCCTTTTTTAGGGTGATTGAAAAAACCACACTTTCCCATATCATCATCTTGTTATACCCATTAATCTTATAATATACCTATGTATCTCTTTATCTCTTCTTTATCTTTCTCTCTTATCTTTCTTATATCTCCCTTCTCTCTCTCTTTTCCCATGCATAGATATTCATTCAGTAACCTACCCAATATTTAAGGGTTGCCTTTGCTAAAGAAACAGAAATTATTCAAGAACTCAGAGACCTAGGCTTAAACATGGCAAATTTCCTAAATCAAAGCAGTAAAACTATGCATACAGCAAAAAACGCTGGGCAACCCAGAAAGGACTAAGGAAGCAATATTATTTAGTTGTAGACATTTATTGGAGCTAATTTACATTCGCGATTACTACGAAAAATTAGGCTTTCAATCTGAATATCGTAGATTATTAGAGAAAATTATCTTGTTTAGACCAGAAAAATAGAGGCGAGTGGAGGCCGAATCATAAGATTCTAACCTTCCGAGCGAAAGCAAGACGCTATGGTTAAGCGAATTTAGCGCCTCATAAAGAAGGACGCAGGCGATGGGGGAAAATTCTCAGGAAAAGATACTTTTTGGTCTTAGATATTAATCAATATTTTAAGGCGAATCATCGGGAGAAACGAAGGGTCGTCAAGAGGAAAAAAGACAAGGCAGCGTTTGTGAGTCACTCCTTGCTTTTGAAATTATCTTGATGTAAAATTAAAGAGATTAAAAAAGGGGAATACTTGTACAATAAGTAAACCTAAATCAAAATAATATTTTTTCTATAAGGAGGTTTAAGTTTGATGGCAAAGAAAGGATTTTCGAAAAAGAATATCGAAAAAATTCAAGAGGGTCCAGGAGTTTATAAGTTATTTAATCCGCGAGGCAATTTGACGTACGTCGGAATAGCGAAAGACCTTCCAGGTCGATTGCTGCAACATAAAGATGAAGGCGATGTACCTAATGTTAATCAATTTGAAGTCAAGCATACAGAAACCATAAAAGAAGCGGAACGGATTGAGAAAAACATAATCCAGAGATTTAAGCCGATTCATAATATTAAAAAAGAGTAGATTTCGACTAAATCAGAAACTATATCCATTCTGAGTGCGGGTATTAATTCTTACTTAAAATCTTTTGGGGCGAATGGAAGCCAGAGGCCGGAAGCGGTATGGCATTGACAGCGGCTTATAGGTCAGAATGCTTAAAATCCACTGTATGCTGGGTTGACTAATGGCAATAATCCGGAACCCTATATCGTTTACAGAATTTTTTGATATTGATCCTTCTGCACTCGATTCGTTAGGCATCCTTAATCCAATACTTAACGTCGATACAAAACTATTCATAGATCCGGTTCTCTTAAATGCAAGCGACCATCCCGAAATTTCCAGACAGGCAAGTGCCTCGTTTCGCATATACTTTGAGAATGTAATTACCCTTCTAAGCGCCAGCAAAAAAAGAGGAGATGTGCCGTGGCGCGCGGCCCAACGATTTCTCGATTTTCCAGAAGTGCCTGGCACTTGCCTAGGCTATGGTACATCTAGTATTCGAGGAAGCGCCTTTGGCCCCTCCTTAACGGCTCGGCTAATAGATACTGCCAAAGAGATAGTGGATCTCGGCATTACTGATCCCAATCTTTTTAAACTTATTCCTTTATTGGAGGAAGGGGTCGGGCCTGATTTAATCAGCGACATGACTACTAACGTTATTCTTAAAGAGCTGTTCGCGTTCACCACATCAACTTGCAAAGGGCTAGGCATTCCAACACAGCCATTTGAACATGCAGGGGAAGAATTCCTGCTGCCGAGAAATCCTACTCAGGAGCGACCTACGCCTATAATCTTAATCCCGACGAACATCCTGCGTTCTCTTCCACTTGCCTCTGATTGGAGTGAAGTCGCGGATGCCGCATCCGAGAATGCCACAATTCGTGCTCGCGTGAATAGACTCATCGGGGACATTTGGTTATTGAGGACCCGTCGTGAGAAAGAACTAATCCGCAGAAGAGTGTTGGCAAGCAAGGAAGCATTCGAGGCCCTCCTCGCTGTTATCAGTGAAGCTGTTATTCGACCCTACGACCTAGAGAGAGATCCAAAAGGTTTAGTGATTTGGCATAAGATCCATGAGAAGATTGCTCAGGAATTTCCTTTTGTACTTACATTACCTAGTCCGCCGAAAAGAGATAACGCTATATCTTTGGTCTGTGCGATTGTGGAACAATTCAAGACCCTAATCGAAAACAAAGGACTATGGAAAGACCTTTGGAATAACGGCTCTCCTCGTAATGAAAAGAATGCCCAAATGATTTTTTTCGCCATAGCAGATACATATTGTAAAGCTAACAATCTCGATGTTACTCCGGAGGCAGATACAGGTGCAGGTCCAGTAGACTTCAAATTCTCGGCGGGATATAACATTCGAATCCTTGTTGAGGTTAAGCTCTCCACTAATCCCAAACTCGTACATGGGTATGCGCGGCAGCTTGAAGCCTACAAGAATGCAGAGACTCCAGTTAGTGCCTTCTATCTAGTAATAGATGTGGGTAGAATGGGGAGCAAAGACAAACAGCTTTTAGGAGTCAAAAACGCGAGGCCAGAAGGAAGCATGCCTGACTCTAAAATCGTCTTCGTAACAGGGAAAAGGCAGGTCTCTGCCAGTCGGCGATAATATGAGTATACTTGCCGCTGGTCGGCTGCTGAAGGTCCTCAGGAAGGAGGAATATTGGCAAATAAAAAGAAATACAAAATAGGGGATATTGTACGACTCAAGTCCGGTGGGCCAAGCATGACCGTCGAAGGATATCAAGGTATCGCAGAAGAAGAGCTCATTTGCCAGTGGTTTGCCGGTGATAAGCTGCAATCTGGGGTTTTCAATCCCGACGCGGTCGAACCGGACGATGAGCAACACCCTCTCGGCGAATTAACAAAGCTTAGAAAGGGAAGGTCAAGCTAAGAGCGGAGGTTTGCGACCAGACAGGAAAGAAGTGCGGGGCAAGCAAGGCTTTGAAATTTGAATAATTAAATTTGAGGCGAGTGGAGGCCAGGGGTCATGAAGCCATGCCTTCCCGATTATCGAAAAGATAGCAGAGCGAATTTAGCGCCTCATAAAGGAAGACGGTTAAGGGGGTAATAATTTCTCAAAAAAGGAGAAACATTAAATGATAAGACATCAAGTTTACAGCTGTATTGTTAATGCTGTGGAAAGGGGAATACTTGAAGAACCTTTCACAAAAGAT
>Ga0315296_10001387_pt1 | contig 21201 bp, 14 predicted proteins | sample YL17G14_18_MG_FD_203921 | JGI IMG/M metagenome (GOLD analysis project Ga0315296, IMG submission 203921) | Sediment microbial communities from Yellowstone Lake, YNP, Wyoming, USA - YL17G14_18 | ecosystem: Environmental > Aquatic > Freshwater > Lake > Sediment | place: USA: Wyoming | collected...
ACGTATATAAGCAGGCCCTTCTAATGTTCTTGAATAATTGATTATCTTATCTATAACTTCTTCTTTGGGTGCCGTATTTAAATATTCTTTGTTCAATAGATATTTTTTTAATTCTTCATCTCTTTGCTTTTGATAATCTATGTAGGCTCTGTCTTGTTCATTTCGTTGAATCCAAGAAAAATAGGAATCAAGGATAATTTTTAGCTTATCATAAGGAACGGAAAAAGGATTTTCCATTTTGAACTCCTTCAAAGATTTCTGCTTGGTTTAATTCTATAAAAATTTTTGTTGTCTCTCTTTATCTAAAAATTATTTCAATAAAGCTTTAATAGATAGGTATTTCTTTCTTGTATGCGACGGCTGAGCGTACATCTTTCCAGCGATTTTCCCTCTCTCGCATCGTGAGAGATGATAAATCATGTTGTGAGGATATGTCAATATGGCCGGGTAGTGTGGTGATGTGATCACATGGCTGCCGAGGGCGCAAGAAGAGCCTGAAATTATGCAAACGTTTCCGTCTGGGCAAGAGGATATCATAAAAAATATTCGGTTCTGGCCTCGTCGCCCATCGGGTCTGCTCGATAGGCGATGTACGGTGGGGAAGGCTTTGCGATGATAAACATCGTCTGCCTGCGCCTCGAAGCAAAGCCATTCTAACGCCAGAAGCAGCCGCCCATTATAAGGTCTACCCATTAGAAGGGATCATGTACTTTCTCACCCGCTATGCCGCATTCTCATCAAGGACCTTCACCTTGAAAAAAGCTAGAAGAAGCCTAATGCAGCAATCAGGACACTTTATCTGTGCAAAGCCACATTTTGGATTGCCGCAATCTAAGTCCTTCTCCACCACTTCTTGAACAATGGGATGAAAATAACCATACCCTCTCTCGAATCTCTTCCCATATTCTGAAATGCTTCGAAGCAATGAAAGAGCACTCTCTAGAGAACCGTCTTCTTTTGATGTCCCTGGCAATAGATTGCGGCTATATTGGCAAATTGGGGTGTATCACTACTGCGGTTCGTCCTTGATCCAGAATTTTATTCCGTAATATTTGATTTTTATATTGGGATTGGTAGAAGCAGCCAGAGATAATCTCCCATCGTATTCTCCTGTGATTATTATGCCCCTTACATTCTGACCTTCTTTAGTTAGATTCTTCTTCACCCAACCCATATAGCGTTGGAGTTGACCTAAAACTTTGTCACTTTCTTTTCCTTTCTTCAGTTCTACAATAACAAAGTCATTGTTATCTTTATCGATGCAGAGGAGATCGATGATACCTACTGATGTTGAGTACTGCCTTCTATATAGTTCAAGATTGTGACCAAAATCAACGGAACTCCAATTCGATACAATATAGGTTTCTAGTTGTTCCTCTAGTGCAAATTCTGTCTTATACCCGGGTAGGGATTTAAATTCCTCTTCTACTTCATCTAAATTGGCTTCTGGTATTTCTTCTTTATTCTCAAGAGATATTTTGAGCTCTTCCATAGAGTAAAATGGTTTATTGACCACACCTAACCCTATTTGGCAAGCTTTATTGAACATCACTTTTTCATCTTCTGATAGTATCGTAAACCTTCTACTATTGTCTGTCTTAAAAAGAGGTTTTCTCATCCATTGTTTGCTTGGGGAATGGACACGAGTACTATGGTTAATAGAGTGAAAACTTAACTGCAAATTTATAGTACTGTCTTTTACTTTCTCGGTTGGGTAGGCTTCATGTACTTTTCTTTTAATCTCTTTTAATGAGACCCAACGCTTGTCGCCACCTAGTTCTTTCAATACGTTAAGGGCCATTTGCCAAACAGGAATGCTGTATTTTGTCATTTTTATTCACAACTCATATTTTTCACCGGCCTTCTGAACAGTGACATTTACATCCAACTCTATGAAAATCTCTGGATGCTTGATGTTAATAAAAAATAATCTCTATATAAAAAAATTATAATAAAAAATGGAGAAATAATCTACTTTTTTGGACCAAAATAGGATTAAAATTAAAACAACTCAGTCGAAATCATTAATAATATTTCTAATGCTGAATTTTTCATAATTCTTCTTATGCGACTCAATAAAACAGACTTATTAACTACCTTTTCGTCTTTTTATATAAAAATACAGAGTACTGCTTCCTATTCCCAGCTTTTTCGCTGCCTGCCTGTATCCTTCCTTTTTGACTCTCTCTTCTAACTCAGACAAAGCATATCTTGATAGTGCTGATTCTTTTGTTCTGGATTTTTCTCTGATTTTGATTTTATATTCTTGTAAAGCACGATAAACCATATCTTTCGAACAAATCAAGATTTCGGCTATTTCTCTGATAGACTTCAATTCCCTAATGTAAAGCATTTGGAGGTCTTTCTTTTCTGGCTTCTTCCCTATCGGAGGCTTTCCCCTTTTTACTTCAAGTTTCGCCGCCTCTTTATATTTTAATCTCGCCATTATGAGAATTATACGAAAATTTATTCTTCTCTTACAATGAAGCGGATATCCGTTGCAACAACTCCCAAGGTATGAATGGGAAGCCAGGATTTAGATTTAGCCCCCACTCGGCTCAATAGTAACTGCCCTTAAGCTTAGCGTGCCTCTTCCTAGTGCCCTCGACTCCTGGTGTGCCGAGGTTGGCGTCTTTTTATGGGTCGAAGGATAGCTGATATTGCTCTCCGTGGCAATGGGGCCGTAGGCTCGGGCAAACCCAGTATAAAATGCCAAATCTCAAGTCTGACCCCACCGAAATTCTGCTTTTCTAACAAATTTTATCTAACAAACAAGCTATTCCCGGTATACATCAACACTTGTTTCTAAACAGAGCCTGAGGTCGAAATCACTAGCGCCAATACTGTACCAGTTGTCTGGGCGTTGATAAATATCCAACCCCCGGCCGATCTTGATGATCCACCCATTGTCCAGCTTTATTGACCGGTCATGGATAACCGGGCTAAACGTCCAGCTGAATTCTATCCCGCTAACTCGAAGGCTCTCTTCCAGGATTTCGAACTTTTCCTGGATATCCGCCTTCTGCGCATCATTATCCAAGCCAGTAATCAGCTTGATTTTTCTCACCGAACCCATTTTCACCGCAAGCTCACAAAAACGGACTAGGTTTTGGATCTGGTGCATTAACCTTATATAGGGATCTTCAATTAAAACATCAGTGCATCCCTTAAGGTACTTACCAAAGATCGATTCGTATGAATGGCCAGTATCTCCATAAAGAATTGTGTAATGTTCCTCTTTGGGCTCCTCTTCTTCGGGAGGTAGAGCCACGGGAATAGCCTCTTCCTTTTCTGGCAACCCTCTCTCCGCTCTTAGCATGTGCATCGGCGGTTCTGGAGCTCCGGGAAGCCTCTTCCTTACAGGACTTTGTGTTGCGGCTGCCCTCTTCGATTCGGGACACTTGACAATTACTTCGTTGCCATTTGAATCTATATATGAAAGGTTAATCCGTGCGTATTCATCATCGTGCTTGCGTTTGTTCAATTGTTCTTTGATTCGGCGTCTTCCTTCCACAGCGTACGCTATATACTCTTCCAGTTCTTTTCTCGAAGGCTCCCCCGCTGGATGGAGAAGTTTCAAAAGCGCGGCAATCGTTCTCTTTATTGCCATCTCATCTCTGCCCTCGATGGAGGGCCCGAATTTACAGTGATTCGTGACATAATCGTAGCGTGACTGTTTTGCAAGGAGATGAAAAGCTTCGGAAAGATAATCCGTAATGAAACCGTAAGTTGCAGTCAAATATTCACTGCTATTTTTAGGGATTTCCCAGCCTGGCAGAAAGGTAAAAAATCGATCCATAACAGCAAGATCGAATTCTTTAGGCAAGGAAATAAAGAGATCAAATTGTGTAGAATTTACTAATTGTTCGATGGAGTAGTCCATGTTTCCAACAAAAGCCAAACTTGCATTTGCTCCAACCTCTACTCCCCTTGAGAAACGACCACTCGCCATGTAACTCTTTAAGATGTCTACAGTCTCTCTATCTTTAACCCTCACCCTAGCAACCTCATCAAACGCAACGACGTCCCAAAATCCAACGAGGCCAACTTTATGTCGGGCATTGTTATAAAAAAGTGTGGGTGTGCTAGCCTGGCTTACCAAAGTGGCATATGGCGAAAATTCACTGAACGCAAAGGATTTTCCCGTTCCTCTCGGCCCAAGTTCAATAAAATTATAATTGGCTTCGACAAAGCAGAAGAGACGAGCAAGAAAGTGAAGTTTGACACGAAAACTGAATTTGTTTGGTTCTAAACCTATCGAACGGATTAAAACATCCAGCCATTCATCTCGAGTGAACTTTTCCCGACCAGTTAAAAAGGCATCCTCGTCAAACCGAGAAAGCTGAATGGGCCGCAGTTCTTCAATATAGAAAGCGTACTTATCCTCATCAATATCATTATGGCCCAAGGTTACCTCGGCCCAAATCCCGCCCTCGAGAAGCCTGTCGTTATCTCGATAAAACTTTTCGGGAATGGCGATACGTCTAGAGCCAAAGTTTTCCATCTCTGCCCAATGACGTTTTTCTTTCTCGTTGTAAGTCACATGCACTTTATCAATAAATTTGTGTTTCCCTCTTTGTTGGACTGTCGATTGTGCCTTATTGGCTTCACCCGGACGTACATAATTCTTCTCGAGAGTCTCGAATACAGCTTGGATACCAACTTCAACTTCTTCTGGATCATCGCTGGCACAATATTTCGCAAGAAGAAATTCCAATACAAAGGAGGGGACATTTGTTCCCTTCTTGATTCGATGCAAAAGATCCTTACGAACAACACGGCCCGAGTACGTTTCATTCAATTTCTTGTCTAATGTGTCCATATCTTTAATCCATATAATCTGTTTTGAGTTTTAGAGTCTGATATATCACCCCTGTTACAGGATCGCTTGCCCTAACCTCAAACGCACCTTCGAAATCATCATCCATTTTCAGCGGGACCTTTATTACTTCACCCGTGCGAATTTTAACCAAGTTTGTGGCAGGATTTATATGGTTACTCGTCCCCACCTCTCCAACAACCTTTTTCTTATCGTAAGCCTCGAGCTGAAATTCTAATTCCTCCTCGATAATTGCAGCTTGGAAAATCGCAATCTCTATCAGAGGTCGCCTTGTAGTGATACGATCGGTAGATCCACCTTTATATGAGAGATATAAATCAATTGTCCTCGGCTTCCCTACGATCCCTGCGGAAAGGTCAACCGATATCACTGGCAAAACACACTCTTGTAAGGATAAGCCACCGTGATAATAAAGCTGTCCTTTGGCAAAAGTAGCGAATGTCCTTGGCACTGCACAGTATTCAAAATCCCCTTTTATACCAACGTCTTCGCTTCTAAAGACTACCGTTCCCGGGTTGGCAGACCCTGAGCCCAAGAGGCATCGATCTTTAACCTTTATCCAATCACCAGGTGGTTTTTCCACCGTGTCACCGGCTTCTCGTTCCCTTAAGAGCATAAATCCATGATCTGTGGCGATGACGGTCCGTTCGAATTTTGAATTTCTTAGTTTTTTCACACCGGCTATTAATTTCCTAACGATATCAGGAAACATTCGATACGTTTCAATCGGTTTCGCTTCGGCCATGCTGTCTATGTCTGTTGTCTTCACAATCAAGAGGTCAGCAGTTTCAGGCAATTTCACGAGTTTTTTGGTTAAGAGGTCATCAAGGTCAATCATGTGGCATCGGTCCCCGTAAAAACTCCGGATATATTCAATGCGATCCGATGGTAATATGATCTTTGTTCCTCTCACGTAGGGAACCATATTATCCCCGTCCCTAACCAGTTCAACGTTGCCGTCTGCTTCTGGCATTAATACAGCCATACCAATATTTGTGATCGTCGGGAGTTGCGCACAAACCGGTTGTAGTTTCGTCACAAATTCAATTGAAAGCTCCTTTTCCAATTCGGCTCCGAGTTCATATCTTAAGGCGTCAACCAGAAAGTAAGCTGTTTTTTTTCTTTCCTTGATCCAAGGCAAAACAAACTTTTCAAAAACTTGGCTGCTCCGTATTTGTCCACTAACAGGCCAACTCTCCTTCTGAACGAGACTGATAAACTCTGCCTGGACTTCCTCTGCAAACTGCAAATAACGTTTCCGTGCAATTTCAACCAGATCCCCAACTGAATCCAGTTCACCGTAGGTATCTGAGACAGCTCTCTCCAGTTCCCGATGCAACCGATCGACCTGCCGGAGTTCTTCACAATAGAAGGAAAACAGACTTGCCAGACTCTTGATTTTGGCCTTTAGATCCTCTCTCTTGTCATTGATTGCAGTCATCAGCTGAAAGGCCCGGTCGGCTGTTGTCCATAGAACTTGGCGCTCTGAAGTATGCTTGACCCAGATCGACTGTTTTCGTGCTTTTAGTAAATCGGATGATTTGCCGATTTCCCCTACCATCGCAGCATTCACAAAAGCTCTTAGGTAAGTCTTTTCTTGGAAATCGAAAGTGTCCCTTTCGCCCAACTCTGCCATACCATGCATTCGTTCTTCCAATTGCAGATCATCCGCCACCTTACCCGCCATATCCATATAAACCCGTTGGTGCTTCTCGGAAGTACGGAGGTTGTCGCATACTGTATAAACAATACCTTTATAAGCATTACCTGCTCGCGGTACATCTTTCAGTTCTGAAGGCAATTTCCCAGACAAATCGAATGCCAATTCACTAAAAAGGATGCAGCGCCATACTTCCTCGCTGATTTTTGACCACTTGCGGCTTTTCGTCCTTAACTTGATGCCTAATGTGGTCATCACAAATTCATTAAATTCAGAGAACCAAGTGTCATCTTTATCAAGAGCCTTCTTTTGCTCATCCAAAGGGGACAAAAAAGCGGTGAGGATCTCGGCTGCTGACTCAACTTTTAAAATCGTCCTAAGCTTAGGCCAGCTGGTCTTTCCCTCAATCAAGTTGTTAATGGTATCAAAATCGGGTACCCCTACCTTAAACAGCTCGTCAATTTGCGCCACGAGGTCCGGGGCAGCTTTGTGGCATAGGGCCTGATACTCATCTCCGTCGTCCCGTGGAAACTCACCACCTCCTATGGCAAATATTTGGTACGGATCTTGCCGCCTTTCCTCGTCCCTCTTTGGCTTCTTAATGGGAAGGTAGACAATCAAATGCTTTTGCTTCCCTTTATCAATCGCCAATTTTCTCCAGGTGTCCAAAGCTTGCTCTCGCCCGAGGATAGTTGATCCACTTCCGTCTATAACCCGGCAATCGTCTGATGCAAGGTCATGCACGATGTCCTTGTAACGCTTCTCGGGATCATAGACTATCAGTGCAACTGTTTTTTCTACCCTTTTCCTTAGTTGGTCATGGATAAAATCTTCTATGGCCATGAATTTTTAAACCTCGAAATTTTGCTTAAGATTTCGATTAATTTCAGACTTTCTTCTTTTTCTTTTGTTTCTTATCTTTGGGCGACTCCCCTTCGTAAAGTTCCTCCAGTCCATGGGCAATAGCAATAGATCGGTCCTTTTTGCATTTCTCTCTGACCCGGTCGGGCCAGATGGCGAATGCTAAGTGGGCCCAATCATACTCGCCAGACTCGAGTTTTTTCCAGCACTCTTCGAGGTCCTTCCGCCACTGATTATGTCTAAATAACTTCCACAACGGAGATGCAGTAATCATGACCCCGTCATTTAGATTCGCTTTATAAGGAAGTTTGGACACACGCAGAAGCTCGTCCCGGAAATCGATGAGTTCCTGGCGGAAATCTATCAACCGGTCCAATTCATCCCGAATTGACTTCTTCCCGGCATTAAGCTCTTGTTGTAAGCGTTCAATATCATGCTCAACCTCTTTAATTTTCGGTTCCACAAAATCCTGGACACACATAAACAGGCTTTGATCGGTCATACGGGGATAATAAACCCATAATGTGTATGAGCCTGATACGGTTGACAACGGCCAGTATATCGGAGCCTGGCGCCGGCTTTTTGAATAGCGTTTCAGATGGTCAGCGAAAAATCCGGACGGCTTTGTGAAATAATCACGTAGATTCTTAATGCCAAGAATTTCACACAGTTCCCGTTCTATAGCGTCTGCCTTCTCATCCCACAACAATTCTAAAACCCCTCTAATATTATTAATTACATCAAATTGACTTGTAAGATCATCCACTAGAATGCCATCCCAGGCTATTTTGACTGGATATTCTGAATCAGATATTGTTGGTCGCTTTACCGCCCCCTCTGATGGTAATGTATTCACATCGGGTCGAGCACGAAGCCATTCTTCGGAGACTATATTTCCTGAAATTGCTGGAAGTCCATCAGGCCCAACAAGCATGCCGGGAGGACAAATTGGAATTGAATCAAGACTACTCTTTATTTTTGGTATCAAAGAATTCTTTATAATGATGCGAACATCCCAACGACCCAATGGACAACCAATGAGATATTGCAATAGATCAATGATTAATTCTCCTGTAAAATTTGCTTTATCTAGCAATTTCCCTTCTAAAATATTTTCAGGCCATAACTGAGCAATCACAGTCATAAGATATAAGCTTTTTTCTGCTTTGCCGAAAATCGAATGTGTACCGAATTTTTGTAATAAAGATTTAATAAGATCCACGTCATTATTTTGGATATCATATGCCCTGAAAGTCTCTCGATTAAGCTCGCTTTGGTTATATGCAAGTTTCTCTAGCCATCTAACCAATAAGTCATTTGTTTTTTTTAGTAAATGTGATAATGGGAAATCTATCTGAAGCGTACAAAATGTGGATGGATGTATGAAAACTGAAGAAGTCTCATTCAATGCGGCGAATTCTTTTGAGATCTCATATGCATTCTTAGAAAACGAAATAATATTCTCGTTCGACAAAAGTTTACGATTTAACGGTAAAGAAGCAATATGGGCAATTTCATATTTACGGCCAGGATCGAATACTTTGGAACAAAAATCTGCAAATCGAGAATTGAGAAACCCCAGTAATCCATAGATTGTGTCAGCATTCTCTGGAATAATAGCTGGCCCAGCATCAGTAAAAATAAAATCTTTCGGCATGATTCTCGCGTTAAGACCAATACTGCTGATCCGAGGATAGGTTATCCCGGGCTTAAAATAGAACTCCTCATTCTTGATAGTCCGCGAAGAACCACCGTAATGGTCTCGCGCAAAGTTCTTCATTTCTCTCCCACTGCTTTCCCACAAGATCAAGAGATCCTCATTAGAAAAGTATTTGAAAAAATCGCCACCTTTACAAATTCTGTTCCATCGCTTATTTAGACCGAAACAATTAGATGAAACTTCCCAAGATAGACGACTGAATCTAAATAAATCTCCTGGAATTAATCCTTGCTTAACTGGAAGGACAGTGTGATGAGTAGTATTTTTGTCCTTCTTACTTCTTAAGGAACTTGTCCAATCAATGGTTGGATTATCAATAAAGATTTTCCAAACAGCATTTGGTAGCCAATAGGCAAACATTAATCCAGGCAGTTCACCTAGCCAACCCCATGATCTTATATAAATCTGATCTGATATTTGCGACAAGTTTTTTGAAATTTGCTCCAGCGTATCAGAAGGGTCAGTAATATCCACTTGATTTATAAAGATTACATACTCATTTGATTTAGATATAGCTCGTAACTTTTGAGTTACAACTGCACATGTTGACACTGTCGCATTATCGAGTACTCCTAAACCTAAATCTAATAAAAGTCTTAGACCTGATTTTTCACTTAAGAGCATTTCTCTTAGAGTTTGGAAAAATTGAGAATGCATGAATGTTTTAGAAATTAAAGCGCCCAATATTCCGTTAGGTTTTAACATTTCAGATGTTCTGAAAACAAAACACATGTAAGCATCGGGCCTTCCTAATCTGTATTCATCTTTTAGATATTCACGTGCGTTTGACGGAGATTCCCCGTAAGGAGGATTCATCAGCACCACATCATATTTGTGCCTACATAAATCAATAAATGAAAACCCCTGAACAGCATCTTCAGTAAAGAGACGGCGGCGGGTTGCGTATCCATTCTCAGTCCGCTCGGCATAGCCTTGTAGAGCTACGAGAATAAGATCTTCAGCCTGGTTCCAGAATGTCTCATCCGTGATTTCCTTCACGTTGAACCTCAGCTTCTCCTGTTTAAGTTGTTCCCTTAGTAAATGAGGGAAAAGGGCAACCTGTTCCATTTCTGGGCTTTTCTCCCATTGTCTCCTTGCCTCCGCAACGACCTCTCTGATTTCCTCTTCAATCTTGAGAAGAGGACCAGTCTCCCCAGCGAGCTTCATTTTATCGAAAACGACATCGACAAGTTGCCCGAGCACTTTGGGTTCCAGACTCTGAATGAACTCCCGGCGTATGTCCTCTTCGCCGGGCATGGGCTCGGCGGTGACAATATTGGCTTTGGTTATTTTAGGGCGATCGGCAGCCTTAAGACTTTGCTTCTGCCAACTCTTTTGGGCTCGCAGCCATAGCGCCAATGAAGCGATTTGCGCGCATCGAGGGTCGATATCAATCCCATGAAGATTCCACCGCAGAATCATATCTGGTATGGTGTGACCCAATTCTTCAAGTGTCCCATAATCCTCCCGAATGGTGCCGCCTGTTACTTCCGATTTTGGACATTCGGGGTCCTCCCATGCTTCTACATATATTGTCTCAAGAAGATCAAAAGCATAAAGCAGAAAATGTCCACTACCACAGGCCGGGTCAAGAATTTTAATGTCGCGAGGATCCTTTTTTGGCCGGTGCTCGATATAGACAGGTTTTTTTAGGAGCTCCTCCTGTGTTAAATTGTCTTCGTGATCTTCCTCGATGGGTGCCTTTTCGCCCGGGGCAAGAAAAATCTCGCTTGGCCGGCGGACCAGGTAGTTGCATTTTCCCTCCAGCACCGTCTCGCCTCTCCGCATCTCGTACCAGATACGGCCGAGGGTATTGTCCGTGAGAAACTCGACCACATAACGGGGAGTGAAGAACTGATTCCGGACGGCAAGCTCCCGGCTATTGCGCGGCGCGGCAGAGGCCTTGCGCATCGCCTCCCGTTCTTCCTTAGAATTGAAGTATTGATAGACCCAGCCTATAGTCTCGTCCTCAACCCAAATTTTCTTTAGGTCTTCTTTGTTGATAATTTTAAGCAACCCAACAAGTGCTTGTTCCCGAGGAAATAACAGACCCTCAGGAGAAAAACGATCAAATAGTACACCCAAATCCACCGCAATTTCGTCGAATTGGCAAAACAGAAATGTTTTGTAGCGCTCATAGGCCCCCCCGAGACCAGCTCCTGCTATGCTCTCATAAACTTTAAATCCTTTTGACTGCATGCCCGCCCGAATGCATTCCTCAACAAATCCTCGGTCCTCGCACATTCTGAGTGCAGTAAAGCGATTGAGGATAGTAAACGCCTGTCCCCGGATGATTCGCTCAACGGCAACCACCACCGCCTTCCTCTCCCCGACCATACCACTTATTAGATGTTCTATCCTCTCGCGAAGTAATCTGGCCGTATCAGTTTGCTGTTCGTCGAGATGCTTAAGCTTCTCAATATCGATTATCGTCCCATCTGGTTGGATACCATAGATTTGCTGGAATTGTTCTGTGAATTCCTTGTCCAGAAGCTGCCGTGCTTCTGCTATCATCCCTGCAAGCTTATTTCTGGTAGTGGAATCAAACGCCATGATCTATCAACTCTATTTCCATTTTAAAATGACTTCTTCGTAATCCTTCAGGTCTTCTTTGACCGATTCCAGTTCTGTAATGATCGAATCAACATGTTCTTCAGTTGATATGATTTTAGGAAGGTGACTAAGGTCCCTTTCGATGACTCTCCTGCTTTTTCTTCCTCGTTCAATAATTGTCTCGATCTCACGTTCGATTCGTTGAAGCTGCATGGTAATGGCGTATTGGTCATTGATAAGCTGTTTAAAGCCCTTCAGGTCATCTGCCTTACCGACTTGAAGGCCATCCAACTCCCTTGCAAAACGCGCTTGGTCTTCTGAACCCAATTGCTGCCAAGAAGAGGATGTTTGAATCCTCCCCTTTTCTGCCTGAAGACGTTCATTGAGTTCTATCAGGAATGCCGAGGCCTTTTCTTGAACCTTTATCTCTATGGTCTGAATATCTCCTTGCAGTTCGGGGATATAACTGAAGAAGTCTTCACGGCTCAGGTGTCCTAAAAGGTGGTCACGTTTCTCACTCGTCTCAGTTATCAGTTCTCCAGGAATGCCAGCCTTCGGTAGAAGTGGAATTTCGTTGAGTAATACCCTCGCCTTCTTGGCTACTGTGGCAATCCCATTATCGAAAGCTTTTTTAATCTCTCGGACCCATATCAGATCATCATAAAGAGGACATTCTTCGCCACCGAGCCGATTGGTCGCATCGGAGGCATCACCTTTGAGAATCTCAGATAGGCTTTCCCGAATATTCTCAACTCTCTCAACCCCGGGCAGCTCAAGATTATTGAGCTCTACTGCCAAAGGGGCGTAGTCTTGTTGGAAGTCAGGAAAATGCCGTATGACTGCTTTACTGATATCTTCCTCGAGTGGGAGAAAACTTTCACCCGTAAGTTCAAGTAGTCGTTCACGCGCCCGATATAGGCTCTCCGGAGAAACTCTTCCTTCACGAAGGGCCAGACCGATTTTATTAAAATTGATGGTATTTTTGAGGCTATTGATGGCTACATCGCCTCTAACGGTAATGTCTTCTCCGCTCATCCGCAGCTTAATGACACCTCCAACTAACATAGCGGCAATTAGATAGCGAGTAGTGTCTTTGGACCAACCACAGGGTGCCGCATAAAAGTCATCGAGAAGCTTACGGCCTTCAACTTGGCCCCGTTGATTCAAAAAGTCTTTTATGGAAACGATGGCTTTATGATTTGAATCGATTAGCTCACCGCCCCCACCTTTCTTAACGAGGTTCAACGGGTCATCTTTAGAGGCGATCTTGTCCAGCCTCTCTGTCTTAAGGAAACGTTCAGCAAGGCCGGATTCAGCTTGAACGGGTGCTTCCTCGTATTTATCAAAGACCTCCTTCGAAATTTCCTCTAAATACTTTTTCATCGCTTCAAGAAGATCTTCGGATAGCTCGCCTACAGACTTTGGTTTACCGCGAAACATAAATGACCCGCCGGATAGCGATTTTTTCAGCAGCCTCTCGAGCTCATCTGAAAGGGTATCAGCCCGTTGAGCCTGGGAACGCAGATAGTCCTCCACTTCTTTGTCAGCAGGCTTGTTTGGATTCTTTCCAGAGATTGAGCGGCAGCGAAAGATCTCTCCGAGCATGTTATCAACCTCTTTCTCCTCGCGCCCGCGGAGAAAGATTACGTTTCGATTTGAAGGCTGCTGTGAATCGAGAATGCGTTCGTTCCGCTTTTTTTCGTAATCTGATTCTGGCAGGAATTCGACGTGGGTCTGAATTTCTTCTTTGTCGCCAATTAGCGAGAAAGGCATAGCTCCTACGTAAACCTTGAACCCAGTACCAACCGACCTTGTACCATGGAGGCGTGCCGTTGGGGATGGGGTGAATATATTCTGGATAGCTTTGTTAAAGATGCTCCGAGTATCCGCCAGACGGGGGATAATATTATTTTTCTCCTTTTCGAGATCGGATACAGCAGCGCTCATAAAGCGAAGGCTCCCGTCGACTTCGCTGAGCGGGATTGAAGGTTCCTTTAGCAATTCTTCAACGGCGTTCTTTACCGCTTCTAATTGCGAAGTTGCATCAACGGACGGGTATAATAATGCAGAGATGTTCTCCGCCGTAACAGGAAATTCCTCAAGAAGTTGCAGTACAGCAGTCGATTTTGCCACCTTTGTATAAATAGAATCGGAGCCAAAAAGTTTTTGCACCTTCTCGACCCCATCGACAACATGACCAAAAGACCGGGCTATGTCTCTCTGCAGCGTATCGTAAAAGATGACGGTTGTTGCGAGGGCTCCTACTGGCTCATCTGCAAGCAATTTGGCGCCTGGGCGAAGTTTGCTCTGATCTATGAGCACATCTTGAATGACCTTGATAGCAGACCTCAGCCCGATACCACCGCTCGTCTTGGCCAACTTTCCAAGGAGGTCAAATAAGATGTCGAAATGGTGAGGTAAAAAAGGGTAGAATTGGGAAAATGCGTCTTTGGTCAAATCTGCCTTGTAGTAACGTGTGTTCTTAAGCTGAGTATTGTGGCGAAGCTGTGGCCCATATTGGTCGAACATATTGCGAAGGGTTGCTTCTCCTTCTTTTGATTTACCCAAAAGCCTCCGGTAACAAATTTCTCGAATATCTCTTGCCTCCAGGTCTATCGATACAGGAAACCTATCCTTGAGCTTGAAAAGTTTTGCTGTGTTCAAAGCCGCTCGCGGGTCATCTTCTGTCAGTGTTTGTTGGGCCGTTGCAATAATCCACGCATGACCGCGACTGAGGTTTTTGAAATTCTTCGCTAAACCATCTAAATTTAGAATGAGATCATCACGCTGTGCGATGTATTGGCCCACTTCATCTACTATGAATATGACATTTTGCTTCCCAGACCTCCGGTGAATGAGATCGAGCATCTCCCTGACCCGATCATCCTCCTTCTCCGCCTCTTCCACTTGAACTTCGTTAAAGGCTTTAGAATCTTGCCAGATATCAGGATAGAATTCTGATGCGAGTCTGGAAGCATAAGCCTTTACGACAAGTGGTTGGTTCTTTATATCGGACCAGGATTTTCCCTTAGTCAATTCCATAATGCGTTTTTCGAAGTCTTTCATCTTACCATCACGTTCAAGCATGAACTCTAGATACGCAATTTTCTTGTCACGGGAGTAACCAGCCCACTGCATTACAGTATAGTATAAGGTATTCGAAATCTTCTCCTGTGATGCCCCGGTCAGGGCTGAAGCAGCTAAATCAACCATGATCACGGTCACCGGATGTTTCTTGGCCACCGTAGCCAGACGCGCTCGTAACGCCTGAGAAGTACATTGATTCTGTAACCAATTAAGAAATGGGGTACCGTCGATCTCGTATCTTTGGCCGAGGGCGAAACCAACATATTTTGTGAAGGAACTTTTACCGGATCCATAAAAACCAGAGAGCCAAACCCCGATTTCTTGAATCTCATCGGCGCCCATCCCCTCATCAAGAAGATTGAGCAAGCGGTCTAAATTTTGTTCGATGCTCTCCGTAACCACATATTCCTGGATTTCTTGCCGCAGAAGATCGGCGTCAGTCGTGTCGTAGGTTATAACCTTTTCAATACGCCTATCGATCGGTTTTGATGGGTCAAATATTTTCCTGATTGATTCCATCATTTGTCTTACCCTCCAATATGGGTTGATCGGTAGCTTCCGTCTTCTGGGTAGATTCCCAGGAACTTGAGCGTCGTTCGCCCGGTCCGGACTCCGGGATACAAAATTACAGTCGGCACTTTGAACTTTCCTTGAAGTTTTTGTTCTATAGAGCCAATGCGAAGATAGGGATGGATCGCCTCAAGATCGGTTACAAACAAAAGTGCGTTGTCATGCCCTGCTAGACTTTCCAACTTCTCCTGTAACCTCCCTTTCAAATCATCCTTTCCAACTAAAGCATCGGTTAGTGTCTTGTTTATAGTATCAAAATCGAGAGGGTTTTCTTTTTCACTCTCCAGCCATACGGAACGAATGTCATGGTTTTTAAAGATATCATGAACTGCATCTGCCATCGAGAATTCATGGACGTCCCAGCCATCCTTTTTTAGCTTGGCCTTCCAGGCCTTTGTTAAGCGCTTCACTTCGAGCATTTCTTCAGGTCGAAAAACGAGATAAAATACCGGATCCATCCCTGCATGGCTTAACCCGCGTCCCTGCTTGAGTTGGAATCGTAACTCATCGAAGCTCTGATCGAGCGATGCCATTTATTGCTTCCTCCATCGATTTATATTTCCATGAAAAGCGTAGTAGTTCTCCTGAAGATTGGAGAATAAAGTGATCATTTGCCACACGCTGAAGTTCTCGGATTGTCTCTATTTTCTCAAGCCCGAACAGCTTCCAATCGGGGTGGTCCGGGATAGTATTATCACCATTACCGGAAAAATGAAGTTCATGGACGAGATATAATGTTGTTAAGCTACTAATACTAAATGGTGAAATTTTTCGGCTACTTGTTTTACGGTTTTCAATTAAATGGAAATCAGCTAAGCATCCACCTAAATAACTAGCCACGCGAAGCATCATTTTTTCAGACCATTTTTTAGGTAATTTACCAAGATTGTAGGCTCCTTCTAAAAAAGAAAGGGCATCTTTCTTCGTTATGTAGGTTGCTCCGGCTGAGTATTTCCCCCAGTAAACTTCACTCACAAAATCTTTCAGTATTGCATTGGCTCTGGCGGTATATACGAAAAAAAGCTGAGTTAACTCTCTAGAGTCTGCACCAGTTTCGAGCAGGGCCTTAAGTTGTCGAGCCGGGCGTCCATTATCGATGAGGTACCTTGGAGCAAAGGCTTCAATGATTAAATCACGGGTTCTTTTAGCTGTGGCTCTACGAAGCGCCCCTTCTCTAACAGCAATTTCTACCAGTCCTTGCGCAGACATACCTGGTTTCCATATTCGCAGCAAAGTGAGGGTCTCCTCTATGATTCCTTGACCTTTTGCCAAAGCTGTCGTGTATTTAATTTCATCCATCTCGGGTGGCCATGAAGTAGGGGAAAGTCTGAGCGCTTTTGATAAACGCATCGGTATAATGCTTTGCTAAGGTGTTTATGATTGACGGTTGGAAAAGATCCTTGCTTGTCCCAATCTGAATTGGACCTTCGGAAGTTTGAAGATCACTATTTGTGTATGTTTGAAGCTTTTGAATAGCAGCATCTTTTGTCTTGATATGTTTCAGTAAATCATGGTGGTCAAATCGAGATAGATGCTCATGAATTTTCTGCTCCATAGCAGGTGGCAGGCGAAAGAGATGGTAAACACCGCCTTTACCGATGCGTTCGTCGTGCAGCCGCCTTGCAGCTTCAGTTACAGAATTGACGCCCGCCGCAAAAGCTGACCTGGGAAATATAATGTCCAAGAATTTCAATCCGGTTTCATTGAGGAAGTTACAATCCCACCGATCATATTGACTCTTTTCGCCGAGAAAGCCAACAAGGGCTCTTAGGGCAATAAAATCTTCCACGATGCTATGCACCTCTCTTAACCCCTCCTGCGTGAAGATCTATTCTATCTCACCTTTAAATTGTTCTGGGCTGCGTTCTTGGAGCCACAGCTTGCAGATGTTTTTCAGCCAAAGGGATAAGAATTTCATTTTTCGTTGCGCTAGGTGAATGAGCGTTCATGTCCCCATTTTCTCTCATTCCATCGTCAATAATGATAAAACGCAATGTGCAGGGATGTCAAGTTGAGCACAAATAACGGAAGTCAGGCCCAAAAAATGCAGGGATTTCCAACCCCTTGCCTCCTGCTAGATGGACGTCTCCTCAAAATCCGTGTGGGCAAATTGTGGACAAAACTGCCCAAAATGACCCAGTTTTGCTAACGAAGGATAAAATCAAAGAATTACCGAAAAAGTCCAAGAATCAGAGAGAAACAGTGAAATAAGGAGTGGGGTGATTGAGGGGTCTCGAACCCCCAATCTGCGGATCCACAGTCCGATCCTCTATTTCATTGTTAGACCTCTTCCCGTGTAACGCCGGTGTAACAAAAAGTACCTAAACTCACCTAATTTGGCTTAATGGTGCTTAAAAGGAAGACCCATGGGCTTGCTCCCCATTTCCAGGGGAAAACTAGAAAATAAGGGATGTCGAGGGCCGGACTCGAACCGGCACGGCGTTTGCGCCCCGAGGGATTTTAATTCCCATAGTCGCTGGATAACATCAAAATTTTTCACTTATAAATCCTGATATATAGATTGCATTTTAAAAATATATTTCATTTCATAACAAAAAATAATTATAATAATTGTGATTATTAAGGAGAATTTTTCATGAATAATAATATCCGCTTTAGAGGACTTGGCAACGATTTTTTTAATGATTTAACAGAACCAACAAATAAGCTAAATTATATTTTAGATTTTGAACATAGAAATAGAAAACTATTTATCGTAGAGTTAAGAAAAAATTTTTTAGACCTCTATTTCCTAGGTCACGCTATTGAAGTAAGAAAAAGAAAAAAAGACGGCAAATATTGTCTGATTGGTTCAAACGAATTTAATCCAAAATCTATTTTGTTATCAGAAAAACTCAAGCTTTTAGTGAGAGATTATAGCACTACAAAATGGCAAATATATTTTGATGAAATAAAAAATAGAGATGCATTTCAAAAAATAATGGATTCTGTTATTTCAAGAATTGTGATTCATAAAAAAGGGGCAATATCAGAGGGAGTCAGCGAAATAAATCATTTCGTTGACAATAGAGATATTAGGAGAAATGGAATTCTTATCATAGACAGACAAGTTGTCTTCCCTGGCACAAGAGAAAGAATTGACCTGTTGGGCATTAGAAGATTGACCAATGGAAAATTTATATTTTCAGTTATAGAATTAAAAAACAAAAATAATATAAATATCGGCAGTGTCTTCAGCCAACTTAAAAAATATATAGACATAGTGTTTGAGAACTATGATTCTTTCGTAGCCACTTACGCACAAGTTATAAATCAAAAAACTAAATTGCGACTATTAAAACGGATAAAATGTCAAATTGCGCCAAAAAATGAGATTTCTAAGGGCGATATAAAAGGAGTTGCTATCCTTGATAACTACAATATCAAAGGCGACCTAGGGCCGAATGGTCTTTTGCATCGAGCTCTCGATGATTGGCTTAAGCAGAATAATGATTATTCCTTAGAGCTTTTTCTAAAAACAAACGTGCTCGATAGCGTCTTTTTTCTTAACCTTAATGAAACAAAAGAGCTATTATCTAGATTTAAAGCAAAGAACCAAAAATTGATTTAGATAAATCAATTTTTGGTTAAAAAATATCACATAAAATTTCGTGTGGACGCTGTCTTAAAAAAACAATTCATGCTTGATCAGCTTTAATAGCTTATACTAGAAAATAAAATTAAAGAAAAAACATGCGAAATATGAAAAGCGGAATGATGAAGATGAGGTGGTTTGAAACCTCTACCTCTTGATTGCTAGCTAAATACTCTCAAGTCAGGCTTCTTGCTTCGGCCTGAGGGGTCAGTATAACATCCTCAATTCAAAAACGGGAAATTACACCCATTTTTTTGGCAAAAATGGGATGAAATCCGCAAAATGCGAAAATTCAAATCACTGATAGTAAACAAGTTATCCAAGTTTACATAATGTATATTATCAATCACAAATATTTTATTCGAGAAAAACGAAATGTCTTCTCGTCTATTTCAATGAAATGCTTTTAAATTAAAAATGATTGATTTTACTCTAAAAAATATTTGATATCATACTCTAAATTGAGTATAGTCATACTCAAATTGGAGTATATTATGTTAGAAGCTTTATATGTTACAAAATCAAAAATCAGGCAGGGCTTGTTTGCTCTTTTCTTTACCAATCCATCAAAAAAGTACTATCTAAGGGAACTTCATCGATTACTAGGTTATTCTGCGGGCAGCATACGAAGAGAACTTTTAAGATTTCAGAAGGATAATCTATTTTATACCGAAAAGATTGGAAATTTACTCTATTATTCTTTGAATACGGGGCATCCCCTATTTGATGATCTTAAAAATATTATTTCTAAAACAGTGGGAGTCGAGGGAAGCCTTAGAAATATATTATCATCAATCGAACAAATAAAAGTAGCTTTCGTATATGGGTCCTTTGCTTCGAAACGCCAGAAAGAAACCAGCGATATAGATTTAATGATCATAGGAAATCCTGATATATCTAATTTAAATGAAAAAATTGCAAGATTAGAAAAAAGGTTAAAAAGAGATATAAACACAACTATCTATTCTTTCGAAGAATACAAAGTTAAGAAAGAGTCCCAAAGTGGTTTTATCCTCGATTTTCTAAAAAATCCGAAAATAATGTTAATCGGCAAAGAGGATGATTTATAAAGAATCAAAAGAGAATCTTTTAAAAGAGGATTTAATAAAAAAATGTCCTGTAGATTATAAAGCTGTAATGAATCTAATAAATCGAGCTTTTACTGATTTAGAAACAGCAAAGAGGAATTTAGACGACGACGAAGAATGTGCATACAATTATGCCTATAACGCCATGTTACGTTCTGGACTAGCATTAATGTTTAGTGAAAAGGCTTTAGGCCTGAAATCAAAGATAAACATTTAACTATCGTAAGATTTGTAAATTCAGTTTTAGGAGATGAATTTAAAATACTTCTTAATAATTATGATTACATGAGAAGAAAGAGGAATCGTTTCATTTATGAACCTGATATACCCTGTTCAAAGAAAGAAGCTGAAGATGCTTTGACGACGGCTAAAGAATTGGTTGATATAATCTATAAATTGATAAGGGAGAAAAATCCACAGCAAGAATTTGATTTTTGACCTGTTAAAACCTTAAAAATTATAATTTTTTAATTTAGACAGTTATTTAAACATTATGCCAAAAAAACCCAGGCTAGAAAGCCTGGGGTTTTCTGGCATTTTCTATTAATTGTCATCCGCGTGTGCCAATTACACTGCCCTAAATTAGCCAATTATTAGCCCTTTCGTAGCCCTTTTAGTCCATTTTTAGCCCTTTGTTTCAATAGGATATATTATTTTCATCAATTATTTTATTAATAATGATAACAAATTGTGAGTCTTTGCTTCGCTGAAAGCTTATCAAAGAAAATTTAATGAGAATTTTTTATAGTTTTGCCAAATTATCACCAAAATCGCCAAATAAATGCCAAATAAATGCCAAATTACTTAAGAATATAATGAGCACTTCTACCTCTGCCTTTTTGCATTATAATGCCTTTTTCAACTAAGATCTTAAAATCAATTCTAGCTCCGTCGGCCATTTATGAGGCTCCTTTGACAGGAATAACCTTAGCCTTTTCAGAAGAAAGCCATGCCGCGTATTTTAGTGCCTGTGTTATATCCTCTTCCTCCAGTTCTGGATAAGCCTTTATTATCTCTGCTTTTGTCATGCCGCTGGCAATCAGTCTAAGTATCACTGAGACAGTGATCCTCATCCCCCTGATGATTGGCTGACCGAGACAGATTTCAGGGTCAACAGTTATTCGGTCCAGTTCTTTCATTTTTTTTCCTCCTCTTATTCAAGAAATAAAATCCACGCAAATGAGTTATTATTTGCATTCGTCAAATTCCATAGGCTCATATTTTTCA
>Ga0315296_10001388_pt1 | contig 21194 bp, 21 predicted proteins | sample YL17G14_18_MG_FD_203921 | JGI IMG/M metagenome (GOLD analysis project Ga0315296, IMG submission 203921) | Sediment microbial communities from Yellowstone Lake, YNP, Wyoming, USA - YL17G14_18 | ecosystem: Environmental > Aquatic > Freshwater > Lake > Sediment | place: USA: Wyoming | collected...
ATATTACCGAGTTTCTGCTCTACTCCCATTCCAGGGCTCCTTTCTTCCACGCGTAGAAATAACCCACCAATAAGATCGCGATAAAGACAGCCATTTCGAGCAGGCCAAACAAACCAAGTTGACGGATGACAACTGCCCACGGTAGAAGGAAAACAACTTCAATATCAAATAGTATGAAGAGAACGGCTATTAAATAAAAACGCACCGGCATCCGGCGTGTACCGGGACCGATGGGCAGCATACCGGACTCGTATGGCATTGCCTTGCGCGCAGATGGTCGCCGGGGTCCAAAAAGGCCCCCAAGAAGGATTGCTATGAATGCGACACCGGTCGCGAGGATAATGAGAACTGCAATGGCAATATATTCAAGCAGCATAATTTCCTCTTTGTGGTTCTGTATCTGGCACGTTGAACAACATGTATATCATACGATACATTATTGACAATATGAAGTGTCAATTTTCATATAAGGGGGGGTCAATTGTCAGGGAAGATAGTCACGCAAGTGACGGCTGCGCATGGGATGGCGTAACTTTCGCAACGCCTTCGACTCGATTTGACGGATTCGCTCACGGGTTACCTTAAAGTAACTGCTTACTTGCTCCAGCGTGTGATCTTTTCCGTCTATCAAACCGAAGCGCAATTCAAGAACCTGCCGTTCGCGCTCGGAAAGAGCGCCTAAAGCACGCTGCACCTGTTCGCGCAGCATTTCCCGCACCGCGGAGTCCAACGGCTCTTGAGCCATGACATCCGGGATAAAATCACTTAATTGACTGGAGTCTTCGTCACCTACAGGATCCTCCAGCGAATCTGGGTCCTCGGCTGAAGCCAGGATGCGTTCCACTTTGGCTGTTGCCAGGTCCCATTGACGCTGTATGGCATCGTTCAACATCGTGCCGTCTCTCCGTGCGTCCTCAATTGCCTGGATATCTGCAACTGGAAGGTAACCGACTTTTAATGCCAATTCCCGGGTGGTTGGTTCACGTCCTTTCTCTTGTTCCAAAGCATAACGAGCGCGATTTATCCGTGAGATCGACTCGTACATGTGCACCGGGATGCGGATTGTACGAGCCGTTTCAGCAATCGACCGGTTGATCGCCTGGCGGATCCACCATGTAGCATAAGTGCTGAATTTGAAGCCTCGGCGCGGGTCAAATTTTTTTACAGCACGCAGCAAACCCAGGTTGCCATCCTGGATCAGATCCAGGAAAGAGATTCCCCGCCCCAGATAACGTTTAGCAACGCTCACAACCAGCCGCAGGTTTGCACGAATCAACGCATTCGTTGCTTCCTCGGAATAGGTCTTGATGTCATCCAAATCTTTTTGCAGCACTGTTTCTTCAGGAAGCTTCTTATACAGTGTCCGGATGACTGGCAACCCCCGGTGACGTTGAATATGTTTCACCAGCCAGGCAGCATAGCCGGCAGGCATGACATAAAGACAGATGAATACCTTGAAGGCATGGCGCACCATCTCATCCCACAACTGGTCTTTACCCCACAGGTCGCTCTCGAGATACGACCTCAGGTAAGATGGTGACTCCTTGTCCCACTGGGTGCGCAATGACTGCGCTTCGGTCAAGACAAGCGCCAGGTCAGGCAGGGTACTGTTTAGACGCTTGCCATCCTCTTTCAGCCGTTCCCAGGATGTTAACAACTCGCACACAATGGAACGGTAAATACCAACGGCTTCTGAAACCTTTCTCCGTTTTGGGCGCCGCTTGAATATGACGACCAGCCGGTAGGCTTCAATGACTGCCGCCAGCCGGAACTCACCATCGCAATCCAGTAATTTGACCAGGCCGATCTCCCGCAGATAGAGGCGGACAGGATCCTCCGATAATTCGCTGATCAGATCGGGGCTGGAGAGATCCAGCTGTGCTTCAGTGGAGAGTTCTTCGACTTCCTGGATTAGACTTTCGCTATCCGGCTCGTCAATGTCTGCCAGGTCTTCTTCACGCTCAAGATCCAGGGATGATTCCTGCCGGTCTGTTATGTTTTCATCCAAATTAATATCTGGTAGCCCGGATGAACCGACTTCCGGTTCTTCATACATATTTGATCTGGGGGGACGTGAGGTGGATCTACTTTTTCGAGACATATCTAGATTGACCGGTGGCTTGACAACCAGCTATCTGCCTGGTCCAGGTCACGCAGTGAGCATGTATGCTGCAAGACCAGGTCTTGATAAGATTTCGCCCGAAGATCTCCCTGCTGCTGAGCTTCCTCCTGTAAAAAGCGCAGTGAATTAATATTCTTGCTCAAACTGAGACGACGCATCTTGATCACGCTGCGCTGCAGCTCCTCTAAAAGGCGCTCATCAATTTGCCCTGGTCTGCTAACCTGATCCAGAATATCCGCCGGGGGTTCCACAAGAGCATCTGGTATGTTTTCTGTCACATACTGCTGAGGCTCGACTTCGGATTGCTCCAGGGACTGGCGAATCAAGTTAAGCAATATCTGAAAATCAGTATACTCGAAATCTGCATTTGATAGAGCGCCCAGCTTCGCTTCCTGCAGCAATCGATCCAGGCGGTAGAGCAGCTCGGGTTTTTGAAACAGGATCCCAAGGCAGTATGCCTCGATCCTGTGCGCTGGAGAGATTTCGGGGACGACTGGTATTTCTACCGGCTGTGTATCTTTTGGGCGCACGCGCCGGCGGCGCGACACGTGAACCGGTGATCCGATAATCGTACGTTCATCCACTTTGAGCAGGCGTGCCAACTGCTGGCGATAGGTATCGCGCTCGACCGGATTGGGCAGATCCTCGATCAGCGGCAGGACCTGGGCCGCGATCTTTGACTTGACCTTTGGGTCATTCAAGTCCTGATCGGCTGCCAGTGTTTCCATTACATGCGTAACAACCGGCTTGGCTTGCGTGATCAGCCTCGCCCATTCTTCCGTATCGCGTTGTACGACCTCGTCGGGATCAAGCTCATCGGGCAGGGAGGCGACTCGCAGATCAGCCTGCAAGCGGGCTTCATGGCGCAGGAGACCTCGGGCATCGAAGCCCGTGTCGGTTTCATGATCCATCGCCTGGCGGGCGGCTTCCAGTCCGCGCAGGACAGCTTTTTGACCGGCTGTATCTGGGTCCAGAGCCAGCACGATGCGACGTGTGAACTTTTTTAACAGGCGTAGTTGGTCTTCGGTCAAAGCAGTGCCCATCGGTGAGACGACATTGCAATATCCTGCTTGATGTAAAGCGATCACGTCGAGATAACCCTCCACGATCACAGCCTGGTCAGCGGTCCGAATAGGTTTGCGCGCCCGGTCCAATCCGTAGAGCAGGCGACCTTTATCAAACACGGGGGTCTGGGGAGAATTCAAGAATTTTGGGATATCGTTTGGGTCCAGGATGCGGGCTCCAAAACCAGCCATGCGGCCATTCTCGTCACGGATAGGGATCATGATCCGCCGTCGAAAGCGGTCATAATAACCACCAGTATCGCGCTCGGAAAGCATTCCGGCTTCCAGTATTTCCTGTTCGCTGAAGCCGCGCCCGCGGAAGTGATTGAGGGCATTATCCCAGCCGGTAGGAGCATAACCCAGGCAAAAGGTCTCAATGGTGGCATCTGTCAGATAACGCTTGTCATGCAGGTAGGTCAAAGCCTGCTGACCGGCTGGAGTATTAAGTAACTGATGTCTATAAAAGTTGAGTGCTTCTTCCAAAATCAAGCGCAGCCGTTCGTTCTCTTCTTTTTGCTGTGCGCGTTCAGGTGAGTACGCTTCAAGCTGGACGCCTGCACGTATTGCCAGGTGACGCAGTGTCTCGGCGAAGTCCCAGCCTTCTTTCTTCATGATGAATCGGAAGATGTCGCCCCCCTCATTGCATTGACCAAAACAACGCCACGTGCCCGTCTCGGGAAAGACTACAAAGGCTGGTGTGCGCGTATTGGGATGGAAGGGACAGAAGCCGGTATAGTTCTTGCCAGCACGACGTAATTTGACTGATTCAGAGACCAGGTCTACAATATCAATTCGGGCTTTGATCTCATCAATGGTGGACATCGTATGGAGGAATTATAGACGCGCTTATGAGGTTTGGCAAATCTACCCTTACCCAGCGGCACGGGAGGAACATACATCAGTGAAGGGTGTTAACAATAATAACAATCTTTCCTGCTGAGGGCGGCAACAGGTACAACTGCCGAAAGGAGTGCAAACCATGTTCCACAATCGCTTCATCAACATACCCGTTCCCAAGATAGATAATCCATCCATCACGGTTTTTTCCCTCATTTTCATCAACCTGGCTTTCAATATCCTGTCAAATGCCAGTTTCCGTGTTTCTGCTCTCAGCGAGACCTGGCGTGGGATGCTTACCTGGCAGGTGGTTGGCAACCTGGCGGGTTTCATCACAGTCCTGACCCTCACCGGTCTTCTGCGGCATATGCCTTTGCATATCGCCTTTCCAATGACGATGGGATTGACCATCCTTGGCGTGCAACTGGTGGCAGCCAGGTGGATTTTCCATGAAGAAATATCCACTCCGCAATGGATCGGTTCGATATTCATCGTCATCGGTATCTGGTTGATCCGGAGCTGATGGACCTTCCACGAGCCATCATCCGGCGCTTCGACGATTGGGTGAGCAAGCTTGCTCATGTTGAACCGTTCAGTGACGATCCTCAATGTGTAATGAGGATCCAGGTCGGATCTGCAGCGCACACGCTTGAGCTAGCAGGTGGCAGCGTTCTAAAGGGGGGAAAAATCCTCATCCTCCATCTTTGGAACCAGCGGTTACCTCTTATCCCGCCCCAAGGAGCGGACCTGAATTATGCGGTGAAACTGCATCGCCTCATGATTGCATCGCTAAAAGCCGTTGCACGGTACATACAGAACGAGCCATCCCTGCATGATGTACAGGCCGTCGGCGGGATTACCGCCCACGTCTCCCTGAGTGACCATGATGGTGGGAGCGCCATGCTGCGGCATCTGGGTTTTACGTTATTTCCATACTACCGTCCAGCCGGCTGGTTTGGAGAGTTCTGGGAGAATTTCTACACCTGGTGGCTGATGTGGACCTACAACCCCGCCACGACCCGCGCTCGGTCAATGTTCAAGCTCCAGCGCACGGAGTTCTGGACCTCGGCTGTAAATTTCCTGGATAAGTACGCCAGGTAGTCCTGTTAAAGAATTTCTGGAATCTCATTAAATATGGATTATGATATTACCTGTGAACCGAATATCATACCTGACCAAAAACTTAGTATCAGTGGACATAGAAACCTCGGGTCCCAACCCAGGTCAATACTCATTGCTCGCTATCGGGGCATGTACATTCATTAAACCACAATCCACTTTTTACGTTGAGTTAAAACCGGTCAACACCAATGCCGTGGCTGAAGCACCTGCGGTCAGTGGTCTCTCCATGGATCGTCTGAAAGAGGATGGGCTTGAGCCCGCACAAGCCATGTAGCGTTTCGAGGATTGGCTAAAGGCCAGCCTCCCCCAGGTTGACCACCCGATTTTCGTAGGCTTCAATGCTCCTTTCGATTGGATGTTCATCAACGACTACTTCCATCGCTATCTGGGACACAATCCCTTCGGTCATTCGGCTCTGGATATTAAGTCATTTTTTATGGGATTGAAAGGTGTCACCTGGTCAAAGACTTCTATGGAGGAAGTCGGTTCACACTACAAACAGGGACAGGGTCTTACCCACCACGCTTTACATGATGCCATGGACCAGGCGGAACTGTTCCGGAAGATATTATCTGAAACCCGGCAACGTTGAACTATTCATATCAAATTCATCCTCAAGGAGGCTTTAATCATGAGTAAAACCAGGCAATCCCCTCCAAGTGTAGACTTAAAAAGGATCATCGACTCAGCCAGCAGAATGGGCGTAGAGTTGGACGAAGCAGAAGCCCTGCAATGGCTGGCAGCCATGGCTGCCGATCAGACAGGGAAAGATATCGTTGTCGATGAACGCAGCGGCGTCTTCGGTCACAAGGTCTCCATGCTCGATTTCAGCCCGGATGACCTGGCTCATTTCCGCAAGATTGGCCGTCTGGTCGAATTCAAGGACATTCCGGGCCGGGTCGAGACCGCCCTCGCCCTTTCTGGTTCGGCAGCGCAATCCAAGATCCAGACGTATCCCGGTGACGCAGACTACTTCGAGCGGATCAACATTATCGCGGAAAGCCGCTCATCAGCCTGCCAGATCCTGGCTGACCTGATACGCCAGAAAGCGCGGGAAGCCTCAAAGGGAACGACCTATCTGCTCATCCAGGTCCGCTTTGGTTCATATTCGCAGGATATCGTCCGCGATGGTCACTTGCTGTCAAAGGGAGCATCCGTTACATGGTCACCGGAGGAAATCGAGGCGGGTCAATTCGATGCCTTCACGCCCGATGGCAAACCGGTTGTCATCCATTGGAATGACAGCCAGGACGAACCAAGCTGGTGTAAATTGGACTGGATCGTCGCCGACCCGGTGCGCGGACAACTGGTCAACGCCAGCAACATGCTCGATGTGACCTGGGAAGCGCCGGATGGCACGATCACACCACTCGACGGTTATCTCGATCCCTATTTTCAGGAAATCTACCTGGAAGCCGAATCGATCCCGATCTTCTCCAAACTGGCACAGCATGTTTCTGCCAATGCCCTGGACGACTATGTCAGCCAGCTGGAACATGAGGTCAACAAGTACCTGACCAAGGACGTCAATTTTGGCAAAGCTGCCAAGCGCATGTACAACATCTTTCGTCTGACTGGACGCTACGAGGAGGCTGCTTTCATCCGTGAACTGTTCGATGAGCCAACCTCCATGCTCTATCAAGTTTGGGCGTTGATCCGGACCATGGATGAGTGCTGCCAGCCGAACACCACGATCCCTATCGATAGCGTCATCACCCAGGCAGACAATTTGATCCTCGCCGTCATCGATGCACTGGAAGGTGACCAGGAGACAGCCGTGGTGCGCCACCTGCTGCGTCTGCGCCGCAGCCTGGATGGACAAAAACACGGACAGGGCATGTCTATCGAAGTGGAGGCTGCCCGTGCTGAGGTGATTAATATCGTTAATAACTTCTTTTACGAGAAGCTGACCGCCCTGCCGTCCATAAAGGTTTACATGGATGGCTATCAGGAGAAATGACGGTTGTTGCTGCTGATGGACGGTGATTTTTCTATAATGACCACGGACAACAGACCATGGACGATTGCTTCTTTATGAGGTTGATAATGGAGAACTAGATTTCATCCACTAAATTCACAGATCTGTCTTCGTTACATGGTCAATTTCCCGCGGCCGTCCTAAAACCCTTCCAGTTTCGACATATCCGCTGCGCCGTCGGCAAGGGCGGTAATACGTTGCAGCAGACCCAGGCGGTTCTCCTGTAAGTCCTTGTCCTCAGTCATTACCAGGACCTGCTCGAAGAATTTATCAACCGCCGTGATCATCGGTAAAAATGAGTTCAGGAAATCATCCACCGAGCCGACAGAACGTTGTGTGGATTCAGCCTTTTCCAACGCTGTAAACAGCTCACGCTCGGCATCCTCAACCAGGGAATCTTGCCTGGTTTTATAACGTGTCTTCTGGTCGCGTGTGATGCGTACGCAGCGGGCATAAGCCGGCAGGATCGTGCGCCAGTCAGTGCGCGCAACCCAGGACGATAACTGTTTGGCGGCGCTAATGCATTGGGCTGGATTATACGCCTTCACCGCCAGTACCGCCTCCACCACGTCATAGCGAAAACCTGTTTCTATCAGCCATACCCGTAGCCGCCCAGTGATGAATTCCAGAACCTGCTCCCGCACCTCGTTACTGACAGGAATTGGCTGGGTTTCAGCCGCAGCCTGCAGCGCCTGACGCAGGTCGAAGTCCAGGTCATGCTCTAGCAATGGCTGGACCACACCTAGCGCAGCCCGGCGCAATCCAAATGGATCCTTGGTTCCACTCGGAGCCAACCCGGCAGCGAACAGCCCGATCAGCGAATCCAGCCTGTCTGCCAGAGCCACTGCCAGACCGGGCATGCTCCGTGGCACTGCCAGGTATTGCTCCCCGATCGCTGCTGCCACCGCCTGGCGCTCGCCGCTGCGCAAGGCATACTCGCGTCCCATGATGCCTTGCAGGGAGGTCATTTCCACCACCATCCTGGTTACCAGGTCAGCTTTGCACAGGTGGGCGGCGCGCAAGGCATCCTGCCCCTCGTCTTCCTGCAGATTGAGCATGGGGATCAATCTTGCGGTGAGCTTTTCGATGCGTTCGACTTTATCAAGCATCGAACCGAGCCTGGTCTGGAAGGTCAGGGTGCCAAGCCTGGTACGGTAAGCTTCCAGTGGCTGCTTAACATCCTCGCGCACAAAAAAATTCGCGTCGGCAAAGCGGGCGCCGATGACGTGTTCATTGCCCTGTCGCACCAGGTCCAGATCCTGGTCGTCGCCATTCCGAACGGCAATGAAGTTAGGCAGCAATTTACCCTTTTTCTGCACCGGGAAGTAGCGCTGGTGCTTTATCATCACCGAGATTAACACATCCCTGGGCAGGCTAAGATACTCGGGATCAAAGCCGCCGAGAAACGGCGTCGGTTTTTCTACCAGGTTGGCAACTTCATTCAACTGCTCGGGTGTGATGATAGCTTCGCCGCCTATGGAAGCGGCCAGCTTCTCGACTTCGGCCTTTATCATTTTCTCGCGTTCGGCGGGATCGTATACAATGCCATTCTGGCGCAGCATCTCAAAGTATTGGTCAGCCGAGTGTATTTCGATTTCAGGAGAGCCATGCGGGCGGAGCCCACGTGTAACGTTCCCCGACTGCACGCCGGCATACTCGAACGGGATGACGGCATCACCAAGCATTGCCACCAGCCAGCGGATGGGACGCGAGAAAGCCACGTTGCTCTCATTCCATCGTATGGAATTATCGAATTTAAGCACCGACACAAACCCGGGCAAAGCCTCCCGTAAAACATCGGGAGTGGGACGCCCGGTCTCTTTCACCACGGCAACTACGTACTTACCCCCGTCCAGCTCGCGCACATGCAGGTCTTTTACACCCACACCCTTACCGCGCGCAAAACCTACCGCGGCCTGGGTCGCTTGACCAGAGGTATCGAAAGCCCGTTCAGCAGGCGGTCCCTTGAAGACCTGCTCGATATCCGGTTGCCCTGGAGCCAGAGATTCCACAATAACAACCAGGCGCCGCGGGGTTCCATATACGCTCACTTTGCCATGCTCAAGATGCATTTCATCCAACCAGACAGGGACGCACTCCGTGAGCTGCTTTAATGCACTATCCAGATCTCCAACGGGGAGTTCTTCGGTGCCGATTTCCAACAGGAAGGACGACGGGGCAATTTCCACGTCCACGAACGATGGTGGTGCAGGCTTGATAGTTTGCTGTCGTTTGTAGCCGGTGGTCTGACGTCCATTGTCCATGGTCTGCTTTAATAAAGGATATTCCAGGCGCTGGCGCTGTTCAAGATATGCCTGCGCCACCCGGCGGGCAATATCCCGCATGCGGCCGAAATAAGACTGGCGCTCTGTAATCCCGATGGCGCCGCGCACATCCAGCACGTTGAAAGCGTGGGAGCACTTCAAGACATAATCATAAGCCGGCAGGATCATGCCCTGCGCCATGCAGGATTCCGCCTCGGCTTCGAACAGGTTGTACATCTGGCGCAGGCGCTCGATGTCAGCCGTTTCGAAGTAATACTTGCTGTGTTCGTATTCTTCCAGGCGGCGGACTTCTCCATAGCTGATCTGGTCGTTCCAGGGCTCATCCCATATCGAGGCAGCATTTCGCAGGGCGATCAGGATGCGCTCCAGGCCATAGGTCATTTCCACCGCTACCGGGTCCAGCACCTGTCCACCGACCTGCTGGAAGTACGTGAATTGCGTGATCTCCTGCCCGTCCAGCCAGACCTCCCAGCCCAATCCCCAGGCTGAGATCGCAGGCTGCTCCCATTTATCTTCCACAAAACGTATATCGTGCTGGCGGGGTTCGATGCCGATGGCTTTCAGCGAGTCGATGTACAACTCCTGCGGGTTGCCCGGGTCGGGTTTCAGGATGACCTGGAACTGGTAATGCAGCTGGAACCTGTTGGGGTTCTCTCCGTAACGCCCATCATCGGGACGCACGGATGGCTCGACATATGCCACATTCCAGGGTTCCGGTCCAAGAACCCGTAAAAAAGTCGCCGGGTTCATCGTCCCGGCACCGACTTGGGTGTAGTACGGCTGCCAGATCAGGCAGCCGCGGGCAGCCCAGAATTCCTGCAATTTAAGAATGATGGATTGGAAATCAAGAGACATAGAAATCAGTAGCAAGTTATAAGGTGGGGAAATTATACCTGTTTTTCATCAGGCAACCGAATCGGGTAGGATTGTCCTGACCCATGATAGCGATTGCGGCGGGTTGGCATTGTATCAGTATAATACAGACATGGATAACGAGATTCTGATCATCGGCGGGGGACCGGCGGGACTCTCGACCGCCATGCACCTCGCCCAACTGGCTCCCAGGCTGGCAGCCAAAACGCTTGTACTGGAGAAATCACGCTATCCACGACCGAAACTGTGCGCCGGTGGGCTGGTGGTGGACGCCGAGATCATCTTGCAGCGCCTCGGTCTCGATGTGAGCGAAATCCCGCATTTGGATGCTGTCTCTGCTCACCTGGTTTTCGAAGGGCGCGGTCTAAATATTCGTGCGCCAAAGAGTCACGTCTTGCGCATCATCCGCCGCGACGAGTTTGATGCCTGGCTGGCAGACAAAGCCCGCCAGCGCGGGTTAGCCATCCAGGAAGGGATCACGGTCAAATGTATCACGCCCGGCGAGACAGGCGTGCTGGTTGAAACTGATCGGGGCATGTACCGGGCTCAGGTCGTGGTCGGTGCCGATGGCTCGAACGGCGTCGTACGCCGCTGTGTGCTGCCAGATGCTCCGCTCTACACCGCCCGATCATTGGAAATCATCACCCCACCAAACGGTAATTCCATTCATGAGGCGAAAGCAGCCTATTTCGATTTCTTCTGCATCCCCGGCGGTATTGCCGGTTATGTATGGGACTTTCCCACCCAGGTCGAGGGTCTGCCGGCGCGCTGCTGGGGCATATATGATAGTAATCTCCGGTCAAACCGCTCCCGCCAACCGCTGAAGACCACCCTGGCAGAAGAAATGGCACGCCACGGCTACCGGTTTGAAGATTATGAATTAAAGGGTCATCCAATCCGTTGGTTCCATCCCCGTAACCAATTTTTTGTTCCGCGTGTGATCCTGGTCGGCGACGCAGCCGGAGTCGACCCACTCTTTGGAGAGGGCATCAGCTTCGCCCTGGGTTACGGCAGCCTCGCTGCACAAGCGCTGCAGGATGCATTTTTAAAACATGATTTCAAATTCAGGGATTATAAAAAGCGCATCATCTTGAGTCCGATGGGATTTGCTTTAACTGTACGTACCTTCATCACATACATCTTATATAATTTTCACAACCCTACACTGCAGCGGATTTTCTGGCGGCACATGGGTTGGCTGGTCAAGCCGGCTACCTGGTTGTCTATGATCAATTGGGCAAGACGCAGCAAATAAAGATAACAGCGATGCTTCTTCAAATTAATTCCTGTTTGCTCTACCCTGGTTTTTCTATGAAGCTATTATATTTAAAAAATGCAGTTGGATTATAGGATTACATTTATTTGATTTCATGCTTGTTTTGGATGATCAGAGGAGGATTTTTATTGATCGAGGCTAATATTGTTTCGCTAAAGGAAGATTTTACGACTAGATATTATTTAAAGTGTATTATTTCTCTCTGATATTTTCAATATTGGGTAGAATCAGGTTGGGTATGAATTATGGAACTAAGAAGTATTAGTTGATTCATTTTCACAAAAGGAGGATTGAAATGATGAAAACCTGCTGGTTCTGCAAGAAGAATCCTGAAGATCCTACACAGAGTATCGAAGTTCCGATTTACAAGGAGGCCAAAATGAACAACATAGTCGCACTGAATCTGACGGCAATCGGTTTCGCCTTGACCGATCCCACACCGATGTGGCAGCGTGTAATGGGAGCCGTCTGCCTCGTTGGGATGCAGGTTATCTTCGCATTTCTTGGCGGAGTGGCGTCCAAAGCCAAGGGATACCACCCTGCCATCGGCTGGGCCCTTGGGTTCTTCCTTGGCTTTCTGGGATGTTGGTTCATCCTGACGTGGGAAGGGAAAGATGAGTCCGCAGGAACAGTCTCAGTCTGGAAACAGGAAATGAATCCAAAGCAACTCTGGGAAATTATTAAGAAAGGTTGGCGAAATTAACACTTGAGAAGTTGTATCAAGTAGTATGGGCACGTACACGAATCGCAAGATGTGGACTTTGACAAAGGTTGGCAAAATCCAGTCTTAGAAGACGCCGCAATTTCTCATATAGCAATACGTTGGAGAACTCAACAAAGGGATGTGCCCAAATAAGCATAGGGGATTCCGATATAACGCAAAAGTTTATGTCGCTATCAAAATCATGGTAGCCTAATTGATGGCTCATTCAATGTGGAACATAATTCCGGATCAAAGCATATGAACGAATTTTTATACATGAGGTAAAGCAATACTGATACCAAATTAGAACTACGCAAGATATGGTGCAAAAGGATAACATGATTATCGCACAAAGGTTCCATGATATCTTCAAGTCCGACAACTTGTGTATCGTAGCTAACCCCTTTGGATACAGGCCTTAAATCTAGCGGTTAACAGCCTTTAGGTACTTCTGGTAATTCAAATATCCCGTTTTTAGTGAGGTCTATCTTAGAATTATCATGCGAGGTCTTTATTCACCCCGATTGTAGAACTCTTAATTATGTATGCTGCTTATCTATTGGAAATGTTAGAAAATCAAGGTTGGTGGAAGGAGTGAACTATTCCTGGACCCCCTGCAAGGCTGAAAGGGATGTTCTTTGCGAAAAGATCAGGAACATCGGCCGGCGTTTTAAACAGGAGGAGATCCAGGTTTGAGACACCAGATTTCAAGAATGTGACTATAAGAAGAATAACATGAACGGGCGTTTTGATGCACGCTGGCAATTGGCCTATAACTCGCCCCCCAATTGAATTGCACCCGTTACAGTTCACTTATATTCAGGTTACTTATGTTCATTGACAAAACAATCCACTTTTGCTAAACTTTTAGCCGTTAAGGAAAACTTAAACGGCTATGTTCCCCATCCAGCCTCTGCAATCTTTCGAACAACTCAAACTCCTGGCAGATCCACGCCGGCTGGCTATTCTGCGGCAGTTAATGGTCGGACCCGCCTCGCTGACCATGCTGGGGAAAGTGCTTGGCGAGCACCCGGCCTGGGTGCGCCACCATCTCAAGAAACTGGAAGCCGCCGGACTTGTGGTATTGGTTGAGACGCGCGTCCAATCCGGTGTGGTGGAAAAGTTCTACCGTGCCCGCGCCGGCGGTTTCCTTATACAGGAACTCATCCTGCCGGAAAACCCGGCCCGACCGGTGATCGTCTTCTCGGGCAGTCATGACCTGGCCGTGGAACTGCTTGCCGACCAACTTTCCGACTATCTCGACATACGCACCCTGCCAGTGGGCAGCCTGGATGGGCTGGTGGCCTTGCGCCAGAACCTGTGCCATCTCTCCGGTGCACACCTGCTTGATCCGGGCGGCGAATACAACCTGCCCTTTATCCGCCATTTCTTCCCTGACCGGGCGATGCAAGTGGTCACGCTGGCCCACCGCGAACAGGGACTGATGACAACGGCCGGCAACCCAAAAGCAATCCGTTCGCTGGCGGACTTGGGACGTGCAGATGTGACATTGATCAACCGCAATCCCGGTTCCGGGACGCGCCTGTGGCTCGACCGCCAGTTACAGGGGCAGGGCATCCCCACCGAAAGCATACCCGGTTACGGGAATGCCGTTAGCACACATACCGAGTGTGCGCACCTGGTCCAGACCGGCAAAGCCGATGTAGCCTACGGTCTGCGGGCGGCTGCCCATCGGTTTGGGTTGGACTTCATCCCGCTCTTTCACGAACGTTACGATATTGTTTTTTCCCGGGAACGGAGCGCCATGCTTGCTCCGCTCCTGGATACGATCCAGACCAGTGCTTTCCGCCGGGGCATCGAAGCCCTGACCGGTTATGAAACGATGCACACCGGCGAACAAATCCCACTCTGAGGAGGATACACAATGAACCGTTATCGCATTTCCATTCTCCACCTGTCACTGCTTTTCATCCTCTCCCTGGCCCTCTCCGCCTGCGGGCCGAATGTGACCGAGACACCCGTGAGATCCGAACCGACAGGCACCGTCCTGGCACTGGTGGGGCCAAACGGCGGGCATGTGCTCAACATGGCCCAGCTCAAGGCCCTGCCAGTCACAGAAGGACAGGGCGGCATTAAGAGCAGCACTGGTCAGATTACCATTCCCGAACCATTCAAGGGTGTGGCACTCAAGGACCTGGTCGCTGTCTTAGGCGGTACATTTGACTCGTCCATGGGCGTTGCGATAACCGCCGAAGATGGATACAGCATGACCTTCTCATATGATCAGGTCATAAACGGTGGTTTTACCGCTTACGATCCCGCCGCCGGCAATGAAATGCCCACGCACGATCTGCTCACTGCCATCATCGCCTATGAACATAACGGCCAGCCGTTGAATTCCACCGAGGAGGGTACATTGCGGGTGGTGGTCGTCAGCGCCAAAAACAATCAGGTGGTTGACGGTCACTGGTCCGTCAAATGGGTGAACAAGGTCGAGGTCAAGCAAATCGGGCAAACCTGGACCCTGGATTTGCAAGGTGCGATCTCTTTACCCGTCACCCGGGATTCCTACGAGTCTTGCGGCTCGCCCAGTTGTCATGGTGCCAGTTGGCAGGATGAAAATGGACAGAACTGGGCGGGGGTGCCGTTGTGGCTGCTGGTGGGTGAAGTGGATGACAGTGACAGTCACACAGAAAACGCCTTTAACCATGCCCTGGCCGATGCCGGGTATACCATTGATGTGGTCGGTGGCGACGGATATACCGTCACATTGGACAGCCAGACCATCAAAGTGAATAACAAAATCCTGGTGGCGTTTATGGTCAATGATGGGGAATTACCCGAGCAGTATTATCCGCTGCGGTTGGTTGGTTCCGGTTTGGATAAAAGCCAGATGGTGGGGCAGACTACCCGGATTACCGTAAATATCCCGTCTGCCTCCACTCCCACGGTGGCTGCTGTTCCGGAAAATTCGGGCACCTTGACCATTACGGGAATGGTGAACCAGGAACTCACCCTGAAGGATACCGACCTGAGAGGGATGGACATCGTCACCATATCTGCGCAAGGTAAAAACGGGTTGCAAGATTTCCAGGGCGTTCTGCTGAATACCCTTCTCGATAATGCCGGCCTCAAAGACGGGGCTTCGAAACTGACCTTTACCGCTTCTGACAATTACTCCACCGAAGTAAATCTGTCGGATGTACGCAACTGTCCCAAGGCCTTGCTTGCATTCATGGATACGCCAGGCACGTATATGATCGTTCTACCAGACCAGCCAACCAGTACCTGGGCCAAGAACGTTATCCTGGTTGAAGTGAAATAGAAAATGGTCAGGAGAGTTTGACCATTCGTTATTCATCTTCCAGGCGGTGCCCTGCCGCATCACATCGGAGTTACATCCTCACAGATAAACCCTGAGAGGCAAACTAATTCAACCTTATAAGGAGAAGAAAACATGAAACATTATCGTACCAATCTGCTCGTCCTGTCCGTTTTTGCCCTGGTAGCCATCCTCGTCTCCGCCTGCGTCCCCGCGGCGACACCCACGCCCGTACCACCCACCGTAGTCCCGCCGACGGCCGTACCACCCACTGCAATCCCGCCGACAGCTATGCCGGAACCTGTAACGCTGACGGTCACCGGCTTGGTCAATAACGAACTCCAACTGACCGATTCTGCTCTGCACGGTATGACCGTGGTCACGCTCAACTTGGTGCACCCCAAAAATGGCGCCGCGGATTATACCGGCATACGTTTGAACGACCTGCTCAATCAGGCCGGCATCAAGGCCGGTGCCGCGACCGTGACCTTGGCTGCCAGCGATGGATTTGCCAACGATATTGACCTGGCCACCGTCCAGGCCTGCACGGATTGCCTGGTCGCCTTCGATCCTGCCACCCCCGGCGTCTATAACGCTGCCATGTCGGGACAATCCAGCAAGTCTTGGGTTAAAGGCTTGGTATCCATCACACTGAAATAAAGCCCGGCATTGACTACATCAAAGGATGGGCTTCATGCGAGCCCACCCTTTCCATCTCGTTTATACTTGGGATTTGTTAGTAAGACATTCCTCCCGCCATGAAACCTCTCCCTTCCATCCTCTTTGCCGCCCTTTTCTGCTTGGCCACACTCACCAACGGCTGCACGGCCAGTCCATCCACGGGCACGCCGGGTGGAAGTTCCGGCAGAACACCCCTGGTGGTCTTCGCCGCCGGCAGTCTCATCATCCCCTTCGGTGACCTGGAAAAGGCCTTCGAGAGCCAGTACCCGGACATTGATATCCTGGCGCAATACCATGGCAGCATCCAGGTCATCCGCCACGTCACCGACCTGCACATTCCGATTGACGTGGTCGCTACCGCCGATGCTTCCCTCGTTCCCATGCTGATGTATGCCACGAATGATCCGGACACCGGTCTTGCTTACGCGGACTGGTACATCCGCTTTGCCAGCAACCGCCTGGCGCTGGCCTACCGCCCAGACAGCAAATACGCCCCTGAGATTAATGCTGACAACTGGTACGAGATCCTTTCCCGCCCGGATGTCAAAGTGGGCCTGGCCGATCCCCGCTTTGACGCCGTTGGCTACCGTGCCCTGATGGTCTACGCCCTTGCTCGCAATTACTATAACCAGCCAACCATCTTCATGGATATGTTCAAAGGGCAGTTCAGTTTCCCACTCGGCATCTTCAGTGAAAATACCCTGACCACCATCACTGTCCCGGAGATCGTGGAGACCAAAACCGGCGCGCATATCGTCCTTCGCGGTGCCAGCATACAATTGATCGCCCTGCTCGAATCCGGCGACCTGGACTACGCTTTTGAATATGAAAGCGTCATCCACCAGCATGGGTTGAGCCTGCTCGGACTACCGGATGCCCTCAACCTGGGAGAAGAAGCCTACCAGCAAATCTACAGCACCGTCCAAGTGAACGAAGACTTCCAGCGCTTTGCATCGGTTAAACCGGTGTTTCGCGGCGAGCGCATTGGATATGGTATTACCATTCCAGAGAATGCCCCCCACCCTGCCGAGGCGGCATTATTCGTGGTCTTCCTGCTCGGTCCGCAGGGCCGGGTCATCATGGAGGCGGATTACCATCCCTTGTTTGATCCTGCACTATGCAACGGTTATTCGCGTACCCCTACTGCCCTGCAACCGCTGTGCATCCCTGCGGAGGCCCCCTGAACCGCAAGCGCCTCGTCTTTGACCTGTTCTTCTCCATCGCTGGCGGTCTGCTCGTGCTATTCGTCCTCCTGCCGCTGATCAGCACCCTGCTCTCGACCACCCCGGCGGATTTCCTGGCCGCCTTCGGCGATCCGGAGGTTTTGCAATCCATCGGGCTGACCTTCGGTGCAGCGGCCATTGCCACAGCCCTGGCACTGGGAAGTGGTGTCCCGTTGGCCTACCTGCTGGCGCGCCGTAAATTTCGCGGCAAACGCCTGCTGGAAGCCATTGTCAACCTGCCCATCGTTATCCCGCATACCGCCGCTGGCATCGCTCTGCTGTTGGTCTTCGGTCGGCGCGGGTTGCTCGGTCAATGGCTGTATCCGCTGGGCATTACGTTCACCGACAACCTGGCTGGCATCGTGGTCGCCATGCTCTTCGTCAGCCTGCCGTTCCTGGTCAATTTGAGCCGCGAGGCCTTTGCCATGGTGGACGAACAACTGGAGCGCGTCGCCATGACGGACGGGGCCAGCCACTGGCAGGCCTTCTGGCATGTGACCCTACCGCTGGCCTGGCGCGGGGTACTGGGTGGGGCAGTCATGATGTGGGCACGCGGCATCAGCGAGTTCGGCGCGGTTGTTATCCTGGCATACCACCCCAAAATTGTACCGGTGTTGGTGTATGAGCGTTTCGGAGGTTTTGGCCTGAACGCTGCTCAACCAATCGCGCTCTTGTTGATCATCGTAGCGCTGGTTGTTTTCATTTTGTTACGCCTGGCATTACTACCCGAACACGATTGACCACGGTGACATGCGTCGGATCATTCGTTGCTGCGATTGTCTCACTGGGCTATGCCAGCCTCGCCAAACAGGCGCTGCGGGATGCCTTCACCTGCCAGGACTTCTCGTTCCGGGATTACAAACAGCGTATCAACTTCAGCCCCATGGGATTCGCCTTGACCGCCCGTACCAGCATCACCTATATCTTGTACAACCTGCGTAGTAATACCTTGCAACGCCTCTTCTGGCGGCACATGGGTTGGCTGGTCAAGCCGGCTGCATGGTTGTCTGTGATCAATTGGGCAGGACGCATCAAATAAAGATAATAGCGATGCTTCTTTATATAATTCCTGTTTGCTTTATCCTGGTTTTTCTATTCAGCCATAGCATTTATAAAATGCAATTGGAGTATAGGATTACAGGAGGATTTATTAATGATCGAGGCTAATATTGTGGCGCAGAAGGAAGATTATGCGTCGTATTTATTCACGATTCATTCGCAAAACTCATCATTCCGAGGAATAAGGTTTAAAAGAAGCAGTATAATAAAGGCAGCTTGGTTTTTTTTGCATTCTGATTGTGGTCAGGTTATCTTCAGACCTGGATGGGGTATAAGGCATGACTCACCAAATCTCCAAAGACCGTATCTGCAAGGAACTAATTGATCCGCTACTAAAAAAAGCTGGGTGGTATCTGCGCGACCATGAGCGGGTCAAAATAGAAAATCCCTGTGTAAGGTTATGTCTCTGAACCGTGGAAAAAGGTGATGGACTTCGTAATTGATATTACCTGGATTTAAGACCTGAGTAAAATGCTATTGGATAAAATTCAAGTGGAGATTTTTAATGAGCATAGAAGTTGTACTATACCAATCTTTACAATCTGTGCAAACGCTTGATCTTCCAGTTGGTATACCATCATCTGGCAAACAGTTCGAGGATTATGTAGTTAAACAACTTTACACGAGTTTGTTGCAATTGCAGGGGGTATACCGAGTGTTTCCACCCCGACATACGCTACGCGAAGCAACTTTTTCCGGGGTATACCACCAATTTGATATTGTTATTGCACAACAAGAAGATTTGGTGAGCGTCGAGTGTAAGTTTTGCGGTGGTGCTCATATCGATCAGTTGTTTGCCACCCAAGGCAAATTGATGGATTATCTCAAACAACCTCATGGAATTTTTATAACCACTGCTGCTTATGTTAATGATGAAATGTATTATTATGCACTGGCGCACAGCATTCAACTCATTTGTCCATCGCTGCCTCCTGTAGAATATATGCAATCGAAGGTAAAAAATGGGACCGACTTAGAGCATCGTCTAGGAAATCTGCGGTCTCGAATAATAAAAGGCATGGAACCCCATCATCTTCTGGTCGAATGGAGGAATGCTTACCTACGCTTTCAAGCCGATGGGTATCTCCTATGACCCACACCTACCTGAGTGTACCGCGCTTGCACCGATTGGAATACTTGGATGCTCTCCTGAATAGTTACGATAGGGAAACTTACAATGAGACGCACGCTCGTCAAGCCATTAAACATGAAATTCAGGAATATGAACAAAAGAAAGCCCAAGCCCTTCGCCGTCAACGCCCGCGTACAAGTGAAGGCACTAGCACTTTGGCAGAATGTCTCGAGATGGCTTTGCATTTGGACCTGATCGACCGAAAGAAACACCTGAAGCCAAAAGCATCTCTGGTGCTTGACCCTGCTCGCCGGAGACCTTTTTTACTACAGAGTCTTTGGCAGATCTATCCTCGTTTCAGCCAGGTAGTACTGACTGTTCGTAATGCTGGTCAGCTTAACCTCCCATTCTATAACTGGGATGAGTTCCGTAGGCAAGGCGACAACCTTCATGGTCTAGATATGGACCGTAAGAACTTTGAGATTATGCGGGATTTTGCCACTCAGCTTGGGCTGATAAATTGGTATCCTACGGAAAATAGCCGCCAGGTGGTCTATCCAACAGCCTGCGTGGCAACTCGCTCCGAATTGATCTGCTTGGCTGGCAGTCCATTTAGTCAGGAATCTGCCGCTCACAATTGCTTATACGCAGTTGCCCTGGAAGCTGGCATTTTAGCTATACACGAGGATAAATACCAGGTATTAATGAATCCAAATCCTCTATCCCAAGAATATATGGATTTACAGATTGGCTCTGATCAAATATATATTAAAGATCACAATGTTGTGTTATCAGATTTCGAGCAAAGTTTATGGCAAGAGTATCTTTCTCTTTCCGGCATGATACCCATGTCGCCTGTTTTATACCCCTCTCTGCGTAACCGAGTTTGTTCAGCACTTGATCTTTCAGATCAAGTCTTTGATCACCAACTCTTTCTCCTGATTAAAAACCCTCATCGGTTGGACATCCACCCTTCAGACGGCACGCTTAATTACTCTGCCCACCTGGCCCACATCAGCAAATTTTTGCCCCCCCAAACTTCTGAAGGAAATTTCATCGTTTATCTCAAAATTGATCGGAGCAATACCCTATGAGCATCTACGAAAGATATTACCTAACAGATAACCCATTCCCTACCGCCCCCATCCTTGACCCCGGTTCAGATGATGATCGGGTCAATGGTAAAATCTATAACCCCCATATCCGTGAAGGGGAAATTCATTCTTTTGAGAGCAAAATACGCCTGCGACCGCCGCTAATTTACATAGAGAACTCAGAATTCGAGCGTGGAGTAGGCAAGAGTGCACTGCTGGTCCAACAGTGGCGCCAACTCCAGGTCCAGGTAGATGTAACCAGCATTTATATTCGATCAACGGAGCGGTTGAAACCTGCCGATTTTGCTGCCCGGGTAATTGAACGCTGGCATCATGAAGGCAATCTATGGATGGTGATTCTGCAATTACTAGCGCTGTATGTGAAGGAAAATCCCAATGGAGAAATGCCTGCTGCTGGTTTTAACTTATTCAAAGACAAACAACCCAAGTTGCCTAAACGCCCAATACCACTTTCGAATTTTGATGTATTTAACTCCAGACGATTGATTGGCTACCTGGCTG
>Ga0315296_10001389_pt1 | contig 21162 bp, 21 predicted proteins | sample YL17G14_18_MG_FD_203921 | JGI IMG/M metagenome (GOLD analysis project Ga0315296, IMG submission 203921) | Sediment microbial communities from Yellowstone Lake, YNP, Wyoming, USA - YL17G14_18 | ecosystem: Environmental > Aquatic > Freshwater > Lake > Sediment | place: USA: Wyoming | collected...
CGGACGTGTCCGTGAACTGCACGGACTGGCCGGTCGCCGGAGAGGCCGGGCTGAAGGTAAAGGAGGCCGTGAGCGCGGTCACGACGGTCACGGTCCGGCTGACGCTGTTGGAGCCAGAGCTGTTGGTGACGGTCAAGGTCACCGTCTTCGATCCCGCGGTCGAATAAGCGTGGCTCGGGTTCTGGGCCGTGCTGGAGGTGCCGTCGCCGAAGTTCCACTGCCAGGAGGTCGGGCTCCCCACGGACGTGTCCGTGAACTGCACGAACTGACCGGTCGCCGGAGAGGCCGGGCTGTGCGTGAAAGAGGCGACGAGTGAGGGTTCGGACATAACGGTGATGGTCTGACTCCCTTTCTTTGAACCGGAGCTGTTGGTGACGGTCAAGGTCACCGTCTTCGATCCCGCGGTCGTATAAGCGTGACTCGGGTTCTTGGCAGTACTCGTGGTCCCGTCTCCGAAATCCCACTGCCAGGAGGTTGGATCTCCCGAAGAGGTATCCGCGAACTGGACGATCTGCCCTGCCTTTGGAGAGGAGGGGCTGAACACGAAGGTCGCTGTAGCCGGGGCAGGCATAATTGTGATTGTTTTGAGTGCTCTCTTGGAGCCCGCACCATTTGTGGCAACTAGGGTGACTTTACGAAACCCTGACTTTGTGAACACATGGACCGGATTTTGATCGATACTAATCGATCCATCTCCGAAGTCCCATTGCCGGGAGGTGGGGTTGCCTGTGGAGGTATCCCTAAACTGAACGGCTTGCCCTTCGGTCGGAAATCTAGGTCCATACATGAAGGACACCTTGAGAGTATTCGCCCGCTTGGCCGCAAGACGGCTCAAGAGTGATCCGGATTCGGTCTGCCCCATGGCTTGAAGCGGCGACATTTGGAGGCAAAAAATCACCAGCATGATACAGGATAAGCCTTTGAATAAACGCGGATAAGGGTTTAAACTTCTTGCTACCATTTTTTTCCTCCCTCTCCGGGCCGGACTCTGGCGATCGAGCAGATCGGTCAAAATCCTATCCGTTCTCATGGTTTCTCTCTTAGCCTGTTGATTTTGCGCCATGAGAACAGTGCAGGAATCACCTTTTGAGGGGATTCCGAATGGCATTAGTCCGCGATTTTGGCTAGCTAACACAAGCTGACAGCGGAGATTTCCCAGGATGCGTTTCCTGAGGGATTCTGTCCGATGTCCGTTTCAAATAGGGATCTCATGCCAGAAAAATGATCAACTTATAGTGTGAATTTTCTGGCAAAATCTCAGAGAGTCGGATGAGCTTTTAGACGGGCATATGTGACGCTCCACATCAGCCGCCCCGGAAAGCCCACGGAAAACACCCTTATCGAGTCCTCCAATGCCAGGTTCCGGCTGAAGTGCTTGAATGAGCACAGGTTCATGAGTTTGGCGGAGGCCGGGGAAAAGACGGAGCATGGGAGGAGGTATCGCAGTCAGAGTCGGACACATAGTCCAACGTGCCGCTGGAGAAATATATGACTCTGAAGCGACCCGTCGAGGTCTGCGAAATCCAGCTTGAAGAGACTAACAACCATGACTCGCAAAATATTTTTCCAACCTAAATAAGGACTAGATCAGGGGGCAAGTCCAACTCCCGGGTTTCCTGTCGTTGTACTTTGTCTGGTTTTTAGAGGACAGGTCAAAAACATCTGGATAAATAGACTGAGTTTCAGTATAGTTTATGCTATGCCAGGAATAACCGGAATAATCGGTATGGGGAAATCGGAGGAGAACGAGAATCGCCTCCGTCATATGATTGCATGTATGATGCACGAATCATCCTATATATCTGGGCAATATGTTTGCGAAGGGCTTAGGTCGTGGCTGGGATGGGTAGGTTTCAAAGATTCGTTTTCCGATTGTATGCCCTTATGGAATGAAAATAGAGACCTCTGCATGATATTCTCAGGAGAAGACTATACAGATCCCGATCAGATTGCCGATCTCAAGAAAAAAGGTCACGAATTCGAATCGGCGAAAGCAAGCTACCTGGTGCATTTTTATGAGGACTTGGGCGCCGATTTCTTCCAGAAACTCAATGGAAGGTTTTGTGGAGTAATACTGGATTATCGCCATAAGAAAACGATTTTATTCAATGACCGTTATGGACTAAATCGCATTTATTATCATGAAAAAGACGGAATGTTTTTATTTTCTTCTGAAGCAAAATCTCTATTACTGATTTTGCCCGAGCTTCGTAAGTTAGATTTCGGAGGCCTCGCCGAAACTTTTTCTTTCGGCTGTGTGACACAAAACAAGACGCTCTATTCTGGGATTTCGTTGATTCCGGGAGGATCTGCGTGGACGTTCCAAACAGGACAAGATACAAGAAAAAGTGCATATTTTAGCTCTAAACAATTAGAGAGCCTTGAACCATTAAGCTGCTCCGAATATTATGAAAAATTAAAGGAAACTTGGATTCGAATTCTCCCACGATATCTACATGCACCAGAGCAAGCAGCTATTTCGTTGACGGGAGGTAAAGACAGCCGAATGATCTTAGCATGGGCCCAGTCACCACCAGGCAGCCTGCCGTGTTATACCTTTGGAGGCCCTTATCGTGATTGTTTTGATGTTAAGATCGCCCGTCGGGTAGCATCCATATGCAAGCAGCCTTTTCAGGTTATCAGAATTGATAAGACATTTTTTAGGGAGTTTTCTAATTATGCAGAAAGGACAGTTTTCCTAACAGACGGTAACAGGGATGTAAGCGGTTCACCGGGAATCTTTGTAAATAAGCTCGCCAGGCAAATCGCACCGGTCAGGTTAACGGGAAACTACGGGCAGGAAATTCTCAGGTCTTCGATCGCATTCAAGCCAATGCCAATTTTCACGGGGATCCTCGAAAGCGGTTTTCAACGGCTCGTAGAAAGCGCAGCCCAAATATATTACCATGAGCTTTGTGGTAACAGACTTTCGTTTGTTGCTTTTAAGCAAGTTCCCTGGCATCATTATGCTACCTTGGCTGCTGAGCTTTCTCAAGTAACCCTGAGATCTCCTTTCCTCGACAATGAAATATTGGAACTCGCATACAAAGCGCCCGCAGACCCAACAATAAGCGAAGACATGCAAATCCGACTTATTGCCGAGGGAAATGCAGAACTAGGGAAAATCGAGACCGATAGAGGCCTTCTTTACAAGCCTGTCCCTTTATACACATCGATCAAACACCAAATTCAGGAGTTCACATTTAAGGCTGAATATGCCTATGACTATGGAATGCCTCATTTGTTGGCAAAGTTCGATAATCTGTTTAAGATGCTGCACTTGGAACGACTTTTCTTGGGAAGGCATAAATTCACTCATTTCCGGATATGGTATCGAGATGAGTTGTCAGGGTATATCAAACAAATTTTGCTGGATTCCCGGACATTAAAGAGACCTTATCTCCAAGGACGCAGCATTGAAAAAATGGTCCGTGCTCATATCAACGGGACCGGCAATTATACTCTGGAAATACATAAGCTTCTCACTGTAGAGCTAATTCAAAGGCAGCTAATTGAGCAAAAGGGATAAGCTAATCAGCCTATGATTTCCCATGTTTATTTTGAAGCAGCTCGAGCGTATCGTCTATAAAATTTCTAATACGTCCTGTTTATCAATCGGCCTGGGAAAAAACATGCTTAGGGGCTTAAGCATGAACCGCATAAGTCATCGTCGGCTATTCATTATCGCAGCTCATGAAGGTTTTTTATCTTTTCGTTTAATTGACGCATTCAGCCTTCGCGCATGAGAAAAGCATGCTGATAATAAGTGCTGATGATTTTGGGCGCAGTCGTCTTGCCACAGACAATGCTATAGCTAGTTTTAAGCGACGTGGCATTACTTCCGCAAGCGTAATGGTGTTTATGGAGGACTCCCAAAGAGCCGCAGAGTTGGCCAAGGAGCATGGGCTGGACGTAGGCTTACATCTCAACTTTACTCAAAGGATTGATCAACCTATCAGCAGCCAATTATTCCTTAGCCATCACAATCGAATAATGCAATATTTGACTTCCGGTAAATATCACTTTTCTATTTATAACCTTTCGCTTAAAAGAGCATTCGACTTTGTGTTCAATGCACAACTTGAGGAATATGAGCGCCTCTTGGGCGCTGCCCCGACGCACTTTGATGGCCATCACCATATGCATCTGTGTGCAAATATGATATTTGGGAAAGTGATTCCCAGGAACCAGATCGTACGTAGGAATTTCACGTTTGCTCCGGGTGAAAAAAATCCGTTAAACAGAACTTACCGTTTATTTATCGACAAGATTTTGAAAAGAAGATACTATATTGTGGATTTCTTGTTCTCGCTTTCAGAGCGCCTAAAGCTGGGCAGACTCAATCATGATTTGAGGTACGCAAAGGTTTTCAATGTTGAATTACAAACGCATCCTGAGCATAGGGTCGAGTTTCAATGGCTCAATGAGGGTCCCGGTGTTCAAGTGGCAGATAGCCTTGAGAAAGGTAATTTTGCCTTGCTCAGGAATTTATCCATCTCCAACAAAGCCTAGTCAACCTGATAGGGATTATCAGCACGATGCATATTAGCGTATGTGTTTGCACCTTTCATCGTCCGGAGTTATTAGCGCGCTTGCTCAATGGGCTCTGTAAGCAGAGTCCGAAGGGAGAATTTAGCTACTCGATTGTAGTCGCAGACAACGATTATCTGGAATCGGCAAGAAGCACCGTCAATGATATTGCCGGAAGAACTGCCATTCAAATGACCTATTGCGTCGAGGCAACAAAAAGTATATCGCTGGCCCGTAATAGAGCCCTAGAACACGCGAAGGGTGACTTGATCGCTTTTATAGACGATGATGAAGTTCCGCCGACAAATTGGCTATTCCTCCTATCAAAAGCACTTATAGATTACGAAGCGTCCGGCATCTTTGGCCCAGTTAGACCCTATTTTGACTCTGAACCCCCTTTGTGGATAATCAAGGGAAGCTTTTTCAATAGGCCCGAGCATCCTACTGGGTACATTATGCCCTGGCAGGAATGCAGAGCAGGCAATGTCTTGATTAGGAAGGGAATAATTGAAGATATGTCAACTGTCTTTGATCCAAAATTCGGGGCCAACGCTGAAGATATAGATCTTTTCCGCAGACTGAAGGATGCCGGCCATAGGTTCATCTGGTGCAACGAGGCTTCTGTTGATGAAGTCGTCTCTCCTAACCGCTGGAAGCGTAGCTTCATGATCAATAGAGCTTTGCTTCGCGGTAAAACTTCGTTGCTGCATCCGGGGCAGCGGCTGCGGTCCGTTCTCAAATCACTTGTCGCAGTCCCCGCATATGGCTTGGCTTTGCCTTTCTTGCAACTCCTTGGCCATCACTATTTTATGAAATACTTAGTTAAATTATTTGACCATTTGGGTAAATTGCTGGCTTTAATAGGATTGAATCCTGTCCATGAGCGTAAAATGTGAGGGTGGGATGATAACAGAGCTCCAGTCAACTAACTTAATAATTGATATTAATACACGAGTCCTTGTTACAGGGTCCCGAGGTTTCATCGGGAAGTGGGTAGTTGCAAAGCTACTGGAGCACGGATTTACTCAAATCAGGTGCTTAGTAAGGCCCTCATTAAAAAAGACAACATCAGGAATATTCCCTGGGGCCGGGGAAGAGGATCCGCGCATTGAGCTCGTTGAGGGCAATTTATTATCTCACGAAGATTGTCATAAGATATCAAAAAATGTACATATCATCTACCATTTAGCGGCAGGAAGAGGCGATAAGTCGTTCCCTAGTGCTTACCTCAATTCTGTTGTCACTACCCGTAATTTAATAGAGTCGAGCGTTCAATATGGTTGCCTTATCCGGTTCGTAAACGTGAGCTCTTTTACTGTTTATACCAATCGCAATAAGCCCAACCCTCTCCTTCTCGATGAAACCTGTCCTATTGAGAAATACCCGGCACAACGAGGGGACGCCTACTGTTTTGCCAAGGTGAAACAAGAAGAAATAGTCTTTGACTATTGTAAGAAATATCATTTGCCCTATGTGAATATTCGCCCGGGTGTGGTTTATGGTCCTGGTAATGAGCAACTCCATGGAAGAGTAGGCATAGGAACATTTGGCCTTTTCCTGCATTTGGGTGGATCCAACAAGATCCCGTTAACCTATGTGGAAAATTGTGCTGAGGCAATCGTTTTGGCAGGCATCTTGAGACAAGCGGATATGCAAACATATAACGTTGTCGACGACGAACTCCCTACGAGTCGCCGTTTTTTAAGCTTATACAAGAAGAAAGTTAGACGATTCCGCTCACTTTACATTCCTCACTCCATAAGCTTCTTTCTTTGTTACTTGTGGGAGAAATATTCTGCATGGTCGCATGGGCAGCTGCCAAACACTTTCAATCGGAGGGACTGGCATGTTAGCTGGAAAAAAACCGATTATTCGAATGATAAGATCAAACAGCAACTTGGCTGGGTCCAACAGATACCAACGGATGAGGGCCTAAACAGATATTTTCAAAGCTGTCAAGAGAGGAATCGCTATGCTTAGGATCGCGATAGTCGGATGCGGCAAGATTTCGGATGCCCATGCAACCGCTATATTGGCCAACAAGAATTGCAGGATTGTAGGTGTCTGCGACCAAGAGGAACTTATGGCCCGGCAGTTCAAGGAAAGGTTTCCGGTTGACGGTACTTATGATGATCTTGATGGACTCCTTGAAAAGGCCCAGCCAGAAGTCGTGCATATAACGACCCCACCCCAGAGCCATTTCGCGATAGCAAAAAGATGTTTGAATAAAGGCTGCCATGTGTACATCGAGAAGCCTTTTACGGTAAGCACGGCTGAAGCCATTGAACTTATTAACCTTGCCGAAGCAACGGGATTGAAATTGACTGCCGGACACGATGACCAATTCTCGCCCGTGGCCAGAAGATTAAGAACGCTTGTAAATTCCGGATATCTTGGTGGCCTCCCTGTTCACATGGAGAGTTACTATTGTTACGAAATGAGCGGGGCCTATGCTAACGCTCTTCTTGGGGACAGGCAGCATTGGGTCCGAAATCTCCCGGGCCAGTTACTCCATAATATCATCAGTCATGGTATAGCGCGAATTGCAGAATATCTGCAAACTGAATCTCCAGAGGTCATTGCGCACGGATTTACGAGTCCAAATCTCCGAGCCCTGGGGGAGAATGATATCATCGACGAACTTCGCGTAATCATATCTGAAAATAAAAGCACAACGGCGTTTTTTACATTTTCCTCACAAATCCGTCCGAGTCTTCACCAATTTCGTATTTACGGCAATCAAAACGGGCTAATTATTGATCAGGACAACCAAACGCTGATCCGTCTTAGGGGCAAGCGGTATCCCAGCTATGCCGAAAATTTTATCCCCCCGTTAAGTTTTTCGCGGCAATATCTTTCCAATCTGGTTTATAATGCCCGCTTATTTATGACCCGAAACTTTCATGTGAAAGCCGGCATGAGGTGGCTCATCGAATCTTTTTACGGCGCCATTGTAGATGGGAAACCCTTGCCGATAACTTATCGTGAAATCATTCTGACCTCACGAATCATGGACAGCATTTTCGAGCAGCTCCGACCACAGAAGAGAATTTGATTTTTGGGCCTGATGAAAAAAGCTATAGAAATCCGTACTTCCTTGATTTCATTACAGTTCGTTAATATATTTCAAGTGAGGTCAATGGGGGTCATGTCGAGTTTTATTCGCAACGTGAGGACCTTGGTACACTTTTTCAACTTGCCGCATGAGCTGTCAAGAGGCACGATTTTTTCTTCATCGCTTCCTGGATAAAGCTGGTCAGGGCCAGTTCAGACCGCTTTCGCTTGGTCACGAAAAAGGGGACATACCCGCCCTTCCGCTTTTCGCAAGGCCGATGAGAGTGCTTATGTTTTGAGGCGAGAAAAGATATGCGGGAGAAGTGACAGAATGTCGCGAATGGATCTAAAACTGCGCTGCAGGATGGCGACCAAAGTTACATAAAGAACGGTCGCAGTACACATGGTAACCATGATCCGAATCAAAGGACTCAATCCCATAACCCGTTCCTTCATGGGAAGCCAATACTCCAATAGGAACAACCAAGCCAGGCACACAGCGGTTCCGGAAATGAAGTAGGGCCATAAATTACGTATCACCAATCTGAGACTCAGTTGAATGGGACGCCCCGCATACCAAATTGCAGGCACGACAATTGCATAGGTCCTCACGCTGTAAGCTGCGGCCATGGCCGCGGCACCGAACGGTGCCGCAATAATGAACGCTATCACAGTTACGGCTGCCGCAAATAGATTCCATCGCAGCCACCGATTCGGTGTTCCAAGCGAGAGGTGCAGCCAGGGGATTGTTCCATAGAGGAGCTGCGCAGCTATTCCAGGCCCAAATGCCACGACGACCCGGCCGGCTTCGACCCAATTCGGGCCAAGGAGCAGCGTAACCAGGTCATGAGCCGAGATCGTTAATATAAGCGAGGCGAGTATCCCAGGGAAGGCGACTAATGATATCGCCTTCAAAAAGTATTCGAAAAATTTCTCTTTGTCATCTTTTACTCGGCTAAGCGTCGCCAGGGCGACAGTGTGCAAAGGGGTAAGAAGTTGAGCTGCCGGCATTGAAAATATGTAGTATGCACGGTCGTAGTAGCCCAATAGTTGGGCTCCATGGAATTTTCCCAACAACACCTTGTCGAGGCCGTGCATTAAGGATCCGAGCGAGATGTTTGAATATACCTGGACCGTGTATTTAAGGCCCGGCAAGGCTCTTGAAAGGTGAATTGGACCCTTAGGCCGCCATGGACACAGGATCCGTGCCGCGAGAATCATTACCGCGGGTATCGTTAGTTGGCGGATCACAACTGCCCAATAGCCCATCCCGGCAAGGGCCGCAGCTATTGCGAACAAAATGCTCAGGATCACTCCAACTAATTCCGCAATAGCGAGGGATGCGAATTTCATCTCCCGTTTGAGAAGCGCAACATGGCTCGTGGAAAGAGCTTGAAAGATAAAGCTGGTTGCCAGGGCAGCCGCGATTCCGCTCAGCGCGGGTTCGTTATTAAGATCCACGAGAAGGAAGCCGAAGAACACAAAACCAATGGCCAGAAGCGTTGCTATCAGGAGATGTGACCAGTATATGGAAGCGACCTCTTCTTTGCTGATTACGTGCTTCTGAATAATGTATTCTGTGAAACCGTTCACGCCGAAGTTAGCAAGCCAGACACTGAAGGCCGTAACCATGGCCACCAATCCGAAATCCGTGGGTTTTAGCAGACGCGCGAGGATCACAACGCCTACTGTCTGGCAGGAAATCGCCACGAACTGAGCAATGATGTTTACGCCGGCCCCTTTGATGGCTTTTGTTTTGAGGCCGTCGGTTTTCAGTCCCGAGAATTCTTCTGTCATTTTCATGGGCTATTTAGTATAGCATATTGTTGTTGGCCGGGAATATTAGCATCATACAAGAAAAACAGAGTTCACTTTGTGTTGATGTCGCGGATTCTAGGCTCGTACCGACCAGAAAAAAAGTGCTTCGTTGAGGCATAATTTGAACATTGAAACATGATGATCACCTGCGATATGGCTATCCTCTCTAGCCCGCGTTCTGATACGGTTGACAGTCAACGACAGGCTCTTGTTTTAAATCCTGCAAATCTAATCACAGAATCCTTTATGTCCTCTGCCAGGAAAGCCGCAGAACCGATATCTGACTAAAAAAGTCCTGATACAATCAGGAGGGAAACCTTCGTGCACCCGCAGAAGGATAAAACCTCACTCCTCATTCTTCTGTAGGCCGACGAGCGGGCCGAATCGGCGCCTCCCCTGTTCGAGCCAATCCGACGCCGTCTTTGCAGGGGTAAATTTTCACGAGGTTAGGTACGGACCGATGATCAGCGCCTCAGGCTCTAGCAATCGTAGAGCCGGAGTCTCTTGGCGTGTGCTAACGGGGACAGAAAATGTGTTGACCTTGACTAGGGAATCACATAACTTATAGGAGGAGATCGAAGCCATATGAAGATACTCATCACCGGGAATATGGGCTATATCGGGCCAGCCGTGGTCAGACAACTGCGCCAATCGTATCCCCGATCCATCCTGGTTGGATTAGACATCGGCTATTATGGGAATTGCATAACGAGCACGGAAGCATTTCCCGAGCGTTTGGTCAATCTCCAGTATTTTGCAGATATCAGACAGTTTCCCGACGATTTGTTGAATGGCGTGGATGCCGTCGTCCACCTCGCGGCGATATCCAATGACCCGATCGGGAATAGGTTCGAGGATGTCACTCTTGACATCAATTATCGCGCCAGCATCGAGCTCGCCAAGAAGGCCAAGAAGGCGGGAGTCCGGTCATTTGTTTTTGCTTCGAGCTGCAGCATGTATGGTGCGGCTGAGGACATTGCAAGAACTGAGAATTCGCCTCTGAATCCCTTGACCGCTTATGCGACATCCAAGGTGCTTACGGAACGGGACCTGGAACCTCTGGCTTCCCGACAATTCAAAGTGACATCCCTGAGGTTTGCCACGGCTTGCGGTTGGACAGACCGCTTGAGGTTGGATTTGGTCCTCAATGATTTTGTCGCCGGCGCCCTGGCTTCTGGGCAGATCACGATTTTAAGTGATGGAACCCCGTGGAGGCCGCTCATCAACGTCAAGGACATGGCCCGGGCGATTGACTGGGCGCTTTCCCGTGATTTGTCGGACGCGCCGGACTTTCTGGCCGTGAACACCGGCAGCGATGAGCGGAATTATCAGGTCAGAGACCTGGCCCAAGCGGTGGCGGCGACGATCCCTGGCACTCATGTTTCCGTCAACAAAGATGCTCAACCGGATAAGCGTTCTTACAGAGTCAGTTTCGAACTTTTTAAAAAGCTCGCCCCCGCGCACCAGCCGACGGTCGGATTGAAGGAGTCCATTCAAGAGCTGAAAACAGGCTTGGAATCCATCGGGTTCAGAGATGGCGAGTTCCGCAACTCAAAGTACATGAGACTCAATATTTTAATGGAGCTTAGGGAAAAGGGGCTTCTAGATAGTCAACTGCGTTGGACAGGCGCGTGATCATGGGATGCCGGAGCATCCGGAAGATGAAAGACGAGGAGATGGGATGACATGACGGCGGAAACAGGACCTCTTTGCCGATTTTGTTCGACATCCTTGCGGCATACGCTTGTCGACCTCGGGATGTCACCGCTATGTGAAAGCTACTTGAGCGCCGAACAATTGAACCGGATGGAACCTTTTTATCCTCTCCATGTGTATGTCTGTGAAAACTGCCTCTTGGCGCAGCTTGAGGAATATGTGAGCCCTGAAGATATCTTTACCGAATACGCCTACTTCTCGTCCTATGCTGATTCATGGCTTCAGCATGCAAAGGCCTACACGGACTTGATGGTAAAGCGTTTTGGATTCGACTCTAATAGTCTTGTGGTCGAACTCGCCAGCAACGACGGCTATCTGCTCCAGTATTTCGTCGAGAAACGTGTCCCGGTCCTAGGGATCGAACCGGCGCGCAACGTGGCCAAAGTCGCGATCGAAAAGGGCATCCCGACACTGATCGAGTTCTTCGGGGAAAAGATGGCCAAAGACATGGCCGCCGAAGGAAAGACAGCGGACCTGGTTCTGGGGAACAATGTATTGGCGCAGGTTCCCGGACTCAATGATTTCGTTCGCGGGATGAAGGTCCTGCTCAAGCCTCATGGCGTCATAACTCTCGAGTTTCCTCATCTAGTTCGCCTTATGGACGAAAACCAGTTTGACACCATTTACCATGAGCACTTCTCCTACTTTTCATTCCTTGCCGTGGAGAAGATTTTTGCCGCCCACGGATTGACGATCTTCGATGTGGACGAACTGCCCACCCACGGCGGGTCTTTGAGAATCTACGCGAGGCATGTAGAGGACACGACAAAGCCGGTTTCCGCAAGGGTCGAGGAACTCAGAATGAGAGAAGAAGCCGCGGGATTGATCCGGATGCAGACCTATTTCGCATTCTCGGAGAAGGTCCAGGAAACGAAGAGAAAATTGCTGGAGTTCCTGATCAAGATAAAACGCGAGGGAAAAAGGGTCTGCGGTTATGGGGCTCCGGGAAAGGGCAACACCCTCTTGAATTACTGCGGGATCCGGACTGATTTCCTAGACTTCACGGTCGACCGTAATCCCTATAAGCAGGGCAAGTTCACTCCCGGGACACATATTCCGATATTCCCTCCTGAAAAGATCCGGGAGGAACGGCCGGATTATATTTTTATCCTGCCGTGGAACTTCAAGGACGAGATCATCAAGCAGATGTCTTACGTACGGGATTGGGGCGGGAAGTTCATCGTCCCGATTCCCGAGGTCAAGGTCTATGAATGATTGTTAAAGCGAGACGTCAAAGCATCGTGCTTGAGGTTCTCAGGTTAGACACAAACGCTGATTTCATGGATATGGACCTCCGTCGGGGAAAAAAATGATATTGAATCCGACCTAAGAGGAGAAGGGAATATGAAGGTCGTACTGTTTTGTGGCGGATTGGGGATGAGGTTGCGGGAGTATTCGGAGTCGATCCCCAAGCCCATGGTCGAGATCGGATACCGGCCCATCCTTTGGCACATCATGAAATACTACGCGCACTTCGGCCATAAAGATTTCATCCTGTGCTTGGGACACCGGGCGGATGTCGTTAAAAAGTACTTCGTGGACTATGACGAATGTATCTCCAATAATTTCGTCCTGGCGAAGGGGGGGCGCGACCTGAAATTGCTGAACAGCGATATCGGCGACTGGAATATCACGTTCATCGACACCGGACTTCGCTCCAATATCGGGCAGAGACTGTGTGCCGTCGAAAAATATCTGGGCGATGACAAAGTTTTTCTGGCGAACTATGCCGACGGCTTGTCCGACCTGTACTTGCCGGATTATCTGTCGAAATTCCTGGCCAGCGACAAAATCGCGGCCTTCCTTTCTGTCAAGCCGACGCAGAGCGTTCACGTCGTGATGATCGACAAGGACAATGAAGTGACCTCCATCAGTCCCCTGGGCGATTCAGGAATCTGGATCAACGGAGGCTATTTCATTTTTAGACGTGAGATCTTCAGACATATCCACGAGGGGGAAGAACTTGTCATGGAACCATTCAAAAGGCTGATCGACAGTAAGCGGATTCTGACCCACAAACACACCGGCTTCTGGGTGGGAATGGATACATTCAAGGATAAGCAATTCCTGGATGAACTGGTTTCTAAGGATGACGCACCCTGGCAAGTGTGGAAAACGAAGAAATCATGAATGGGGATTTCGAGCGATGATCAGTATGAAATTGTCTCATAGAGGCGATGCGCTCAAGGTCCTCTGCCTGGGGGCCCACAGCGACGACATCGAAATCGGCTGTGGCGGGGCGATCCTGAGACTGATAGAAAAATATAAGAAAGTATATTTCCACTGGGTTGTTTTCAGCTCGAATGAGATCAGAAAACGGGAAGCGGAAAAAAGCGCCAAGGCGTTCTTGAGGGGCGCGGCAGGGAAGGCCGTGATCATCAAGAAATTCAGAGACGGGTTCTTTCCCTATATTGGCGGAGAGATCAAGGAATATTTTGAGGAGTTGAAGCGGGATTTTGATCCCGACCTGGTTTTCACCCATCATCGGTTGGATCTGCACCAGGACCATCGCCTGGTTTCCGAGCTCACCTGGAACTCCTTCCGAGACCATTTGATATGGGAGTATGAAATCCCAAAATACGACGGGGACCTGGGGGCACCGAATGTCTTCATCCCCCTCGATGAAGCGATCTGCAGAATGAAAATCCGATACATCTTGGAATACTTCAAGACACAAGCCGAAAATCAATGGTTCACGGCAGAAACGTTTCAGGCGATCTTGAGGTTGCGAGGCCTCGAATCCAACTCCCCCTCCCTCTATGCCGAAGCATTCCACGGCCGAAAGCTGGTCATCGTCTAGGCGGAAAAGTCAACGTATTCGGTCGGTGGATAAACCACCCTTATAAACAGGTTTTCTTTAATCCCGGGTACAACAAAGCGGAGTTCGATGTTTTCGATCTTCAGAGCCTGAGCCAGCCGTTCAATCCTCCATTTCGAGACCGCCTTGATGAAGGCTTCCTGGATCAAGCTGACCAGGGTTTCAGCCGCGATCTGCATGGTCTGGCGGGCAACCATTGAAACATATCCATCACCGTGTCTTTCTCGCCGAGGAATGCCCCCAGCACTTTTTGAAGCAGAGCCTAATCCGTCGAATTAAACTAGCACGTCAACTTTTCAAATCAAAAAACGGGGTTAGCAAATTATCTCAAGGTAGAGCGCTAGTTTCCTTGAGACAGCACTTCGAGAACTGTTGAAAGAGCTAAAAGCATCCAAGCTTGGGACCATCGCATGTACGATATTCTATTTTTGTACAAGGGATGGATCTGATAGTAAAAGTACCCGTGGTCATTCCACATGTGGTCGATAGCCCACCGGAAAACGCGATCGGCCAACCGAAGATTATTGTCGTCCAAATCCTTAAACGTCAGCAATGTGATAAGGCTTTGAGCAACACAATGAATATCGATCGGGTAGGTCTTATTGTGGAAATATCTAACGGCGCCGTCCTCTCTAAAAAAGTGCTTTATATAAAATTCAAAACCCCTTTGAATCTGCGAATCAAATTCGGTCGTCTCCCCATATCTTTTTATGTCGCGCAGCCCCAATAAATTATATCCCGTATGGAAGTTGTCAATCCAACGCGCTTTCGTCGATTCGCCATAGAACCAAGAGCCGTCGTCGTTCTGCTTTGAGGCGGAGGATCGTGCGACACTGAGCGCCGGGCCAAGCAACGTTTTTTCACCAGTGAAATGATAGACTCGGCAAAGAAAGGCAGCCCCCAAGAAGTTTGCGTTATGAATTTGCTCCCGAATCGACGGCAGGGGATAGCTGAATCCGGCCGAGGAGTCACCCTGAGTCCAATAGAGTTCATTTAATATGAACTCCGAAGCATCCAAAGCCAGGGCCAAGCAGTATGGGTCGTGATTCAATTCGTAGACATTCAACAATGCGTTGGCAACAAACACCGTACAGACAAGATTTGGAGTCCCTCTTGGCACGATTTTTGCTCTGGTCTGCCACGGAAAGCTGTATCCCCAACATCTATTCGCGGCATCTTCGGCACGGAGAACCTGCAGTTTTTCCACCATTTGACGGACACTATCCACCTCTTCGAGTATCCCTAAGCTGGATAGCTTAAGGAGAGCCATCAAAAAGAGGGCAATCGCTTTAGGGTTCTGGGTTTTAGGGACCCTGAGCAGAGGCCTAAAGTTCAAAGGACTCCTCTTCATCAACTGAGTAAGTGCCAGGCGAGAGATGCGGGAGTCAAAAAAGCTTAAGTGTTCCAGGATTTTGCTATTCAGCACATCATATGGGTCATACCCTGCCCAATCATTGGCCCGGCAATAATCCAATAGCCTTGACGTCACAACTTCAATGCTGTTAAACAAGGGTTACCTCGAGACCCCATTTTTCGAAGTTTCAGATTATCAACTTTATGTATCATAAAGAGTTCCCGATTTTCAGTTTTCACTAATATATATATTTTCTCTCTCAGAAGCAATCTTATCTAGGAAATGCCTCCGACGATGGGGGCCGGGCGAACAAATGCTCTTTCCTCCTCCAAAAAAAATTATCCAGTGATTAAAAGGGGGCAAATATTTCAGCTGTTAGTATGGGGAGTGCAGACACGCCCTCGACTCTTTCTCCATTGCTTTCATCTTAAAGGCGAATATAATAAATGACGGACTAACTAGAAAGCAACAATTATGCTACCGGCACTGGCACTGCTAATTTGTATCGGCTTTGTTTTATTCCTGCTTAGGCTTGATTGTAAACACTCACGGGATGTAACTCGTGCCGCATGGATAACGACAATCTGGATGGCTTATGCTGCCAGCAGGTCCCTAGCCCAATGGTTTGGTTCATACAGCACAGATCCGGAAATAGCGAGCCCCATAGATCGAACGCTTTCGATTCTCCTTTTAATAATAGCTCTTCGGCTAGTTATCCGGAGAGAATTTCCTTGGACCAACACTATTAAAGACAATGCCCCGTTGATAGTTCTTCTAGGTTTCATGCTCGTCAGCATACTTTGGTCCAATATCCCATTCATTGCCTTCAAGCGGTTGATCAAAGAGATATTGGCTTTCATTATGGGCCTGGTTCTATTAACTGAGAAAGATCCAAGGCAGGCGATTCAAAGTGTTTTAAGGAGGACAATATATATCCTCATTCCATTTTCTGTGCTGCTTGTGAGGTACTTCCCTCGTTATGGAGTTGCATATCATAGTTGGTCTGGCCAGAAAATGTGGATCGGCGTTTGTGATCAAAAAAACGGTCTTGGCATGTTGGCTTCCATAGCCGTATTCTTTCTCATCTGGAGCATCAGTAGGAGATGGCATCGTCCGGACAGAGCAGGTTTCCGCTATCAGACTCTTGTCGATATGCTCATCTTGATAGCAGCACTCTGGCTCTTGAAAGGCCCCGGGTCCTACTCTGCGACAGCGGTTGTCACGCTAGCTGCTGGACTATCATGCTACATTGGGCTTTGGTTGATGAAGAAGATTAAGATAGCAATGAACCCGCACATTTCAGTGGTGATACTCGCGCTGATAATTATCTATGGAACGGCCGTGCCGTTTATTGGAAGATTACCCGCGGGCGACATTTCATCCGGGCTTGGGCGGGACAGTTCCTTGACGGGTCGGTCTGAAATCTGGGCGGACCTTGTTCCTGCTGCGATGAGCAGACCGATATTGGGCCACGGCTTTTTTAGCTTCTCGGCAAGAAAGATTTCTAAACAGTACGCTAATTCACATAATGGTTACCTGGAAGTCATCCTTGGGCTTGGATTCGTAGGTCTGTTTTTAGTCTCGGTTTTCGTGCTCTCCTCGTTCAGGAAAGCTCAAAGAGAGCTGAGATTTGAATACGATTGGGCTGTTCTCTGGATTTGTTGGATCATCATGGTCTTACTCAACAACATCACTGAATCAACCCTCCACTCATTTTCAAGTGTAACCATGGCCGTTCTGATGTGGCTAACAATTTCTTACAACTCGCGCGCGGGGTCCTAAGGAAAGTCGACGGAAGTTGGCCTGAGCTGGTCCTCTGGAGCCGGACAGGGAGCATAGGTGGATTGTGATCTGCCATAGCTTCACGAGGAGCCATAAAATTAGGACAGCGTTCACGAGGGGACAGTACGAGGCAGTCTCCGAAGCCGGGGGGCGCCTTAGAGGCTGTTGTCGTGCTGTTGGCGTCGACCGTCCTGAAGATAGATACACAGCCTTTTCGCCTCGGTTTCCTTAGATCGTAACTCCTTAAAATAGAAGAGGCTCGTCGTCGTTCTTTCACAAATTTCACTTATGAGTAGAATAAAAGCGGATTGTCGTTTATAATCCATCATCGCAACGTGGCCATTAGAGGAAAAGGACATTTTCAAGCCATGGCGCTCAACATGCAGAAAATCAGCCGCAGGGGCCGACAGCGGATGGTTCGCTCATTAGCTCTGGGGCCCCACATAACCATCGTCATGAAGGGCCGCATTCTAAAAATCGGCGAAGTATTTGATGAATTCTGGATGAGATCGAAAGACATGCTGAGTCTTCCGGAAATCATAGCGAGTCTGCAAAGACTTCCCGGCCGGCCGGACATCATGACCTCTGTCCAAAAATTGCCCTATGTGAACCCGCAATATCCCTATTATCATGATTGGACCAATTTTGCAGTTGCCCACTTCGGATCTTACAAGGAATGGTTTGAAACGCAGATCGATCGGAGCGCTAAGAAACAAATAAGACAATCTGTAAGAGCGGGAATTCGCACAGAAGTCGTTTCGCTCAACGATGACTTGGTGAAGGGAATCTGTTCAATCTACAACGAAATTCCGATTAGACAAGGAAGGAAGTTCTGGCATTACGGCAAAGATCCTGAAGTTGTAAAAACCGAGAACAGTACTTATTTGGAGAGGAGCGTGTTCATTGGAGCCTTTTGTGAGAACGAGCTGGTCGGTTTTACTAAAATCGTATTCGATGAGGAAGTCGCATCTCTAATGCAAATCCTCTCGAAATCGGCCTATTTCGGCAAACGGCCGAACAACGCCTTATTATCCAAGGCCGTAGATGTGTGTGAGCAGAGACAGGCGAAATATCTGACCTACGGTCAATACGCTTATGGAAAGAAGGATCGGAGCAGCCTCATTGAGTTTAAAAAAAGCCTTGGCTTTAATAGGGTGGAGGTCCCCCGTTATTATATCCCCTTGACGTTCCTCGGCCGGGCGGCATTGGCATTGAGGCTTCACAAGGGCATCAGAGATCGTATACCGGCTTCTCTTGGCGCCGCGTTCATTCGGCTAAGAACACAGCTGAACAGGCTTCGCTGGCGTCACCCGTAAGCTCGTCTCAGGGATACGTTGTGCGCTTGAATTTCGCCTTGGCCTGTCCGCCATGTGAAGGAGATTCTGTCCGAGGTCCGGAATGATTCACATCCGGTGCCCGAAATCGGGTTTGTCCCAATGCTGGAGGCCACTTTCCAAATGACCGTCTTGTCCGTGGGTGTTGGATCTTGGCCTGATGCCCTGATTATCAGGTCGAGGATATTTAATAGAACCTGGATCAGTCTCAAAACATAACTCATACCCGCCCGCGGCTCGGTCCATCAAAGCGGAGGAGTTCTTTATTTATCCGGACACGGTGGTTCCTATAATGGTCACCGTGCCGACAAGCATACAGAACGTCGTTGAAGACCTGCTCTTGATTCTGACAAGACAGGCCTTCATAGTTTATAATTGAGATGCGTTCTGATCCCTTGGATGAGGATAGATCCGGCGTTGATATTGGTTTGAGGATGAAGGGGGAAGAACGACTGGACGTGGTTTCGGCGGGGGGAGACGGCCACGGCGCCGAGGACGGCACGTTTCTAATAGGAGTTGGGCCGATGCGGAAGAGATGTGTCCGGCCTTGGGGGTGGAGCCAGGCCCGCCGGGCCGGTGGCATCATCATAGATCCACTTTTACCTGTTCTAAAGATGTCAGTAGCTATAGGGCTAAACCGCCAAACAATTGGCAAAATGGCCGTGATTCGACCTGTTCTAGACAACGTCCTTCCCGCTGTTCTTAGCTGGAAAAGATTAATAGGTCTCACCCCTAGGGGTGAGAAAGGCCATCAAAATATCACCCTTGAAATAGCCTCTGGGGGTGATATACGAGGAGAGGGGATATCCCCTACCCTGTTGCCGAGATGCTAAGCCATATTGCTATGTCCGATAATAGGACACCGCAATAATGAAAAGGAGTCATACATCATCATGAACGTCTCCTTCGTCGACCTCAAAGCTCAATATCTCGCCCTCAAGGCCGAGATCGACCCCGCTATCCAGTCTGTTATCAACGAAACAGCCTTTATCGGAGGCAAGTACGTCGAGGCCTTTGAAAAGGCCTATGCCGAGAAATACGGCATGAAACACTGCATCAGCTGCGCTAACGGCACGGATGCGATCTATATCACGCTCAAGGCCTTGGGCATCGGTTTCGGAGACGAGGTCATTACCGTGGCCAATAGCTGGATCTCGACCTCCGAGACGATCACCCAGGCCGGGGCCAAGCCTATCTTCGTGGACATCGACGAGTATTTCCATATTGACCCTGCCCAAATCGAAGCGAAGATCACAAAGAAAACCAAGGCCGTTATCCCCGTCCATCTCTTCGGCCAGCCGGCCGACATCAAGGCCGTCCGGGAGATTTGCGAGAGGCGCAACCTCTTCCTCATCGAGGACTGCGCCCAGTCCCATTTCGCCACGATCAATGGCCAGAAGACGGGGACCTTCGGGATTGCCGGGACGTTCAGCTTCTACCCCGGAAAGAACCTCGGGGCCTATGGAGACGCCGGGGCGATTGTAACGGATAACGACGAGTTAGCCCGGAACACCCGTCTTTACGCAAACCATGGATCTCTCCAGAAGCACATCCACGAAATCGAGGGCATTAACAGCCGCCTGGACTCAATCCAAGCTGTGGTGCTCCAGGCTAAGCTCAATCACATCGACGACTGGAACAAAGCCCGGAACAGCAACGCCCTGAAGTACAACGCTCTCCTCGGAGGCATTGACCAAGTCAAATGCCCGAAGTTCAGGGCCAACACCTTCCACATCTTTCATCTCTACGTCATCCGGGCGTCTCGAAGAGACGACCTGGCCGCATTCCTCAAGACGAAGGGCGTGTTCACGGGCATCCACTATCCGATGGCCTTGCCGTTCATGCCAGCCTATCGCTATCTGAGGCATCGGCCCACAGACTTCCCGGTCGCTCACCAATGCCAAGACGAGATCCTGTCTCTCCCGATGTATCCGGAGCTCACAAACGAGCAGATCACCTATGTCGCGGATTCGATCAAGGAATTCTACAAGAAATAGGGCTATTGCCTGAGAGAAACGAGTGTGCTAAAATGTTGACCACTGGTAGACTTTTGCCAAGAGGTTCTACCGGGGAAGATCAAATAGGTTATGGGAGCGGGTATCATGATTAATATCGGTGTCGTCGGGTACGGGTACTGGGGGCCCAATGTGGCCCGGAATTTCCATTCGACGTCCGGGGTCAAGCTGACCGCAGTCAGCGACATTTCGGACAAGCGCCTGGGTCTCGCGCAAAACCACTATCCCTTCATCAAAGGGATGAAGAACTCCCTGGAACTCATTCGGTCCACGGACGTGGACGCCGTGGCCATCGTCACTCCGGTCTTCGCCCATTACGAGATGGTCAAGGAAGCGCTCCTCGCGGGCAAACATGTCTTCGTCGAGAAGCCGTTCACCTCGACGAGCGCCCAGGCCAAGGAGCTCATCGAGCTCGCGGCCAAGAAGGGCCTCAAGATCATGGTCGACCACACATTCCTCTTCACCGGCGCCGTGAAGAAAATCAAGGAGGTCATCGATTCCGGCGAGCTGGGCAAACTTCTGTTCTACGACTCGGTCCGGGTCAACTTGGGGCTTTTCCAGCACGACATCAACGTCATCTGGGACCTGGCCCCCCACGACCTGTCCATCATGGACTATGTCATCCCCTACAAGCCGATCGCTATCTCGGCCCACGGCTCCGTCCATTTCGGGGGCAAATTCGAGGATATCGCTTACGTTGCGGTCGAGTTCGAAGGCAACGGGTTCATCGCCCATTTCCAC